>OCTX012214887.1_pt1 | contig 15166 bp, 10 predicted proteins | sample 1539691 | NCBI WGS metagenome assembly OCTX01 (sample SAMN02144231, study PRJEB22623) | gut metagenome | biome: sheep rumen | host: Ovis aries | place: New Zealand | reverse complement strand
CGCTGAGGCTACCAAGAACGGTGCCTTCTCTCTGATTGGTGGTGGCGACTCTGTAGCTTGTGTCAACAAGTTCGGTCTGGCCGACCAGGTTTCTTACATCTCTACTGGTGGTGGTGCTCTGCTCGAGGCCATCGAGGGTAAGGTGCTCCCCGGCGTAGCAGCTATCAAGGGAGAGTAACTCGGCGGAGTTAAGAGTTAAGAATTAAGAATTAAGAGTTAAGAAATAAGAAATAAGAAATAAAAAGATGAAGCATCTTTTTATGACCATAGCGATGGCCGCAGCAGTAACAGCTTGCGGCCATCGTGCTTCTACGGCAGAAGGGACAGACGCCGACTCCATCAGCGCAGACAGCACCAACGTGGACGTAGCTGCCGTCGACACGCTAAGAACCGACAGCATTGCCAAAGAGTATTCGGACTCTACGGCACATGTGCTGGTCAGTGCCGAATGGCCTGTTGACGGCGAGAAGGCACTGGTGGCAAGCATTCGCAGATATCTCTGTGAAGAGTTAGCCATCGACGTCACTACCGACGAGGAGCACCACGTCAACTATACCGACGATGGCAAGAAGCTGGTGGCCGGCATAGCCGCCAAGCAGTTTAAGGAGCTCTCCGGCATGTGGTATGACGCCAAGAAGGAAGGCTATGGTGGCGACATGGTGTATGACTTCCTCCTGCGCACATGGAAGCTCGAAGAGACTGACACTTATGTCACCTACATGCGGACTTCTGAGGGTTATACGGGTGGTGCCCATGGTTATTTCCTGGCTGCAGGCAAGACCTTCCGCAAGAGCGACGGCAAGACTTTCGGCTATGAGATGGAGTACAACCGTGCTACCGAGAAGCATGACGTCATCAAGCAGACCATGTTCAAGAAGTCGTCATCGCCGCAACTGTACAGAATCATCAAGGAGGGTGCCAAGCGCTACTTCAAAGACTGCGAGGTGACAATCACCAATGACGAGGAGTTGGCAGAGAACCTGCAGGTAGAAGATGTCAACCGCATACCGTTGCCCAGCAATCCTCCCTACTTCACCAAGGACGGGTTATGCTTCACCTATCAGCAATACGAGATAGCGTGCTATGCGGTAGGACTGGTATCATTCACGGTGACTTATGACAAGATACGTCCGCTGCTGACAGAAGAGGCTGCTGCGCTCATACCATCAGCAAAATAGGCCAAGGTAGGAGCTGAAAAGTAAAATAATCAGCGTTTTATTTGGACATTTAGCAAGGATTCATTACCTTTGCGCTAACAATTCTAAATAAAAACAACTATGAAAAAGAATCTTCTGTTACTGCTGTCACTCATGACACTCACCGCATCAGCGCAAAACGACGGACTGCCAGACGGATTCCTGGCGGTAGAGTTGCAGGCCAACCCCTTCAGCAACGACTTCAACACCTTTAAGATGACTGAGCTCAAGGCTCGTCTGTGGCTGAACAACAAGCACGTGGTGCGGTTCGCCGTAGGATTGGGCATGGACACCAACAAAGAAGATACCGGCTGGAACTTTGACTCACGGGAGAGTATTAACAGTGACTACGACATCATTCAGCATAATGGAAAAAGCGAGACAAACTTTAAAGAAGTGCGTCTGACGGTGGGCTATGAATACCATCTGGCACAGGCGGGGCACTTGGATCTCTATGTCGGTGCATCAGCTGGCTATGAAGGAAAATACTATTCTGGTTCATCAGAGAGCACCGAGTCATGGACACGCCATGGTAAAGGTTCATACGTACCCTACCCCAACACTGGTTCAGACTATCCATCTATGGGTGGTTATTATCATGTTCCTGATTACGACCGCACAGCTAATCAGGTTACCATTACCAATACCAGCAGCTCGACAGACTACTCAAAGATGTCACCCAACGGCGATAACAATGAGCACTCTATCTTTGCCAATGTCTTCACTGGTGTGGACTGCTATATCTACAAGGGTCTGTATATCGGTACCGAACTGGGCATATCGTTCAAGCATGGAAAGAGTGAGAACGGCAGCTATACCAGGATAAGCAACAGAACAGTTACCGACGACGGAACAATAACAGTCAACAAGAGGGAAGAGTTCAACTCGGCAACGGGCATAACAGATACCAGGGACTTATTGGATTTTACCAATAACAAGAAATCCCACACTCCTGCCATCAACAAGTCTTCATCGTCCAATCACCTGAAGATTTATGTGGAGCCTGCCATCCGTTTGGGATGGATATTCTAATTTGCACAATCTGAGAGACAATAACAAAGAAGAGGGACTGACACACGGAATGTCAGTCCCTCTTTATAGATTATAAGACGCTATTTAGTCTTCGTCCTTCATCTCAGCCTCATGCTGCTTGATGAGCTCCTGCTGGATGTCGTTCGGCACGAGTTCGTAGCTGCTGAACTGGGTAGTGAACGAGGCACGACCGCCAGTCAGTGAGCTGAGGGCGATAGAGTAGCTGGCCAGCTCCTTCAAAGGAATCTTGGCGGTCAGCTTCTGATAACCGTTCTCTGAGTCCATACCCATGATGATGGCACGACGACCCTGCAGGTCAGACATCACATCACCCATGTAGTCGGCGGGAACGAGTACCTCGAGGTCGTAGATAGGCTCAAGGACCTTAGGACCAGCCTCCTTGAAGGCGGCGCTGAAGGCGTTGCGTGCTGCCAGCATGAATGACAACTCGTTAGAGTCTACGGGGTGCATCTTACCATCGTAAACGATGACGCGGACGTCGCGGGCATAAGAACCGGTCAACGGACCCTGCTCCATACGTTCCATGATACCCTTCAAGATGGCGGGCATGAAGCGCATATCAATGGCACCACCGACAACGCTGTTGATGAAGACCAGCTTGCCGCCCCACTCCAGGTCCTTCTCTTCCTTCGACTTGATGTTCATCTTGAACTCCTGGCCGTTGATGGTAAAGCTGGTAGGATCGGGCATGCCGTCGGTATATGGCTCGACAATCAGATGAACCTCACCGAACTGTCCGGCGCCACCCGACTGCTTCTTATGACGATAGTCGGCACGAGCCATCTTCGTGATGGTCTCACGATAAGGAATCTTTGGCTCCTGATATTCAACCTGAATCTTCTCGTTGTTCTCCATACGCCACTTCAAGGTACGCAGATGGAACTCACCCTGACCGTGAACGATAATCTGGCGCAACTCCTTAGACTGCTCAACGACCCATGTAGGATCTTCCTGGCGCATCTTCTGCAGAGCAGCCATCATCTTCTCGGTCTCAGCCTCGTTGACGGCCTTGATGGCACGAGAGAATTTACTATTCGGATATTTGATGAAGTCGAACTTATTCTCGATATCCTTGCCGTTCAGTGTGTTACCAGTCTTAACATCCTTCAGTTTCACTGTACAGCCGATATCACCTGCACGCAACTCGTCAACCTGGATGCGGTTGGCACCAGCACAGGCATAGATAGTACCGATGCGCTCCTTAGAGCCACGGTCAGCATTGGTCAGATCGTCGCCGCTCTTCACAACACCACTCATCACCTTGAAATACTGAACCTCACCGATGTGGGGCTCGACACCCGTCTTGAAGAAGTACAGAGATGTGGGAGCAGAAGCATCAGCAGGAACATCCTTGCCGGCAGCATTCTTGATGACAGGCATCTCGCTGACGAAAGGTACTACGTTGCCGAGGAACTCCATCAGACGGCGAACACCCATGTCGCGACCTGCACAAACGCAGAATACGGGGAAGATAGAACGTGTTACCAGACCCTTGCGAATACCCTCACGCATCTCGTCCTCGCTGAGGTCCTCGCTCTCGAAGAACTTCTCCATCAGGGTGTCGTCGCCAGCAGCGGCAGCCTCAACGAGTTTAGCCTTCCACTCCTTGGCTTTTTCCAGCTGGTCGGCAGGAACATCCTCGATGATAGGAGCACCACCTTCGGGCTTCCAGGAGTATTTCTTCATCAGCAGTACATCGATGACGCTGTTGAAGCCAGCACCGGTGGCGATAGGATACTGTACGGGAACACAGTTAGGGCCATATACTTCCTTCAGCTGAGCCAGAATCTGGTCGAAGTCGCAATTGTCGCGATCCAGCTGGTTTACCAGGAAGATAACGGGTTTCTTCAGCTTCTCGGTATTGCGGAAAGCATTCATCGTACCTACCTCAGGACCATACTGACCATTGATGAGCAGCACAGCCTGGTCTGTCACGTTCAGAGCGGTGATGGCACCACCAACGAAGTCATCGGAACCCGGACAGTCGATGATGTTCAGCTTCTTATTGTTCCACTCTACATGAAAAACAGTAGAGAACACCGAATAGCCGTACTCCTGTTCTACAGGGAAGTAGTCGCTCATGGTGTTCTTTCCTTCTACGGTACCGCGACGCTTGATGATACCTGCTTCATAAACCATACTTTCGGCAAGAGTAGTCTTGCCGCTTCCCGCACTGCCAAGCAGAGCGATGTTTTTAATTTCGTTAGTCTGATAAACTTTCATAAGGCTTATTGTTTGTTATTAGGTTATTGTTTGAGTTTCAGTTAACGGAGGCTAAAATTAGACATTTTCAAAGAAAACGCCAAATATTTATCCGAAATATTAAACTTTATTAGTACTTTTGCACCTATAATGGCAGGTTTATACATTCATATCCCGTTTTGTGCAAGTCGTTGCATCTATTGTGGCTTCTACTCTACCACGTCTCTGAAACTGCGTCAGCAATATGTCGACGCCGTTTGTCGTGAGATGATTCTTAGAAGTGAGAGGTCAGAGGTGAGAGGTGAGAGAGTAGATACGGTATATCTGGGTGGTGGCACGCCCAGCCAACTAACCACCGACCAGCTGCGTCAGCTCTTCCTATATATAAATAAGGTATATCAGCTCCCCTCCTCTTTGGGAGAAGCTGAGGGAGGGTCTGAAATAACCATCGAGATGAATCCAGACGATGTGACAGCAGAATATGCAGCCGTGCTGTCGCAGGTTGGCATCAACCGTGTCAGTATGGGCGCCCAGACCTTCGACGACGAGCGTCTGCGCTTTCTGCATCGTCGCCATACGGCAAGTCAAGTAAGGCAAGCGGTGGACATACTGCGAAAGGCCGGCATCCGCAACATCAGCATAGACCTGATGTACGGTTTTCCTGACGAGACACTCGACGACTGGCAGCGCGACATTGACGCAGCACTGGCTCTTGACGTAGAACACATCTCCGCCTACTGTCTGATGATAGAGGAGAACACTCCTCTATGGAAATGGATAGATGAGAATGGAGAATGGAGAATGGATGAGGAACTAGAGCGACAGATGTATGAGATGCTCATTGACAAACTGACGGTAGCAGGTTTCGAGCACTACGAAATCAGCAACTTCGCCAAGCCTGGCTATCGTTCGCGCCACAACAGCAGCTACTGGCAGGATATACCATACATCGGACTGGGTGCTGCTGCCCACAGCTATACTGTGCTTGAAGGTTCTCCCTCCGAAAGAACAGCTGTGCGCTCCTGGAATGTGGCTGATATCCAACAGTATATAAAGGCCATCGAGCGTGGCGAACTACCATCAGAGCAAGAAGTGATTGATGCCGACACGCACTACAACGACCGCATCACTGTAGCCCTGCGAACCTGCGACGGACTGAACCTCACTACCCTCTCCGACCGCCATCGCCGCTACTGTCTGAAGGAGGCACAGCGTTTTCTGGACGACGGTCTGCTGCAACTGCACGACAATCGTCTGACCCTAACTCGCAAAGGACTGTTTGTCAGCGACTACATCATGAGTACACTCATCATGGTGTAGTCACTCATCACCTTTCTTCTTGTGAATATAGATGGCAATACCGATTATAACGAGCAAAACAGTTGCTCCAATGTTCATCCAATCCATAAGGCATTTGTTTTCGTGAGATTTTTCAGCGTAACAAAGTGGAGCTGGAGGGAATCGAACCCTCGTCCAAACAGGGAAACCATACGCTTTCTACATGCTTATCCTGGCCTTCATTGTCGGACTGTGACAAGACCCAAGCCACCAATCACAGTCTTATCCTCTAAAACTTCATCCCCCAGTCGAGGCTCCCAAGAGACTATTTCCGATTTACCTGCACCGCTATACCTTCCTGATTCGGAACAACATCCAGAAGAGCGATGTCTCGTTCTCTCACCTTGTAAGAGAATAAAGCCAGTAATCTACTGTACTTCGATTAGGCAGCGAGAGCGTACTTTGTTTCGCCAATTAATTGTTCGACCGACGTGATTATGGAGTCCACAGCCGTCACTCCGCATGCTTACGTACCATCTCGGCCTGCTGTCAAATCCAGTCAACCCCAAGATATTGCGGACGTATCCAATGTGCAAAGGTAGCATCTTTTCCTGAAACCGCCAAATTATGAGCTGTATTTTTTTGCAAATCATAAAATAATGTGTACCTTTGCAATAATTTTGCAGAAACAGAGTTACATATTATATACTTGCAATTACTGATATCAGATATGAAGAAAATCCTGCTAACGGCACTTTTCGCCATTCTGTCACTGGGCAGCATTTACGCTCAGTCCACTATGACTGACGATCAGGTTATCAAATTTATCGTCAAAGAGCATCAAGCTGGTTCGTCCCAGCAACAGATAGTCACCAAGCTCATGCAGAAGGGCGTAGACATAGACCAGATACGCCGTGTCCGCAAGAAGTATGAGCGCATGCAAAAAAACGACGGCATGGGTAGCATACAAGACAAATCGCTGACCGAAGACGAGCAGATTGACGCCCGCCTGCGCCGCAACAATGCCAAGGACAAGAGCGAACTCACGACGACGGAAAAGCTCCAGGACGAGAAGCTGAGCAAGAAGCGCAAGGCCACGAAGGACAAGTACAAGAAGAGCAAGCGCTACATCTCTGAAGACGAGCAGGAGATGAAGACAGAGTTGGACGATTTTCTGCCTGACTCGCTGGACCTCTACGACCGAATGGTCATCAAGAACTACCTGCGCGACAAGGAGTTAGAAGAAGGCAAGACTGGCAAGAAGGTCTTTGGCCGTGACATCTTCAACAACGAGGAGCTGACGTTCGAGCCTAACATGAACATCGCCACGCCCAACAACTATGTCTTAGGGGCTGGCGACGCCGTACTCATTGACATCTATGGTGCTTCCCAAAAGACCGTAGAGGCCACCGTCTCACCCGACGGCTTTGTAGTGGTCGAAGGCTATGGCCCCATTCAGGTGGCAGGTCTTACAGTTACACAGGCCAACAGCCGCATCCGCTCTCAGTTGGGAGCCCGCTACAGCAGCAGTAAGATACGCCTGTCGGTAGGCCAGACGCGCACCATCACCGTCAACGTGATGGGTGAGGTGAAGACACCTGGCACCTACACACTGGCAGCCTTTGCCTCCGTATTCCATGCCCTGTATATGGCCGGTGGTCCGAACGACATTGGTACACTCCGTAATATTAAGGTATACCGCAACAACCGTCTGGTTAGCACCGTCGACGTCTACGACTACATCCTCAACGGCAAGCTGAGCGGCAATGTACGCCTGGGTGACAACGACGTCATCGTGGTAGGCGCCTACGACTGTCTGGTCAACATCACAGGTAAGGTAAAGCGCCCCATGTACTACGAGATGAAGTCCACGGAGAGTGTCGGTTCGCTGATTGACTATGCCGGCGGCTTCACGGGTGACGCCTACCGCAAGTCGGTACGCATCGTCCGCAAGTCGGGCAGCCAGTACTCTGTACACAATGTCAACGAATTCGACATGGCGTCGTTCCGCATGGCCGACAACGACTCTGTCAGCGTAGACTCTATCCTGCCCCGCTATTCTAATATGGTGGAAATCAAAGGTGCAGTATTCCGTCCGGGCATGTACCAGATTGGCGACGACATCTATAGCGTCAAGACCCTCTTGGAGCATGCCGAGGGAGTGACCGAAGAGGCTTTTACGGCCCATGCAGTGATGCACCGCATGAAGCCCGACCGCACCCTGGAGGCACTGTCTGTCGACATACAAGGCATCATGGACGGCACCGTTGCCGACATTCCCCTGAAGAACGAGGATGTGCTCTTCATCCCCACCCGCATAGAATCGCAGGTAGAGCAGACCATCACCATCCATGGCGAGGTGCAGTATCCGGGCACCTACAAATTTGCAGACAACGAGACCTTGGAAGACTTCGTGCTGCAGGCTGGTGGTCTGAAAGAGACTGCATCCATGCACAACGTGCTCATCTCGCGCCGCGTGTCGAATCCCAATGCGCTGACTACCGATTCCGTACTCGCCCAGACCTTTAAGTTCTCTCTGAAAGACGGCTTCGTCATCGACGGTCAGCAGTCGTTCCACCTGATGCCTTTCGACGAGGTATATGTCCGCAAGAGCCCAGGATACTACAAACAGCAGAACGTCACCATCGAGGGTGAAATCATGTTTGCCGGCAACTATACACTCACCAAGAAAAACGAACGTCTGAGTGACCTCTTCCGTCGTGCCGGTGGCGGTACCGACCTCGCCTACATCGAGGGTGCCCGTCTGGAGCGTAAGGTCAACGAAGCAGAGCGCATCCGACTGGAAGAAATCTACCGCATGCGCAAAGAAGAGAAGGAGCGCATCATGCAGGAGACTGCCATCAACAACAACCGTTCTATTGCAGAGCTCAACATGAACGCACAGGCTGTCAAAGATGAAAACGGTGAAGATGATTTCATCGAGATTCCTGAGACATACCCAGTAGGTATCGAGCTCGACAAAGCCATTGCCAATCCTGGCTGCGACGAGGACATCGTGCTGCGTGAAGGCGACCGCATCTTCATTCCCACCTATAATGGAACAGTAAAGATCAATGGTGAGGTCATGTACCCCAACTCCGTAGCCTACCACGACGGAAAGAATGCCAAATACTACATCAAGCAGGCTGGTGGCTACAACCGCTATGCCAAGAAGAACATGGCCTATGTCATCTACATGAACGGTACCGTTGCCAAGGTCAGCGATGGAGCCAAGATACGTCCAGGCTGCGAGATTGTAGTACCACAGAAGGCAATGACGCGCAAGCTAACAACACAGGAGCTGCTGACTATCGGTACTTCTGCCGCATCTATCGCTACCATGATTGCCACCCTGTCTAACCTCCTGAAGAAATAAAGTATGGAAGAGAATAAGCAACAGCCAGAGATTATCAATCTGCGCCAGGTTACCAAGAAGATATGGGCCAACAGACGTCTTCTCTACAAGACGCTGCCCATCGCATTTGTCATATCTTCTGTTTTCATCGTTAGTTTCCCACGCTACTATAACAGCGAAGTTAAACTTGCTCCTGAAAGTGAAAGCAACTTAGCTGGTGGCGCATTAGGTTCTATTGCCTCATCGTTCGGTTTTGACCTCGGAAGCATGAATGGGTCTGACGCCATCTCGCCATTGCTCTACCCAGACTTGATGGATGACAATGGTTTTGTGACAAGCATGTTCAATTTCAAGGTGGAAGACGTTGACGGAAAAATCAGTACGACATACTATGACTATCTGAAGAATCACCAGAAGGTTGCATGGTTTATGTATCCTTTCAAATGGGCAGACCAACACTTCTCATCAAAGGAGAATAAGAAGCAAGACCATTTCGACCCCTACCGTCTGACCAAGAGAGATGAAAAGCTGGCAAAGGAAATACGCAGCAACATCAAGATCAGCATCGACAAGAAATCGGGTGTCATCACCATTAACACCAAAGCGCAAGATGCACTGATCTGCAAGACGCTGGCAGACTCTATCATGAACCGTTTGCAGACTTTTATTACCGACTATCGTACCAACAAGGCTCGCCACGACTATGAATACTACAAGCAACTCGTTGCCAACGCCAAGAAAGACTATGAGAAAGTACGTCGTCAATACGGTGCGACAGCGGATGCAGACATGGATGTAACCGTCAAGAGTGTCGAACTCAGGATTGCCGACCTGGAAAACGACATGCAGCTAAAGTATAACACCTATAGTACCATGTGTACGCAGCTGGAAGCAGCAAAAGCCAAGGTTCTGGAACGCACCCCCGTCTTTACTGTTATCAAAGGAGCGGATGTGCCCATCAAACCTGCCGGTCCCAAACGCATGCTGTTTGTGGCAGGCATGCTGTTGCTCACTTTCATTGGCACCTCAGCATATATTTTGTTAGACAAGCGTCAGTATTCCGACAAATAAGCTGACAACGGCCATGACAACAGGAATAAACATCTCTGAAAAGAAAAAGAAAGCATTAAAGAATATTGCTTGGGCTATCTGCGGCAAGATATTCAGCCTCATCAGTGTTCTTGTTGTCGGTATCATTGTGGCTCGTTATCTGGGGAAAGAGCAATATGGCATCATGAACTATGTCATCAGCATCGTTGCCATCTTCCAGGTATTTGCAGACTTCGGTCTCGACCTCATCCAAATCAGGGAAGAGTCCAAGAATCCAGAGATGAGAGACAAAATCATAGGAACGGTCTTCTTCTTAAAACTTTTCTTTGCCGCCCTTACCCTGTTGGCCATCTTCATCACGGTATATCTCTTCATCCACGATGGCTACATTCAGGCATACATCATGCTATATGCCCTTTCCATCCTCTTGAATACCACATGGGTTACACGCAATCATTTCACCTCTATGGTCTGGAACGAATATGTGGTAAAGACGGAGATATCGCGTAACATCATCGGTATGATTATCAAAGTAGGACTGGTCCTGTTTCACCTGTCTCTTTTTTGGTTCATCTGCTCGTTATTGTTCGATTCGCTCCTCTTAGCAATAGGTTACGTCATCTCATACGTCAAGAAGATAGATACTGTCAAGAAATGGACGTTCGATAAGTCGCTGGCCATCTATATGATGAAGCAAGCCTTTCCCCTGCTGCTATCAGGTGCCGCTATCATAGTCTACAACCGTATTGACCAAGTAATGATTGGCGACATGATTGACAAAAGCCATCTCGGTGTCTATTCCGTCGCCATCCGTTTCACCGAGCTCCTCGTCTTTGTGCCGACCATCATCGCACAGACTATCAGTCCGATGCTGGTAGAGAAACGGAAAGAAGACCTCAACAGATACGAAGAGTGTTCACGTATCTTCATCAACGTCACGGTATCGCTCTGCATCATGATGGCCGTTGCAACAAGCCTTCTCTCCTATCCTATTGTCTACATCACCTTCGGACAAGCATATATCGGTGCAGCCTCTGTGCTTTCTATTCTCGCCTTCAAAGTTATTGGAGACGCCCTCTCTCAGACGTCCGGACAGTTGATGATTGTGGAGGGCATACAGCAATATGCCCCTATCAGAAATCTCATTGGCTGTGCAACATGTATCATTCTCAATCTGATACTGATCAAGCACTATGGCATACACGGTGCAGCATATACTGCTCTCATCACGATTTTTGTATCGGGCACTTTCTCGAATTTCCTGATACCTGCCTATAATGGCATCTTCTACAAACAGCTTAGGGCCATCTTCGTAGGATGGAGAGATATCATGAACATCAAGACTATTCTGCAATGACAAGCCAAAAAATCTATCATAAAATTCTTTCAAGACTGCCACTATCAATGCAATTTCTCGTTGAAGTGCTTTCCTATTGGAGACGGCTCTGCCACTACAATGCAAGCATGAACACCAATAGTGACAGGAGCAAGATGCAATATACACTTCTACGCGAGAATCACATCATTGAGAAAGGGATGTCTATGCGCCAGACACGTCGTGGTTTCGGCCAGCAGAAGGTTATCGCCCTCATTGAGCGGCTTCGCAGATACCATCAGCTATATGGTGCAGAAGATCCTACCTTTCTTACCTATCCTCTGTCTACCATTCAGGCATATATTGCCTATCAGCACCATGACGAGGTCGCCATCCCCGACATCGAACAGGCTTTCTCGCAGTTATGCAAGGAGGCGGGAGTAACGCCAGACACGCTGTCCATTCCTGCAGGCATTGAGACGATGCGCGCCAAGGAGTTGCAGCAACAGGCTAAGGCAGACTTCTCGAGTCTTCTTCACAGTCGCCACTCCATACGCTACTTCCAAGACGTTCAGCCCTCCAAGCAGGTGCTGGAAGACGCTCTTTCCCTCGCATCACGCACCCCATCGGCATGCAATCGTCAGGCATGGCATACTCATATCTTCTTCGGTGACGATGCCCATGAGTTGCTTCGCATGCAAGGTGGCTGCAATGGCTTCTGCGACGACATTCCTTGCTGCATCGTCGTTACTGCCGACATGAAAGGTTTCCTGGGGCATGAGCCATTCCAGTGCTACGTGGACGGTGGTCTTTATGCCCAAAACCTGATCAATGCCCTGCATTTTGTAGGGTTAGGCAGCATACCCCTCTCTTGTGGCTTCATGAGTAGCCAACTCCTCGACATACAAAAGTGCTTCGGCATCCCAGAGAACGAGGTGATGATTGTCATCATCGGCACAGGCGTGATGTATGACGAGATGAAGATTGCGGTATCTACACGCCGCCCCGTTTCCTGTACTAACATGTACCACTAATCTGCAAGCCGCCATGTATTTCGTCCCACTCATATACTTCAGTGCGCTAACCTATTACTTCTGGCAGAAGAATAGGACGTTTGACTTGGCGGTATACATATCGACACTGTTTACCTTTACCTCACTATGCTGTGTACTGATGGTGCTGGGCGGATTCATGAACCAACGTGGTGGCGGTGTGCTGGTAGATGGCTGGGAACCCAGTTTCGGAGTAATCCCCACCATTCTCTATTGTGGCCTTATCACGCTGACCATCATCCCATTCTCCTTCATACGCCCGGAGAAGCTGGAACACATAGGGAATATTCACCGATACACCCTTTATGCCTTCTCGGCACTCATCATCATACAAGGCATCATCATCTATTATCTCGTAGGCGAATTTCTTTCCGACCTGCTCAACGGCGACTTCAGAGAACTGAAGAACATGGGCTATGCTGGTGAGTTAACACCCGCAGAAGTCAAGATGCAGTCCATGCCTACTCCCATCCAGTTGTTATTCTTTGTCAGTTTCACAACATTATTGGGACTACCTCTTTTCTTCTATTATGCCTGCGTGGAGAAGAGGAGTTTATGGCTCTGTTCGCCGCTCCTCATCATATCCATCAGTACCATTCTGAGAGGTGTACTGTCAGCTGACCGTACAGAGATTATCCACTACGGACTGATGTTCCTGTTCTGCCTGGTATTCTTCCAACGTTTCATTACCAAGAAGATACGGAACTTCCTCATTGCATCCTGCACACCTATTATGATTATCGGCATCGTATATGTTGTGGCCGTATCAACTTCGCGCTTTGAGAATGAGGAAGAAGGTGCTGGAGGTAGCATACTGGAGTATGCCGGACAGTCTTATGTCAACTTCTGCTATTTCTACGACAACCACGATAACGAGCTCTATTATGTGGAACGTGAATTCCCCATGACCTCCTACTTTATCTTCAAGAGCCAGTATGTCGACACCAAAGAAGAGAGAAGTGCCAAAGAAGGGTTCTTTATTGGAGTCTTTGCCTCACACATTGGCTCATGGTTCCTTGATACGGGAATCATTGGCAGTACCCTCATCAGCATTCTATTCGCTCTATTGTGTTGTCTGGTAATCAAACGATATAACAGGACAGAATTCGACATTGCCGATGTCATCATGATATTCACCTTAGGAGCTGTGCCTACCTTCGGCATATTCTATTACCGCTACTATTCTTTCCAGACAGCTATCGTCTATGTCGCAGCAATCTTTCTCTACTGTTTTTCCAAGTACCTGTTTGTCTGGCGAGATGAAGACCAACAAGAAATACCGACACAAGCATGAAATACTTCTTCCCCATACACCTTGATGGCGGCAATCGCGGATGCGAAGCCATTGCCAAGAGTTCGGCCATACTCCTCGACGAGAAGCCGAACCATCTCTTGGGATATTGCAAAGATGTGGCATTAGATACTCGTTTGGGACTTCAACAATATATATCACTCATCCCTTTCGACCGTGGGTCATTGATTGTCGACCGCCTGTTGGGGGCTATCAACAAGGTTCTCCATACAGCCCAGACGGCAACATGGCGCCAGCTATATCCTTACAAGCGTTTTCTGCAACTTATCACGAGCGACGACATCGTGATATCCACGGGTGGCGACATGATGTGCTACGACAACAATGCCATTATCTATACAACCAACTGGCTAAAGCAACAGGGTGTCAAGAGCATCTTATGGGGGTGTTCTATGGGAGCAGAGAATATGACACCAGAAAAGCTGGACACCCTGCACCGATTCTCCCTCATCTACACCAGGGAGTCGCTCACCTATGATTATTTTCAGTCGTTGGGTTTGCCAAACCTTTGTCTTCTCCCCGACCCTGCCTTCATCCTTCCTGCAGAGCACTGTGAGTTGCCTGCCTGTCTGTCCGACCATGAGGTTGTCGGACTGAATATCAGCAACTACGTCATGGGCGGTATGACTCTGGAGCATCCTTTCGGGCAGGAAGTTATCCGTCTCATCACCTACATCCTGCATGAGACGGACATGCAGATTCTCTTGATTCCGCATGTCACTTGGAACAGAGAGGGCATCAATCAGGACGACCGTCAGATGGCAGACATCATAGCTGACCATTTCAATAATCCTGAACGGATACGAACGCTCGACATCGAAAATCTGAACTACTGTCAGATACGCTATGCCATCTCCAAGTGCAAGCTGTTTATTGGCGCCAGGACGCACTCCGTCATCTCGGCTTATTCCATGTGCGTTCCTACTCTTGCCTTAGGGTATTCCATCAAGTCACGAGGCATTGCCAAGGACTTAGGACTCAACGAGTCGCTTGTCGTCAACTGTCATCATTTCCAAGTAGGCGACCTGCTACACTCCTTTACCTATCTCATGCAACATGAGACTGACATCCGTGAACACCTGCAGCAAATCATGCCTGAATACAAGCAGAAGCCCTATGAGATTCGCAAGCTGCTGAAAAACATATAGAAAACATCATTTTATGAACAATCCAAGAGTTATCGCATTATATCTACCTCAATACCACCCCATCCCTGAGAACGACCTGTGGTGGGGACCTGGCTTTACAGAATGGAGCAATGTTGTGAAGGCCAAACCGCTATTCAAAGGACATGTGCAGCCTAAATTGCCAGCAGACCTTGGCTTCTATGACCTGAGACTGCCTGAGACAAGA
>OCTX012267210.1_pt1 | contig 15181 bp, 8 predicted proteins | sample 1539691 | NCBI WGS metagenome assembly OCTX01 (sample SAMN02144231, study PRJEB22623) | gut metagenome | biome: sheep rumen | host: Ovis aries | place: New Zealand | reverse complement strand
GAATAGCTTCATATGCGTTCCTTAATAAAAAATCGGTTGCAAAGATACGGCAAAATATTGAATAATCGCCACTTTCTCCCATCTTTTTGCATAAAAACAGCCTTTCCTGCGTATTTCCTGTAAGTTTATGCATCAAAAAGGCCTATTAAGCGTTGGATAACCCACCTTTCATCGCTACTTTTAACCTTGTTACCTGTTAAAACTTGCCTTTTTCTGTTGGTTTGTATGAAAATATGTCAAAGATCACTTTTGTCGTCTGGAGGCGCTTCAACAGACACCATTAAGGGAAAATATTGCTACCATTAATGCGCGCAAAATTTAGATTTAATGCTAGCAATTTTTTGCCTTAATCATGCATCTCTGTGTCTTTCATAATGACTTTGCAAAGGTACAAAAAATTCAGCAATCCTACAAACGTTTTGTCATTTTGCTCTCAAATGTTAAAATGGTGTAAGGGTAGGGGCATCCCATAACATAACACCATAACATGAGCGATTTTCAATATGAGCATATCTGCCTTAAAATACCTACTATAAATTATATATATTATATATATTATAATATATATAATATATATAATTAAATAATAAGAAATACACTTCCTTTCTTACACCTCCTATAAACTACCTCCCTAGTATGCATAACAAAAACACAAGATGTTATGGTGTTATGTTATGCTATGACAAGTGTGTGTTTAGTTGACAGTGTCTTAATTAATCTGGCCCCAACGTGGCGTCAGTAGAAGAAACAGCCCAATCCGTTACTGAGGCCGACATTGCAGCACCAGGGCTTAAGGTAGAGTGATTGTAATCGTCAGATGCTGACCAGCAGTAAGGTTGTATGCACCCGTACCATTGCTGGGCTTATAAGTGAAGGTTTTGTCAGGTTCAGATCCTGATCCTTTCAAAGTAATCTGAGCGATGATTTTATCTCCAGTCTGATAATTGTATGGCTCCACAATAGCCTCATATTTTGTTGTTGCCACTCCAGCTGCAGCTCCGCCAGGATCTGAATCGGTATAGTCTACAGTTGCCGCACTGGCACAGGGGTTGATTTCTGTTGTTGTCGATCCTTGATAACTGTAGATCTTCATGGTAATATTTGATGCAGTAGCCAAAGTGGCACGCGCTACACCCGCACCTGCTTTCAAAATGATCGTGATTTTTGAACGCATATGTTTCAGGTAGAGAGGAATCTTCTTCTGTTCATCTCCTATCTTTCCAAACGTAACATTGTCAGCTTTCCATTGCTTCGATGTCCTGTAATTCAAAGCATCCTCAGTATATTGACGAGTTTCTCCATCCTTTAGTGGCACGAAAGCATAGCCTTCAAGTCTGTCCTGACTTCGAAGTTTTGCCTCGTTTGACTGATCAGTTTCCAATGTTGTTGTTCCTGCCGTAGCCTTAAAACCATATTGTTGGGTATTATCTGGCCAATATAGTTTGCTACTTGAAGTTTTGGGATTAAGCGCCCCACCTGTAACGGAATATACGGCACTTCCCTTGTTTACTCCACCTGTGCCAAACATCTCTATGGTTAATTCATAACCATTTTCAATAGTAGCATAACTATCGAAGCTATCATCCTTTCCAATCGTTCTTGTCTGGGCTTTTACAGATGGAAGGAGCGCGAACGCCACAGGATCGCCTGGCTTGATATCCCATTCATCTGAGGTGGAAGATACTTCAAGACCTCCTCCAGTCATGATATCATCGCTTGAGCAGCCTGCCAGCAGCACTGCGACGCCTATAATCAATATGTCTTCTATTTTCAACACTTAATTCTTTTTATCATTGTATTATTCATTTACCATCGTTGCAGTTCCGCTTCCTGAGATAGTAGCCCAAGGCTTCACTGCTGCACTGAACTTAACAGCTTCCTTCTCAACGTGGATAGTATAATCGTAAGTATGACCACCCTCCCAGACAGAAATAGATGCTTCAGAACTATCAATGCAACTCTTCAGTGGAATTGTGTAGGTTGAATATACTTGTTCCGCTTTTGTAAACTTTATTGTCACCACAGCTTCATCGCTGATCTTCTGAGCGAGAACAGGAATTGAGACTGTAGCATATTTTCCACTTCCTGCATCAGTTAAGGCAGGAGTGAGAGTTCCAGGGTCTCCTGTACCATCTACAAGACCATCTTCGAGGTTGATGTTTCCAGTAGAATAGATATTGCTAATGGAAATAGTTGCTTCAGAGAGGTCCATTGCTGCAGGCTCTGTAGCCGTTTTCAGAGTAAACTTAACATTACTCCTATTGACACACCTGAATTCCAAAGGCACGTCTCCTGTACGGGGTGAAATAGCTGTACCACCGGAAGTTCCCCAAAGGATATAGTCGTCCTTTGTTATGCCGTCAGTTTGTTTATTATCTCCATTCCCTCTTGCTGTAGTTGTAATAGAAGGACTAGCCACTTCAATGTCACCAGAAGAATAATCAGCTAAAGCGCGGAAATAATAGCTATTATTCTTGTTGGGCCAATAAAGAGCGGGGGTATTCGTCCAATTACTGCCATTGTCTGTAGTAGAGGTTGTGGCGTAAGTATAAGCCGTATTCGCCCGTTCTGCTGGTGTATCATGATCACCATCGTGCTTGACCCAGAACAGACTGAAAGCAGAAGTGCCGTCGTCTTTAAATCCGGATGAAGGCGTGGTGACAGTCACATCATCAGTAAATTTAATTGCACCAGTTCCTGTTGCTGTAACAGTATTCCATGGGGCCAAAGTGGCAGAAACCTGCACAGCTGATTTTCGGATTGTTATATTTAGACGATAATTCTTACTTGGCTGAATAACTATATAATTGTTTTCATCAATTTGATCCGTCCCCTCAAGCCCATGACCCCATTTCCCTGTTGCAGTGCTCAGCATATCCGTGTTGACTTTCACCTCATAGTTGTTTCCATCTGCATTCACAATATTCAGAAACGTCGCATCATTTACTATTTTAGTTCCAGGAGCAACAATAGCAGTATAGGTACGCTCAAACTCATTTGCACCAGGATAACTTGCGTCACCATACATCATGACGTCTTTGATATTGCTAGCCGTCTCTTGTATTAAGGGGGAGAATTCTGTCTTTGTTCTATTTGGAGCTGTAATTTGTGTCGCTGTATTCATATTGTTCAACATCAACACAGTAGATTCTAGCGGATTATTAGATATGAAGCCTTCATTGTTATCTGCTGTAACAACTACAGTTATCTGACTCATGGCATGTTTAAAGGATAGACTCAATTCATTATGATCTGCATTATAGGAGTCTCCATGAGAATAGCTAACTGTCGCTATCTCTGGGGCTACCAGAAGGTCGGCATTTTTGACTTTCTCTGCTGTTGATTGATTAATGTAAGAGTCGCCTTCATCTGGGGTAACCGTGTCCCCAATTGTCCAACTTATGACACCTGTTCCTTCTGTTAATGTATACGATCCCCCATTAGTACAGTAACCATAAAGTGCATGCAAACCATGACCTGAAGTTCTCACGTTCGTAGCATCAGAAGTGGAGTTACTAAAATCATCCCAATATGAATCTGAGGTAAAGTTTGTTCCATCTGTATCAATAGTGATGAGTTTCTTGGCATAGTCAGCATCCAATATTGTGTAGCTTCCTAATGATCCAGCTGTCGTATGCCTGACATAAACTCTAAGAACGTCTCCATTCTCAAAAATGTTATCATACGCTCTGGTTAATCCTTTGCCTGTGTCGAGGGTTGCATTGATGAGCAATGGGGTTTTCTCGCCATTGCCTGACAGGGTGCTGTTGGAGATGTCTGCATCCTTTGAGCAGCCTGCCAACAGCATTATCGCACTGATGTATAATATGTTTCTTATTTTCATCTTTCTTATCTTTAGTCTTTTAGAGTTTATCAGAACCATATATTTTGTGATGCATTAACAGGATTCCAGTCTGTCAATGTAGCAGAAACCTGAACCTCAGTCTTTGTTACTGTCAGATTGTACACATAGCGATTACCAGCAACCCATCCTCCAGAGCTGTTAGTGATATCTGCATAATAGATATCATCAACGCCTTGTTCTGGATCGCCATTTTTATATATAGTGATTTTGAACTTAGTGCCTGAGAAGTTCTGTGGCACAATGGCATCCAAACGCTGAGTGGATGTAGCAGTTGGATGTAATAAATAAATATCTTCTCTTGAGTAACCTGTAAAATCTACCGTTCTATCTCCTAACTTTACATTTCCATGATCATACACATTGGTAAGTTCAACTTTCGCACTAGAGAGATTCACATAGTTTGGGTCACTATCACTAGTGGTAGCTAAATTCACCTCTACCTGTGACATCATATAGCGGAAGTTAAGGTTGATTGTTCCTTCTGTTGCACAGATTCCAACATTATAGAGATTCTGATGAGTATGATCAGAATTATTACAATATGCATCTTCTGTAACCTCAGGACGAGCAATCATTAAATTGGAAGAGTAACCAGTAGAAAAGGCTTCATTCTTTACCTTAATAACTTGGGAACCATTTGCTGTTATTACGCGAGGAGAAGCAAGAATGCCATCTGCAGGGTCTCCTCCCTGATCTGCCGTTGTTACTGTAGCAGGCAAAACTGCACGGAACTGATAGTGAGTGTCATGATCTGGCCAGTAGAGAGTTGGTGACATTGTCCATTTAGAATCGGCATATGTAACCTCACTATCTCTCTTGTAATAAGATGTATTTTCTACAGTGCCATAACCTGTGCTAAGGGATGTACTACGATAGAAACTAAACTCACTTGTCATAGGACCTGATCCATCTCCCCAGTTTGCTATGACATTAATCTTTGGGTAAACTTCCACTGCTTCTACATCTGTCCAGTTAGTAACTGTAGCAGATACTTTGCTAATGCCAGTCTTGTCGACTGTGACTTTGATGATATAGTTTTTGCCAGCTTCTGTCTTATAATCTGTTGTAGATTTCTCAGCAAGCATAGCAGCACGAATCTCAGCCGCTGTCACATAATAGATATTACCGTCAGCATTAATTCTTGCAATAATAGCATCATCGGATGCGAACTTGCTACCAGGCATCACTAAGGCTTCTTTATTGGCAATATGACCGACATGTTCTGATGGTGCCTGATACATAGTGATGGCAGAAGGATCGCCAAGTGGTGTGACCTCTCCATTAGTTATATTGACAGTACCAGTTGTGTATGCCCATTCGGTACTTGTATTACTAGTGAGTAATACCACAGGATCATTCTGAAAATCGACACGGCCATCACTGTTTTTATCAACAAATCCTGCGCCAGCAGTAAGAATCACAGTAATCTTGCTCATGGCATGCTTGAATTGTAGGAGTCGACCTTCTCCTTGATCTGTAACTTGATCTGTAAAATGATATGCGTATTCTCCTTTTATGTTATTCGATATCAGCAAGTCATGTCTGGAAGGGATGTTCCCTGGTGTGGCTAATGTCTGGTTTGCAGGTAATGTCCAATTCAGAGCAGCCCAATTAGCATTAGCTGCCAATAATCCTGAAAGCCCTGCATCTGTAACACTCATACTATCTATAGCTACACCATAAATAGTGAGTCCTTGTGTACGACCTACATTGGCATTGTCTGGATCAGCAGTGCCATAGTCATCCCAATAGAGTACAGGATTGTATTCTGCCATTGCATTTTGATTGGAAGTTGCAGTTCCTACTGTAGCTGTAGTAGTCTTAGTGATAAGGGTCGTAGTCTCACCATGCTTCCAATCACCATTGACTTGAAGAGCAAGTTGGGTATTTGCATTATTTCCATCTGCTGGTGTTAAGGCCAGAAAACTTGGCTCTGGCTCTGTTCGTGTGGTGGCCTTTGAACTGCCATCTACGATGCCAGCGGAGAGCTTGATGGGCTCTTTGGCTTTTTCGTTGCTATCAGTGGTAATGCTCTCCTCACTGCTACAAGCAATGAGGAAGGCTAATGCTCCTATATATATATAATGTATATGCTTCATACGCTTTATTGTATTACAACGGTTTGACTTGCTGCTTCAACTGTTCCCCAAGCTGCGAGGGTTGCAGTTACCTTCTCAATACCTGTCTTTGTCAGGTGGAAAGTGTAAGTGTAACTAAAGTTGGGATACCATCGGTTGATCTTATTATCATTATCAGTATAGGGGTCGCTAATGATATTACTGCCAACAGAACTGGCAACCACATCTTTCAAAGTTACCTTATACTGGTTGTTATCAGAAGTAGTGATTATCAGTACAACCCCCTCCAAGGACTGAGGCACAAAGCCATAGTGCCATGGGGTGCCTGTGTAAGTAGGTGTGGCATTAATCTGATTAATAATAGTCGTTGTTGATCCTGTCGTTTCTACAAGACCATTACCCATCAACACTCTACCTGTGTTATGGACAACTAATTCCATCTTGGCATTGCTGAGATCCACTCTTGAAGAGTAATCGGCTGCTTCAGGGCTCGATGGTGTTGTGAGAATAAAGGTGACATCGCTCATCATGTGGAACGTGTTCATATTGATGGTTGCTGTTGTGGGACCAATGGCTTTTGAGATCTGGTGAGTCTCATTAGGGCTTGTGCCTGTTGTGTTATCAAAGCCTGTTGTAAGCGAGTATGTCAACTTCTGACCTGATCCCAAGGAATTAAAGGGCGCACCCCAGCAGACGTCTCTATAGCTGCCTGCTGCAGCTCCTGTTAGTGTGACATACTCAACATTGTTAGTTCCATCAAGAGTTACTTCCCATGTGCCCGTTGTTGTCTGAGGCTTGAGGGTTCTGAAGTGGTAGAATGTCCTGTTGTTAGGCCAGTACCATGGAGTGGTAAACCCATCATCTTCGTAAGCAGCATAAGCTGATCCGCTTTTTTGAAGATATGCCTTATCATAGCCTGTTGCCCAATCATAACTTGCCCAATTGTCATTGATCTCGTCATTCACATTTGCGGACCTGAACAGATCAAATGTAGGAGTGGTACTAGTTTCTGCTGTACCATTTTCCAGCAGCGATACGCTAATTCGGGCATTGGATGGCGTTGTTGAGGCTGTAACTTCCTCCCAACCCACAACAGCAGCAGAAAGGTTGCTAATCTGACTCTTCGATACCGTCATGGTAAATACATAGTGTACGCCTGGGCGCATTTTATATTCGTCAAGAGCAGATGTGGAATTATCAGTTAACGTCTTACTGGCAAGTGCACCAGCCAACTGACTCTTGGTGATGTGGTATTTGTTCTCGTCGATGGTGAAGTAAATCTTATCTAAAGCATCTTTATCACTGCCGTTCAGTGTAGAGCCTGGAAGCATCAGGCAAGTTAATTCATATTCAAAATCAGGATTAGTCTCTGCTCTATGGTCTGTAAGAGACATCACCTTTATATCAGCAGTGCCAATGGCAGGAGATTCTGTCAGGAATTCGCCATTAGCAATATTAAATGTACCTGAGGTATTGAATCCCACTAAGACGATATTCTCAGGATTTGTTGGTGCATTGGCATAAGTAAAAGCAAATGGATCTGTTCCAAATCCGTTACCCTTCTTAATCTTAAAGGTGACCTGTGTTAAGGCGTGATGGAACACCATGCGACCGCTCGTGAATTTATTGTTAGTTGTATCGAAGGCTAGGCGCTTATCAGAAGTCTGTAAAGAGACATTATTGCTGAAGCAGAGATCCTGATTGGCGAGGAAAGTGGCGTCCTGACTACCTACAGCTGTACCACGCAAAGGCCAGGCGATTGTTGTTGCGCCTAAACCAGTGCCCCAAGTATTAGTATATGTATTTGAAGTGCCTATTGTCCAAGCAGTAGTGGCATCCTGAGTTCCTGTTGGGGATTCCACTGTTTGAGTTCCATTAAGATAATAACCTGGAACACAAGCAGCATAAATTGAGAGCTTAGAATCACGTGCAGGAGATTGGGTATCTTCCCAGTAACGCTGGTAAGCAGAAGCAAAACCAGTGGCTGTAGAGTTCTCAGGGGAAGGTGCAGCTTCCTGAGCATAGCCGATAGTGCGAGTGTATTGTGTGGGTGTTGTAGATGTCCCGTTTTCACTCTTGATGACCATATAGAGACTTGTGCCACTCGAGAATGCAGTTGCAGCATGTCCATAAGGGTTGTCATTTGTAACAGTACGGGTGAGACCACGAGTGGTAGCGGCATTCTCGCCAATGATACCAGCCGTCAGTTCGATGGGCGTTTTGCTCTGGTCGATGGGACTGTCAGTCAACGTCTCGTTTGTGCTGCATGCTGAGAGTGTCAGCAGGCAGACCGCCAAGAGCGTTTGGTATTTATTCGTATTCTTCAACATAATCGTATAATTGAGTCCTTGTTTTCTTCTTTTAGTTCTCGAGGGTGATGGGAGTAGAGATAGTACTCTCTACCGCTTCCCAATTTAGTACGGCAGCCGTAATGTTCTTAACGCCAGCCTTTGAGAGCGTGATGTTATATGTATATTTATAATGTGGATACCAGGCATCAATTGTATAATTTGTGGTAGCTGCTGTGTATGGATTCACTAGATTAGTGGAAGATACCGTTGCAGTACACGTACTCAGATCCCTGACATAGTACTTGTTGCCATCTGGGGTGGTTATACATAGGCCAATCCTACCAGTAGTATCATAAATTAATGACTGAGGAACGATGCCATAAGCAAAGGAAACTGTTGTGGCAGTGGATTCGCTCAGATATGCCATCTCGCCAACTCCTTCAGTTACTCTCGTGCCATCCGTTGCAGAAACAGCACCTGTTCCCATCAGCACCTTACCATCAGGCAGAAAATTGAGTATTTCAACTTTGGTTTTATTATCGCCATCGATAAGGGTTACACTTCCATCGCCTGTGACAGAAGACACATTTACTGTAATCTGGCTCGTCATGTGGAAGAGCAGCATCTTGATCTGGCTGTTTGTGGCGCCAATGGCCTGGGAGATCTGTTTTGTGGTGCCATTTTCCCTCAAAGCGAAGCCAGTCGTACCATCATTATCGTATTTGATCTTGTAGGCATTATCCACATGAGTGAATGGGGCACCCCAGACGTAATCTCTGTAATTACTTCCAGTCAGCGTGCCAGACGTGATGGTGAAATAATCGCCATTCGTGTCATCTTTATTAATGGTGACATCATTATCAGTGCTTGTGGCATTATCTCCTAAGCCTGCTGCACGGAAATGATAGTAAGTACGATTGTCGGGCCAGTACCAGTCTGTGGTCCAACTAGTAGTTGTTGAGGCCCAAGACTTTGTAGCCTTATTAGCCACTTCGATGGTTCCTGAAGTGGTAGTATATCCTGTTTCCCAAGCATAGTTGGGTGTCGTATTGTCGTCAATATAGGCACCTGCGTCTTTTCCTGCTCGATAGATGTTAAACTTGGCGGCATCTCCAGAACCCAGTCTTGTATTACGATCTTCGAAATTGAAGGTGCAATAGACATTGTCTGGTGTGACATCTGATGAGTTCACTGTTTCCCAATCGAGGATGGCAGCTGTGATATTTTCGATGCCTTTCTTGGAGACGGTGAGGTTGATGACATAGTGCTTGCCAGCCTCTGTTGTTGTGAAGGATGCGTAAGGTGAGGCTGGCGTGGCACTATAATATGATTTGACGGCTTCTGCTATCTGCTCACCAGAGACATAATACTTGGCGTTGTCGATTTCAAACTCTATAAAGTTGTTTGTATTATCATCTAACACAGTGCCTGGCAGTACGTAGGCTTCGAGCGTACGTTTGGTTTTTCCTGAAGTTGTCGTCACGCTACTCTCATGCATCTTGGTGATATTGCTTGAGGCGGTTTCAGGCCATTCGCCATTGCTGAGGTCTAACTTGCCACTTGTGGGGAAGCCCTTCAGGGTGATGTTCTGATCCGCAGCAGCGTTGTTGTTTGTCCAAGCGAAATCTGTGTCTGAATTATCATCAAATCCAGAACCTTCATTTAATACAATCGTGAGCCACGAGAGGGCGTGCTTGAAGACGAGATGTCCCTTGTCGAACTGGCCTACGGTGACTGAGGCGTCAGCAGGATCTTTGGATTGCCAGATCATCCGGCCTAATTGCATGCTTTTTGCCCAGGCGGATCCATCCCATGTCTGACGATAACAACCTTTATTGTCTGTTTCTGCGGATCTGATATTGTTGCTGTAAGCAAGATCTTCATTAGTGCGGGTTGTGGCAGTCTGAGTGGTAGAAACTTGCCAATCAATCTTGGTATTTTCTGTAGTCACTGTGTACCAGTCAGGGGCAGCAGTTGTAGGACTTGTCTGATCGAGAATCGTGCTGAAAAGTACATCGTCATCATTCAGATTCGGTACAGCCACTGCATAGACGGTCAGTTTGGTGTCTCTGCCAAAGGCATCATCCCAGTAACGGCTCATACCTGCTGCGTAGGTGAGGTGCGAGTGGGTGCCTGATAGACCATAACCTGTGTTGCAGGCATCATCAGCTGATGTCTGAGCACTGGCTGTAGCCACAGCCTGAGTATAGCGGACGTCAGATGCCGTTTCGCCATCGGCCTTGATGCGCATCACGACCTTCGTATTGCTGTCAAATCCTGCACGGGTCATGGCACGGATTGTCATGGCACTACCTTCTTGCGAGAAGGCTATCAGCGTCTTGCCACCTTCAGGCGTAGGTGTTGTTCCTGAGGAGGTGGATGAGCCCTCTTCAGAACAAGCCACCAAGGCCATAAGCGCAAGGGCTGTCAATGTGTAGTTGAGATATTTCTTCATATCTGTCATCTTTTAGAGTTCTATAGGGATATCTGAAGTCTGCACCTCGTCCCAGGAGAGTATCTCACAGGTCTCGAGTACCAGCTCGTGACTATGGATGTTGGGGATGCGCAGATAATAGATGTATCGTTTCTCGGGTTCCCAGGTGAAGAGGTCGCCTGTGACATTCGTTCTGTTGAGACTGAGCAGCTTGTCGTAGGTGATGGTTTCATCGGGGTTTACGCCGTCTTTCGTGGTGATCTCCATTTGTATGCGTATCTTCAGATCCTCATGTGGAATCTGCTGCAGATAACCAGGACAGAGGTTGATGGCATCTTCCTGGCGCAAGTGCTGGCGGAGGTCTATGGGCACCAGCGTGCCGTTGTCAAGTTCCTTAAATAAACCGTGCTTTAACACCACAAACTCATCGGAGGTGGTATCACCTGAGAAAGTGCCATTCACTAGTCCCTGCGCGGTGGTAGCCGTATAGGTCTTGCTCTCAGAGATAAAGCCTGTCTTCACAATGGATATCGTGATGGTGTCGAGTTGCGCCACATAGTTGAGACCCTCAGGCTGGGGATCGTCGAGGTAGATGCGGAAACCTATTTTCGAGATGAGATGATGGAAAGGCATCTTTACTTCACTGATGTCCACAGTCGGACGACTGACCTGCGCCACCACACATGGTTCGCTCTCAGCAGGCGTAAGGTTATAGACCTCGTTGAAGTAAGTCTGAGCCTTGAATGGTTTGGCGGAGATATCGATGGTGATCTTATCGGCTGTCAAGGTGGCACCATTGAGATAAGGCGACACGGCACGGAACTCATAGGGGAAGGCGCTCTGATCCCAATAACGCTGGATCTGAGTGCCGATGCCTACATAATTCCATTTGGATGTGGTGGCATTATACTCTACCTTGTAGCCATCCATGACGTTCTGCTGGGTCGTATTGCCAAAGTTCTTCCAGACCCCCACCTTGAAGTCGGTGTAGAAGGTTTCCAGCGACGCACTGCGGGTGGTAGCGACAGGGGAGGAACCGAATACCATGGGCTGGCCATTGTCAGCAGCAGGTTTCTCTGGCTCTTCCACCACAACCACGGGCTTCTCAGGCAACGTGTCGTTGGAGGAGCAGGCTGCGATGAACAGGGCTACTGCAAGGGGCCATATGTGACGATAGTGATACATTTCTTATTTGACAAAATATTCTGATGAATTCTCTGTGTAATCTCCAAGGGTGGCAGCATCGAAGACGATCGGGGAGAGCGTCTGGTCTGTGATCTTAAAGGTATAGACATACCTCATATTGGGCTGCCAGACGGTGATGGCGGAAGGCTGAGAGGGTGTCTCGGCAGTGGCTGACACGATGGTGCCAAAGGCTGGCACATGGACAGCGGCATCATTGACGGTGATCACCTCCTTGTTGTCCTCAGCAATGAGACGATAGGAGATATGGAAGGTGAAACCTGTCGTACTGGTGCTTGGCTGGGCTACAGGATAGTAGATCGTGGGTGAATAGCTGTATTCCTGAGTGTCTGAGGCTGCCTTCTCCTGGATGATGTGATGCGTGGTTGTCCCAAGCCCTGCAAAATCCGTGAGATTGGCTGGTGCCTGACTGGCTGTGGACAGGTCAGCCTGTGGAATCTTGAATATCAGGGGGCGCTGAACCGCCGTGCTACCAGTCCAGTTAGGGGTATAGGTGGGAGCGGCATTGGTCTCGGCAAAGGTGACAGTCGCTCCTTGGGTGGTGTAGTAACTGCCTTCGGTATAGGCTGTCTCTGATTTGATGGCTGGTTCTGCCTGGATGCCCTTTGCTGAAGAGGAGAGGTCGATCATCTCCACCTTGTAACCTGGGATGTCCTCATAGAAGCGGATGAAGAGTTGGGCCCCCATATGCTTGAAGGGAACGGTGACGGTTGCCAGATTGGCATTCGTGGCCTGAACACCTGCATACATGAATTCAGACAGAGAACGGTCGATGCCCATATAAGTGGGGTCAAGCGGCTCGTCATACCCATCACGGATAGTAGAGGCACCAGGGAATGTCATGGTGCTGGTTGTGGCGCCCTTGGTGAAGGTGACATCTGCGTCGTATGGCGCATAGCAATAGAAGTTGGTCTTGTCATAGGCACGATTCCAATACTGGAGTGCCTGAGTGGGATTGGCTGACATGTAGGCAGTCTGATCTGCCTTATAGAACCCGGCCGTCCCATTGTAGGTGTATTCCGTCTTACCCAGTTTCTCATAGAACCAAGGGGAGGTTTTTCCTGATGTAATGTCAGCCGTACTGGCCCAGGTCGTGGCCCCTGTCTTGTCATAGCCTTTGGACACACCGTCTGAATAGCCCACGAGGTAGTTGCTCATCTGTTCGACATCGGCCTGGCTTTTCAAACTCTGGACTGCCCATGCCCAGACGCCAAAGTTATAGTGTCTGAGGGTTTCCAGACTGACTGCGCGGGTGATGTTCTGTTTATGGACACTAAAGCCGATGGGTGTCTGAGTCTCTTGTATGACAACAGGATCCTTCACCACGTCGTCCTTGCTGCAGCTCAACAGAACTGTGGCAACGGCTAACGCGATGATGTAGCCTCTCGTGATCGTTCTTATGTCTATCTTCTTACTCATGAATTTGCTTGCTGTTTAAAAACCACCCTCCCAGATGACATCGTCGTAGTCCTCGACAGTGGGGATGAACAGACTGCCAGAGGTGGGCAGAGGCTCGTCTGGCTTCTCAGGATCGTCAGGATCGACAGGCTTGGGGGGATCAGGCTCCTCCACCTCTCCACAATCGATGGTGAGCGTGATGACGCCACCTTGCGTCTGCTCCTGAAGCTGATCAGTAACCTCGACGGCAAAGGTCTTCACTGCTTCGTTGTCGAAGACGAGATCGAAGAGGAGATGGTTGGACACCCCACTTTGTCCGTCGCAGAGACCAAAGGTGGTGAACTTGCCCCCGATGATGTCGCACTGATTACCATCATACACCTTGTCATGTTCCATTTTGGTGGTAAGATAGACGATGGTGGGGGTGGAATTTGTGAGACCTGTCATCAAATCCTTGGCACTGGCCATGCCTGAGATGGCACCGTTGCCATTAACATCCTTGATGCGCCCATCGTTGTTGAGTAACACAATCTGTATCAGATAGGTATGGACGGCAGGAAGCAGGTTGCTCTTGATCACTTTGGTATAGGTGTTCGTCTTTTCATCGTAGATGTAGTCGCTCGGATTGTTGGAGATATATACATCTTTGGTGTAGGCCGAATAGAAGACTTCTGGTTGGTTCTTCATGCCGATGATACCATCTGTCTCGATAAGTTCGTCAGCATCAATCAGACTCAAGACAGCACGCGTCAGTCCTTTTGTCCCTGTGGTGGTGGCTATCACTGCATCTTTATCCTCCTGGATCACCACGACCTGGGAACCATCTTCCGACTCAATCTCACTCCAAAACAGGAGGTCGTAATAGCCAAAGTGGAAGCGGCTCTGGAAACTGGTGCCAATGATAGAGAAGGCTTCTACATCTGTATGGGATGCTTCAGGATTCTCGCCGTTGTAGTAACGGCGTACCTGGAATTCGTTTGGCGCCTCGAAAGTTGGAGTCTCCCACGTGGGATCAAGTGGGGTGTCCCATCCGAAATCCCAGTCGGTGGATACTTCAGTCTCTATCGCCATCTCCAGCTCCATCTGTATGGTGGGCTCCTCTTTCAGGGGCGTCACATCAGGCGACGACTCTGAGCAACATGAAACCAGTTGCAGAGAGAGAAACATTACTATTGTATGGGCGATAAGCGCAAAGTATAGTTTCTTTTCCATGTTTACTATATTAGTAATCATTCCTATCATCTTTTCAACTGCAAAGATAGGAAGAAATATGAGATAAGGGTTTGCAAATGGTAACAAATGACTAACATTTTGCAAATTGTTAGTCGATTGTCATGCTTCTGTTTCTGCTTGGGAAGATTGCTGTTTTTTCCAATCGCCAGGCGTCTGACCTGTTAAAGCCCTGAATGTACGGAAGAAAGAGGTGTCATTCGCAAAGCCGGAATCGATACCGATGGCGTTTGCTTTCTGATCGGGGTATTTCAGCATCAGTTGCTTGGCGTATTCGATGCGATAGCCATTAACATACTGTGTGAAGTTGCAGCCTTTGATGAGGTTCACGCATGCAGAGATGTTGTTTCGATGCGTACCAATCTGCTTGGCTAAGGCTGATACCGTGAGGTCGCTGTTGAGGAACTGCTTTTCTTCAACTACCAGATGGTGGATGCGCTGCATGAGTTCTGCATTGGCGGCTTCCTTGGGATCAGGTGTCTTAGACGCTTCGTCCTCTTTCTCAACCGTCTGCTCCTGCTTGGGCTGTCTGTAGAAAAGGTAGATACAGATAATGGCAACTGCCAACAAGAGAATGCTACCTAACAACCAAGGGATTGGACTGAGGAATGAGGAAATAACGAACTCATCGCAGAACTCGTCACTACCGAAATGGAAAAGGAATACGTGAGCCAGCGGGTAG
>OCTX011669618.1_pt1 | contig 15198 bp, 14 predicted proteins | sample 1539691 | NCBI WGS metagenome assembly OCTX01 (sample SAMN02144231, study PRJEB22623) | gut metagenome | biome: sheep rumen | host: Ovis aries | place: New Zealand | reverse complement strand
ATCAAATGTATTTTCCTTAGGGGGCTTTCCGATCGCCCCCTATAACCCCTTCGGGCACACATCTTAAAGTTTGTAATAAACTAAATTCTGGTTTATGCTTCGTATTTACGCACTCTTAGTTCGATACCTACGCTGTCAGCGATAGCCTGCGACTTAGCGATCTCCTCCTCACCGATAACGTCAACGACCGTCAGCATTGCCTTTGGAACGTACTTATCGGCATCTTTTGCAAACGAGAGCATTTCCTCAAAGCAGTTCACTCCCTTGAAAGACGGGCGTGTAACAGCGTCATAAGCCTGCGCATCGGAGGCGTTCAGGCTGACCGACACGGTATCTATCAGCCCCTCTAGCTCGGGAGCGATATCACGCTTGTTTATAAGCCTGCCAAGCCCGTTTGTGTTAAGGCGCAGCGGCGTTTTTGAAACGCTTTTGATGTACATTGCAGTTTCTTTGAGGATCTCAAACTCGTTTGTCGGCTCGCCGTAGCCGCAGAAAATTATCTCCTCATAGCTGTCAAGGTCACGCTTTTTCAAATCGGCAATGACCTCCTCTGCGCTTGGCTGGTGCTCCAGCCACAATGGATCCGAGCCGTAAGCCCCGTCACCGTTGTTGCGTATGCAGAATGTGCAGTTGCACGGGCATTTGTTGGTTATGTTGAGATACAGCTTATTTCCTATCTCATAAGAAATATTCATTGCTTTTTGCATTTCTATCGTCCCTTTCGACAGTGTAATTGAGTGTTGTAAAGCTTGAAAGAGCAAACATCCCACGTTCAGCTATTATTATATCACCTTGCTTTTGCCCTGTCAAATCACCCTGCGAACTTTATTCCCTGATAAGAATTGCGCCTGCCGAGCTCCTTGTCTATCTCGTTCATCACGCAGAACTTTTTTAAGCTCCACAGCGGTGCAACAAGCTCGTCCTTTGCGCCGTCACCCGTCACACGCTGTATTATCAGCTCCTTGGGCAAAAGCTCTATCTGGTCGCAGACCGTTTCCACATATTCCTCCAGCCCCATGACCTCAAACTCACCACGCTCATACATCTGCGCAAGCTCTGTGTCTTTAAGAACGTGCAGCAGGTGTATTTTTATGCTATGCAGCTCCAGCCGTGAAAGCTGCCTTGCCGTTTCAAGCATCATCTCATGCGTTTCCCCGGGAAGCCCGTTTATTATGTGAACACACACATTTACGCCGTTTTTGCGCAGCAGCCCGTACCCCGAAAGAAAATCCGCAAACGTGTGGCAGCGGTTCATCGCCAGCGCTGTTTCATCGTGCACCGTCTGCAATCCAAGCTCCACCGTAAGATATGTCCGCTTTGCTATTTCCCCGAGAAGCTCCGCCTTTTGCTCGTCAATGCAGTCCGCCCTCGTCGCTATGCTCAGCCCTGCGCAGTTCTCAACGCTCAGCGCAGTTTCATACATCTCACGCAGCCTTTCAACAGGCGCATAGGTGTTTGAGCCTGCCTGAAAATACGGGATATAAAGCCCCTGCGACCACTTTTGCGCCATTTTTTCTCTGACCTTTGCAAACTGGGTAAGTATATCGTCCTGCGGATCTCCCGCAAATTCACCGCTTTTTTGCGCCGAGCAGAATTTGCAGCCGCCGCACCCCTTTGTCCCGTCACGGTTGGGGCAGCCAAGGTCAACGTTCAAAGGTATCTTCATCACCTTTTTGCCAAAACGCTTTTTCAGATAGTAGCTGTATGTCTGGTAGCGCTTGTTGTCGCTTGAGTATTCAAATGGATTATCAGCTATCGTGTTCATAAAATACCGCCCTTATTATCACAAAAAGTTTACATTTTTCGCTGCGTTTTTACCTTGCGAGTTTAATAGTTTGTAAATTCAGAGTTAAGTATATATTACGCATTTAGCAGCGAAAACGTTTACCTAAGCACTTTTTTTAACTATGTCATCAAGCCCGTTAATCAATTTTAACATAATTCACAAAACAGTGCAAGCTAATTTATTTACAAATCCTAAATTTTTGTAAACGGCGCAAAAAGACTTTGCAAAATTGCAGAAATGTGGTATAATGATATAGGAAATATGTACAATAAGAAAGGAGTGAGGGGAATGTCATCTATTCTCGTAACCGGAGCAAGCGGTATGATAGGAACCTATCTCGTATCAAACCTGCTATCAAAAAAACATAAAGTATTCGGTGTAGACAGCAAAACTAACGAACTTGTAGGCAGCGACGATAATTACAGCTTTATCCAGTCGGATGTTACAAATAAGGACACGATCTCCCGTATACTTGCAAATGAGCACATTGATGTGCTTGTTCACCTTGCAAATTCAGTCGATAATGATATCGACTCCTACATCACTGATGCAGAGATGAAAAGGAGCAAGATGTGCGATAAGTTCATTTATGACCTTGCAGTAAAGGCAGGCTGCACAAGCATAATCCTGCTGAGCACAACACAGGTCTACGGTATCCAGAAGGGACGTGAGCCTATAAGGGAAACTTTCCCCGAAAAGGGCAACACCAACTACTGTGACCTCAAGCTCGCAAGTGAAAAGGCACTGCTCAAAGCGACCAAGAAGTCTGAGACTATCCCGGTCATCGCAAGAGTTGCCCCGATATATGACGCTGAGTATACACAGAACCTGCACGACAGAGTTTTTGACCCCAAGGAAGGCGTAGCATATATCTATAAAGAGGGTGAATACGGCTTTTCATTCTGCTGCATATTCAATCTTATCGACTTTATCAACGGTATCATAAACGTTCCTACGGGAAGATACGAGGGTATCTATAACGTAGCTGACACAAGAATGATAACCGCAGCCGAGATAATCGATTATGAGAAGAAAAAGTATCGTATCGGAGCAGTTATCCAGAAAAACCCGAGCATAAATCTCACAGTCAACAAGGGCAAGATGAAAACGGATTACAGATATTTTGATCCGTCGGCATCGTTCAGCAACTGGAATATCGACAACACCAAAGCAAGAAGAATCTCGACATTCCGCTGGAATCTGACCAACACCAAGTAAAACAAGCAGCACAAAGCCTCGTGAAAACGGGGCTTTTTCTTTTTGAGATAAGCGGTTTTGCCTTGTATGCTCCTGAAAAACCCAGTGCAGAGCGCAGCATAGCTGCGCCTTTGATTCACAATGTACCATAAAACAAGTGCTTTCGACCATACAGAAAGCCCGACTTATTTCAGTCGGGCTTTCTGCTTGCGTTTAACTATTTATTCATTGAGGAGTTTCTCTGCACTTGCGAGCTTTACCGCAGTAGTGAAAAGCTCTGCCGCCAGCTTGAGTTCTTCAACAGGCGGATAAGACGGCGCTATCCTTATATTTCTGTCCCTCGGGTCCTTCTTGTATGGGAAAGTTGCTCCCGCACCCGTAAGAACTACACCTGCCTCCTTGCAAAGCTCAACAATGCGCTTTGCACAGCCGTCAAGTGAATCAAAGCTGATGAAATAACCGCCGTTAGGCTTTGTCCAGCTTCCTATGCCAAGCGGTGCTATCTGAGTTTCAAGAGCGTTCAGCACAGTCTCAAAGCGTGGCGCAAGCAGCGCCTGATGCTTTTTCATGTGCTCCTTTATGCCCTCAAAGCTGCCAAAGAACTTAACATGGCGAAGCTGATTTATCTTGTCGGGTCCTATCGTCTGAACAGTCAGCAACGAGCGGATATAATCAGCGTTTGCCTTGCTCGAAGCCATCATCGCAACACCTGCACCTGCATAGGTTATCTTTGAGGTCGATGCAAACTCAACCACTCTGTCAGGGTTGCCTGCCTTTTCACATTCTGCAATTATATCAAGCAGCTCGTCGTGCTCGTCGTTCAAATGGTGCACACAGTATGCGTTGTCCCAGAAAATGCGGAAATCCGAAGCCTTTGTTTTCATCTTGGCAAAACGCTCAACTACCTCGTCCGAGAAGGTTATTCCCGTCGGGTTGCCGTACATAGGCACGCACCATACACCCTTGATGCTCTCGTCCTCACCGGCGAGCTTTTCTATCATGTCCATATCCGGACCGTCAGCGTTCATCGGTATGTTTATCATCTCAAAGCCGAGCTTTTCCGTAACAAGAAAATGCCTGTCGTATCCCGGGCACGGGCAGAGCCACTTCAGCTTGCCCTGATCCTTCCACGGCTTTTGCTTTCCGTCAACTCCGAAAAGCATATATTTAACGAGAGTGTCATACATCATGTTCAGGCTCGAAGCTCCGCCGATTATAAGCTGCTCGGCATCAACACCCAGCATAGGAGCAAACAGCGCCTTTGTTTCGGGAAGTCCGTCAACAACACCGTAGTTCCTGCAATCCGTGCCGTCAGCAGCAATGCAGTCCTGCGAGGTAACGACCGTCGTCAGCAATCCCTGCGTCAGATCAAGCTGCTGCGCAGACGGTTTTCCTCTTGCCATGTTCAGCGACAGCCCTCTTGCCTTGAACTCGTCATACTTTGCCTGAGCCTCGTTTTTGAACGCCTCAAGCTCCGCCTTTGACATCTCTGATAACTTCATCTCAATACAGCCTCCAATAATATTATCTTCCGATAATACATTGTACTCCAATTCGCTCGTTTTTGCAAGTCAAAAATGCAGTTCCTGCAAAAATTCCGCATTTTACACGAAGCTGTGGGCTTTATATCCTCAATTATGGGCAATTTTAATAACGTCAATGCAAAAGCCTGTCCGCACAGCCGAAAAAAGCGCAGGGGTTACCTGCGCTTGTGATCATTCCTGCTTCATTTCGGAGATAATGCTGTTTGCCTTTGCATATATCGTCTGCACCTGCTCGCCGACAAAGAACTCGCCCTCCTCATAGAGCACCCTGCCTGCGCACATCGTAAGGCGCACATTTGTCTTGTCGCCGCTGTAAACGATGTTCTTCACAAGGTTGTTCTGCGGCTGCATATTCGGTCTTTGCAGGTCGATAACCACAAGGTCTGCCTGCTTGCCCACGGCGATAACATCGCAGTCCTTTAAAAACATCGCCTGCGCTCCGCCAACAGTTGCCGCACGCAGCACGCTCTGCGCATCACAAGCCGAGGCGTCCTCGTTTTTCACCTTTTGCAGCGTCGTCATCAGGTACATCTCCCTGAACATATCAAGTGCATTGTTGCTCGCAGGTCCGTCCGTTCCCAGCGCAACATTTATCCCCGCCTGCTGCATTTTCACTATATCCGCAATACCGCTTGCCAGCTTCAGATTAGACGCAGGGCAATGCACAGCGCTGACGTTCCGCTTTTTAAGTATCTGCCTGTCCTCATCGGTCAGGTGAACGCAGTGGAAAGCCGCACCGCCGAAATCGTATATCCCCAGGCTGTCGAAAAGCTGCGTCGGAGTCATCTTGTAGCGCCCGATGCACTCATCGACCTCATGCTTTGTTTCGGAGCTGTGCATTGCAGCAGGCGCTTGGTATTTTTTCGCAAGCTCGCCTATTGCTGCCATAAGCTCCTTTGAGCAGGTGTATTCTGCGTGGAAGCCGAGAATATAGCTGATAAGCGGATTTTTCCCGTTGTACTTTTTGAAGTTGTCCTCCGCCTCGCTTGCCCGCTCCGGTCCGCCCGAGACCGAGCCGCAAAGCACGCTCCTGAACCCCGAGCCGACACACGCATCAACATAGGCATCCAAATTGAAATACATATCAAATGCCGCCGTGCAGCCGCTTGTAAGGTATTCAAGTATCGCCAGCCTCGTCAGCCAGTAGACACGCTCATCGTTGAGCTTGGCTTCCATTGGGAAGACCTGCTTGAAAAGCCAGTCCTGCAAAGGCATATCGTCCGCATAGGAACGCAGAAAGGTCATTGCCGAGTGGGTGTGTGCGTTTTTGAAGCTCGGCATCAGAAGGTCGCCTTTGAGGTCTATCTGCCGCTCAAAAACCGTTTCCTCCAGCTGCTTTTGGGAAGGAACGCCCACAAAGGCTATCCTGTCGCCGTCCGTCCAAACCTCGCAGCTGCGCACCCCGTCGTTTTCAATCATCGTCAGGACAGAACCGTTATAAAACCTTATCATCTATAATTCCCCTCTCTCAGACAAAATCATACGGCGGATAGTTTATGCCTTCCTCGGTGATTATCGCCGTTATCAGCCTTGCATCCGTCACATCAGCCGCAGGGTTGTAGCATTTCACCGCCTCGGGCGCAACGGGTGATTTGAAAAACTCCGTCTTTATCTCATCGGGATCTCTGCGGTCTATCTCTATTTTTGAGCCGTTATCGCAGCTGACATCTATCGAAGATGTCGGGCAGAACACATAAAACGGCACCTTGTAGAACCTTGCAAGTATCGCCAGCGCAGATGTGCCTATCTCGTTTACCGTATCACCGTTTTTTGCAACACGGTCACAGCCAACAAAGCACGCCTTCACCTTCTTTTCCTTCATAACAACGCTTGCCATGCTGTCGCATATCAGCGTGGTGTCTATCCCTGCGTTGATAAGCTCGTAGGCAGTCAGCCTTGCTCCCTGGAGCCTTGGGCGTGTTTCGCAGACGAAAGCCTTCAGGTCCATTCCCTTTTCCGCACCGAGCAGCAGCGGCCCGAGTGCCGTTCCGTAGCGTGATGTCGCAAGAGCTCCTGCATTGCACAGCGTAAGTATCCCCTCGCCCTCATTCACCAGCGAAAGCCCGTAATTTGCGATAGCAAAGCAGGTGCGAATGTTCCCCTCGTGAATGTCCTCGGCTTCCTTGCGCATAGCCTCAACTATCGTATCAAAGCTGCGGCGCATATTGTTTGCCGCCGCACGTTCCATTCTTTTGAGCGCCCAGGTCAGATCAACTGCCGTCGGGCGTGCGGTCGAAAGCACCTTTGCAAAGGTGTGCAGCTGCTGGTAAAAATTCTCCTTGTCGCTGCACGACTGCGCAAAGACCTTTGCCTGCAAAAACATCGCATAAGCCGCAAAAATACCAATGCACGGCGCACCTCTCACCTGCATATTTCTTATCGCATTGTACATCTGCCTTTGTGTTTCTATCCTTATGTATGCCGCATGGTTGGGCAGCAGCGTCTGGTCTATCGCAAGAATAGCCCTGCCGTCATCGGTCAGTCTTACGGGATCGTTGATCTCATATTTCATAAGCAAAAACTTCTCCTTTCGGAACTACTAAAAACGCTGGTCAGCGCCTGTCACGCACCACTCTTTCGGGGTCAAGCAGCGAGATGCGCTTTTTGCTCTCGCTGATAAAGAATTTCACCGTTGCGCCCTCCACAGGCGAACGTGCTATCATATCGGGAAGTATATCCTCAACATCGGATACCCTGTCAACTATCACGCCTGCCTGCTGCGAATTTATCTCCACAACTATCACGCAGCTCCTGTCGTCATAGACAGTTTCGGGCAGCGCCATTCTCTTTCTGAAATCCACAACAGGTATCGCCTTTCCTCTGTGGTTCATCATGCCCTTTATGTAATCGGGCAGCCCGGGGATGAACGTTATCTCAGGTATCTCGATAATGTCCGTCACATCCGTTATCATAAAAGCGTAAAACTTGTTATCGGCAAAAAACGATAGTATCTTTCCTCCCGTTTCTTCAAACTGCATATCCTGTTCGGTAAAAGCCATCTTCTGTGCGCTCCTTTCCGGTTGTTATGCGTCAGCCTTCTTAACATAAGGCGCAAGTATCTCCTTAACGTCAAGCCCTATGGTGATAGTTCCGTCACCCAGTATCGAGCAGCCGCTCATTCCTGCTTCTTTCAGCGGAAAATCCGAAAGCAGCGGCGAAAACGGCTTAACAACTATCTGCTGGTCGGCAATTATGCTGTCGGCAAACAGCACCGCACTTGCATCACCCTCGCTGCAATAGAGCATTATACCGCTCTCAATATCCTCAACTGCATCTGCAATGTTAAAATGCCTGTTCAGCCTTATCAGCGGAAGGCACATCTCACGCAGCATTATAAACTCGTTGCCGTCGGGGTCCTTGATGTAGTTTTCCTGCTTGCAGGAGAAAGCCTCGTGTATCGCCGTTATCGGCACGGAAAGGCTGTTTTTTCCCACCTGTACGCTAAGTACATCTATTATCGAAAGCGAAAGCGGTATCCTTATCGTGAATACCGAGCCGACTCCGAACTGCGAATCTACCAGCAGCTTTCCGCCGACCTTTTCAATGTTCTTCTTAACAACGTCCATTCCAACGCCACGCCCCGAGTATTCCGTTATCGTTTCGTTGGTGGAAAAGCCTGCTGCGATCGTAAAGGCATAGACCTCCTTGTCGGTGTATTCGCTCTCGGGCTTGGTCAGCAAGCCGTTTTTCTTCGCCTTGGCAAGTATCTTTGCCCTGTCCATACCCGCTCCGTTGTCACGGCAGGAGATGACCACCTCTCCCGAATCGTACCCTGCCGAAAGCGTTACCGTAGGCGGCTCGGTCTTTCCTGCCGCAGCTCGCTCCTCGGGCGTTTCAATGCCGTGGTCAACAGCGTTTCTTGTAATATGCATCAAAGGATCGTTGAGTATATCAACTATGCTCTTGTCCACCTCGGTCTCCTCGCCCACAAATTCAAGCGTAACGCCTTTTTTGAGCTTCTGGTTCATATCCCTTATAACCCGGTTCATCTTCTGGAACGCTGTCGAAACAGGCACCATTCTTATGCTCATTACCGAGTCCTGCAATTCGTCCGTCAGCTTTTTCAGCTCTCTTGCCGATTTGTTGAATCTGTCAAGATTGGCGCTTATCCCTTTAAGATCGGGGCTTGAGGTAACGCTGCCCTGTGTTATAACGATTTCCGCCACCAGATCAAGCAGCTGATCCAGCTTTTCAAGATTGACAGTGATAAGGCTCTGCTCATGCTTTGGCGCAGCCTTTTTGGGTGCCTGCTTTGCCGCAGGAGCAGCCTCGGCCTTTGCCTGTTCAACAGCCTTTTCCGCCTGCTCGGGTGTCGGGGCAGCTGCCGCAGGAGCCTGTGCAGCCGCTGTCTTTTCGGGCTTGTGGAGCTGCTCGGCTTTTTCAACGTTTATCCCGTCCTCAAGAAACTCCAGTACCTTCTTCGCATCGTCCGTTATCAGCTTTATAATAAGCCCGTGAGCCTTTATCTCATCGTCCGCCTCGTCGGCATCAAGATCCTCCGGCAAAGTCGATGTCACCTCTGCTATCTGTCCAAGTCCCCTCAGCAGAACAAAGCCTCTTGCCGAGGGCATCGCACAGTTCTCCTGATATGTCACCTTGTAGGTCAAAATGCTCTCGTCCTCGTCATCGGGGAAAAGGTGCGAAATATCCTCCGCCTGCGCCTGTGCGCCCTGTGCCTGCGCAGGAGCGCTCTCTCCCTTCATCTGCGCCGCAAAAGCGTGTATCCTGCCCTCCAGCTCGGAAAAGTCCGTCAGCGGTATATCATCATCGTTAATGTTGTCCAGCTCACCCTTCAGGCTGTCGGAGCTTGCGAATAAGAGTTCATAAAGCCCCGGCTTATCGTATTTCACCTCGGGATCGTCACGAATGATATAAAACAGGTCCTCCACAGCGTGCGCCAGCGTGGACATATTCTGCAAGCCCATCATTGCCGCCGAACCCTTTATCGTGTGCATCGTTCTGAATATCTCGTTTATATCCTCCGTACCGATAGTGTCCTCCTGCTCGGTGCGCATAAGGATATCGTCCAGCTTTTCAAGCAGATCGCCCGTTTCAAAAACGAACATATCCAGCATACTTTCCATTCCTGCTTCAAATTTGGGCATTTTATCTTTCACTCCTTTTCAAAGGGCTGTTTATGCTTTGTTAAGGTCACCCGTCACATCAAAACCGTTGTTTTTCAGTATCTCCAGCGTGCGCTTGTATTTTACTCCCGCAACCTTGTGGCATCGGGATCTTTCTCCCGTGGTGTAGAAAAGCACCGTGCAGTTGCCCGATATCCGTGAAAACGGGTCCTGCCTTACCTTGACCTTGGTTATCCTCTCTTTTTTGAGCGCAATCTTGTGAAAGGTATACCAGCGGCAATAGCACAGCGTTACATTATCGCCCTTGAATCCCAGCGAGGTAAAAAACGCCGCCGAGAATTTTACCACTGCCATCCACAAAAGCGGCAGCGCCAGCATCACTGCGATAAAAACTATCTGCTCTCGCTTGTGCGGAAAAAAGCGTATCATCACCGCACCTGCCGCCGACGGCATCACAGCCGCTATCAGCGGTATTATCACATATCCCACTATATTTGCCTTGCCCGTTTTCACCTGCGCCTTGCAAAGACTGTATTCCGGCGCAAGCATTTTAGCCGAGGCAACGGCATCCTTGAGCGTTGTTATCGGTATCAGCGCCGATATTTCCTTTCTGCGCTTGCCGTAACCCGTACACCCGACCTCTACCGAGCATATCCTGAATATCCTCATCAGGAACGACTGCGTAAAATCGAGGTAGTTTATATATCTCCTGCACAAAAGGTGGTGCCTGCGTGAGCCTTTTCCGCTCCTTATGCGCAAATGCTCATCGCCCGGCTTGCAGGTGAACGCCCAGTGCCTGAGCAGGTTCGATACGAACGACATCAGCCACACAAGCCCTATCAGCGAGCCTGCCGCCAGAAAGTATATCCATATCCCCGAGCTTTCTATTATCTTTATCTGCGAGTTTACCTCGTCTATCAGCCTTCTGCTCATCTCATCATCGGTTATCCTGTAAGCCTGGTAAAGTATCGTCAGCAGCACCACCGCACCCGATACCGCCGATGTGAACAGCAGTGAAAATATAAACATCTGTCTTTTTCTCGCCTTGAAGACGAACCCCGGCTGAGTCCTTACGTTGTTTGAGATAAGGTGGTATATCTCCATAGCTCTTGATTTGGTCAGGTCTATGCGTATATCCGAGGACTGAAAGCACTTTGCATCGGTGTCTATATATACCTCGCAGGAGTGTACCAGATACGAGAACGGTCCCTGGCACAGCGAAAGCGAGGCTATGTGCTCAAAGAATACCACCGTTCTTGTCATTCCAAGAAAGCCCGTGTGTGCGATTATCCTGTCATTTCCCAGCTCAAAATATATCGTAGCCCAGCGCACGAATGCAAATGCGAATATCGCAATGATTATCACCAGGTCAAACCAGTTTGTATCCAGCCATGCCGCAATATCAAAGCTCGAAGCGATAAGGTATTTTGCCAGCGATAAAAGCAGCAGCCACAGGTATCTTGTGGTGTATTTTATTATCTTTATCGGGTGCTGCCTGAAAGAAAGGAACTCCTTTGCCTTGCTTTTCAGCTCCCTTGCCGATTCAGCCGCCCTCATTGAGCGTCCTCCCCGGTCATCTGCCGCTGTATCGCATCTTCTATCATTTTCGATACCTCTTTGGCCTGCCTTGTCGTAACAAACGGCATAATGCTCTTTGACCCGGGCGAGTTGAGCACCACAAAATTGAATCCCGTCAGCACGCTCAGCGGAGTCGTCACCGTTGTAACGCTCATCACCGAGCTGAGCGGCACCAGCTGATGTGAAAAAAGAATAAATCCCTTTCTCAGCCGCACGTTATCCTGCGTTACCTCGTATTTTGCCACCAGCACATATATCGGGAACACCGTGACCGCAACGATTATCAGTGAAGCCCAGGTCATATCTATTATTATCAGCACGTTCTGCGGAACAAATCCGCTTATCGCTTTAAGTCCGCTTTTAAAAGCCGTGTGCAGCGCAAATGCAAACACAAAGAACCACAGCACTGTTCTTTTGCAAGCCTTATAGGTTTTTGCCTGTGCCATAGCAAGCTCTCCTCCGACCTGAATTTTTATCGCTCCCGCATCATAGAATTTCTACTAACCAAGCGAAAGGAGCATTCATTTGAAAACTGCCTTCAACAATAGTATTATTACCACTTTTTCCTCGCTATCCTCACTCAGCGGGTTTATCTGGGGGTTCCCCGTGCTTATGCTTATCCTTGTCACCTCGCTGGTGCTATCGGTAAAGCTGCGTTTTGCACAGCTCCGCCTGCTGCGTCTTGCCGCAGATATCCGCCGCTGGTGTAAACGTGCAGGTCCCGGCGGCACAAGCGCATTTTCCACCGCACTTGGCGCAACAGTCGGCACAGGCTCTGTAACAGGCGTAGCCGTAGCCCTTTATACAGGCGGTGCAGGCTGCATATTCTGGATGTGGGTATCTGCCCTGCTGGGAATGTGTCTGTCCTATTGTGAAAACTATCTCGCAGCAGTTTTCTCTGCCGATAAACAGCTTTCACAAAAGGGCAGCGGTGCATTGTGCTATCTTTATCATCTCGCAGCTCCGCTTGCCGTGAGCTATTCTCTGTTCTGCGTGCTTTCCTCTCTTGGCATGGGCAACATGGCTCAGGTCTCCTGCGCAGTCACCGCCGCCTCTGAGGGCTTTGGCATTGACCGTGACCTGTGCTCCTTTGCAGTTGTAGTTTTTTGCGCCTTTGCCGCCGCAGATAAAAAGCGCTGCGCAAAAATATGCGGCTTTCTCGTGCCAATAGCCTCGGTTATTTTCATCGGTGCAAGCCTGCTCGTTATCCTCTCTCACCCTTTAAAAACAGCCTCTGCGATCGGTGAGATATTCAAATGTGCGTTCAGCTTTCGCTCCTGGGCAGGCGGTTCGTTCAGCGCATTTTTCATGTCCGTGTGCATCGGCGGTCTGCGCCACGGCGCATTTTCGCACGAAGCAGGTCTTGGCACTACCTGCGCCGTCCACTGCGGCTGCGGCATAAAAGATGCTCAGCAGCAGGGCAAGCTCGCCATGGCTGAGGTTTTCATCGACACAATGGTAATCTGTACCCTTACGGCGCTTGTTATCCTCACCTCAGGCACCGACTATTCCTCCTCGCCCGACGGCACTGTGACCGTAGCCAACGCATTTTCGTCCTTTTTTGGCAACAAGGCTGCGGGCAGGTCATTCACCTGCCTGTGCCTCGTTCTGTTTTCGCTTTGCACCCTTTCGGGCTGGTTCTTCATCGGCGAAAGCGCCTTTTGCTCGCTTTTTCGCAAAGGCTCCACGCCCTACGCCGTCATCTACGTTCTCTCCGCCTTTGTGGGAACACGCTTCACCCTGCGCACCGTCTGGGATCTGAGCGATATTTTCAACGCCCTTATGGCTATCCCTAATCTCACGGGTGTGCTTGTCCTTTCAAAGCATATCCTTCCGCCTAAATTTCGCCGCTTGCGTGGCGTGTAACATGGCAGCCCACGTTGACCGCCACAGGCAGCCCTGCAATATGCGTCGGTGCCTGTTCAATGTTCACCGCAAGGCAGGTCTGTGTTCCGCCAAAGCCCTGCGGACCGATACCGAGCCTGTTTATCCTATCAAGCATCTTTTGCTCGAGCCCTGCGTAAAGCTCCTTTGGATTTCTCACGCTTACATCTCTGCAAAGCGCTTTTTTTGCAAGCAGCGCACAGCTTTCAAAATCTCCGCCTATGCCCACTCCGATAACTATCGGCGGGCAGGGGTTTGAGCCTGCCTGAGCACACACCTGCGTCACCCAGTCGATGATCTCCTCCTGCGTAACGCTTGGCGTCATCATTTTCAGCTGCGACATATTCTCGCTGCCAAAGCCCTTTGGTGCAACGGTTATCTTCACCTTATCGCCCTTTGCAAAGGTTATGTGCACCACAGGCGGCGTGTTGTCGCCCGTGTTCACTCTTTCCAGCGGATCGGAAACTATCGAGCATCTCAGCCTGCCGTCGATATATCCCTGCGAAACGCCCTTGCACAGCGCCTCGTTTATATCTCCGCCGACAAAGCAGACCTCCTGTCCGACCTCCATGAAAATGACTGCCATTCCCGTATCCTGACAAATAGGTATGGTCTGCTCCTCAGCGACCTTGATATTCTCGATTATATCGCCAAAAACGTTCTTTCCCACAGGGGACTTTTCCTTCTGCGCATTTGCGCAGATACACTCCTGCATACTTTTGGGAAGATACAGATTAGCCTTTATGCAAAGCTCCTTTACCAGCTCCTGCACTTTTTCAACATTGACCTCACGCATATAACTATTACTCCCGTCTTACTTTATCTGTGCACAAAAACTTTTTATAAGGTCAGCCATTCTCTGCGCCGAGAGCTTTGAAGCTTTCTGAACGTCCTCGTGTGAAAGCTCCGCTTCACCAAGACCTGCCGCAGGATTAGAAACGAACGAAAGTCCGCACACCTTCATACCTGCGTGTCTTGCGGCGATAGCCTCGCACGCTGTTGACATTCCCACAACATCAGCACCCAGCATTCCTGCCATTCTCACCTCGGCAGGCGTTTCAAAGGATGGACCTGTGAACTGTAAATAAACGCCTTCTTTAAGCGTGATGTTTTCCTTTTGTGCGACATTTTTCATTATCTCTCTCATTTTGCCGTCATAGACCTCGGTCATATCGGGAAATCTTACGCCCAGCTCGTCAACATTCGGGTTTATCAGCGGATTAGGCACAAACGTTGCAATGTGGTCTGTCAGCAGAACTATATCACCTGTTTTGAAGTCCTTGTTCACACCGCCTGCGGCATTTGTCAGAATAACACTTTCAACGCCCAGCATCGCCATAAATCTTATCGGCAGAACTACTTCCTCCATGCTGTAGCCCTCGTAATAGTGTATCCTGCCCTGCATACACATAACAGGAACGTCGCTTATGTAGCCGAAAATAAACTGTCCTGCGTGTCCTTCGACTGTTGACATCGGGAAGCCGCTTATATCCGTAAACGAACAGCTGTAAACGCTCTGCATCCTATCAGCCATATCGCCCAGTCCCGAGCCGAGAACGATACCGACCTTAGGAGCAAATCCTATTTTTGAGCTTATTTTTTCCGCATAGCTGCGAAGCCTTTCGTAATCATACATACTTTTTTCCTGCCTTTCTTTTTGGTTTTTGGTTTAGTTAACACAGTTGATAGGTCTGTTTTTGTGCAAATCGTACAACTCAGACCTGTTAAGGGCATAAATTGCTACTGTATATTTTACAATAAAATTGTTAATATGTCAACACCGCCGCCGTAGCGACGGTTCGCAATTTCCTCGCCCTGAGTTTTGCGCATAATTCTCGTTTTGCTTGGCTCGGGGCAATGCTTCCCGTGATAAACCTGCATTTAAACTCACTTCACAAAAATCTTCGCACTGCTCCGGATTTTTCAGGAATATGTAAGGCATCTGCTGTCCCTATTCGCAAAACTACTTATTTCAGGTCGCTTTGCAAAAATGTTGATTTTCTTTCCGGTCGAGCGGCAGGAAAAAAGGTATCTCTTGGCGTAGCAGCGAGCTTGTCGAGCAGCGTCTTGCACTCTCACTCCTTGCGCACTACATATTGAGTTGGGGGCGGCAAAAGATAGGTGA
>OCTX012218326.1_pt1 | contig 15203 bp, 7 predicted proteins | sample 1539691 | NCBI WGS metagenome assembly OCTX01 (sample SAMN02144231, study PRJEB22623) | gut metagenome | biome: sheep rumen | host: Ovis aries | place: New Zealand | reverse complement strand
ATTGCCACAGTATATTACCACAGTAGGTTTTCCTTGTCATAGAGGCGCGCCCCTTCCGATTCCGCGGTAGGCGACACGGCTGATCAGGTGATAGCAACGATTGGGAAGATTTATCCTGCAACGTCTCATGTCGAACAGTATATCATAAACTCCCGCTAGTGTGGTAATTTACTGTGGTAACCATGTCTGACCCTGTAGCCTCTAGGGTCGAGTAGGGTCGGTTAGGGTTAGGGACGAGTAGGGTCGAATAGGGTCGGGACGGTTAGGGTCGGGCAGGGTCGGGCAGGGTTATGGACGAGTAGAGTCGGCGCGTGAGTTCGGAAGAGCCAAGGAGAAAATGGTATAATTTAAGGGTCTATGAAAATGAAAGGCATATTGGCGGCGCTTCTGCCGTGTCTCGCGCTTTCCGCCCTCGCGGCGGCGCGTGTCGTCGTGCCGCAGCTGCCGGAGGCGACGGCGGATGCGGAAGTCTCAACCAACTTTCCACTGACTGTCAACGCGGCGCGGTTGGAGCGACTGACGTTTTCTGTCGCATTCGAGTCGTGCGGGACGAACGAGGTTCTTGTCGCGCTCGGCGCAAACACGGACGGCAATTCTTCAATCAAAGCGCTTTGGATAGACAAGCTTGAGTTTTCCCGCGTGTCATCCGGAGCTGTCCGATAAATACGATGTACTTGGCATAACAAGGAGGATCAAAAGTGAACAGAAGGGAATTCCTGTGTAGCGGGGCTGCGTTTGCCGCAGGACTGCCTGCAGTCGCGGCGGGAGCGGGGCATGCGGCGAAGCCAAATTGTCTCAAGGGGTTCAAGCCCCTCATGGTGAAGCGGATCCGCATAGCGGTCGGAGCTGAACGTTCTTTTCGCGCATTCCATCTCTCCGACACGCACATAGTGCGGGCGGATGCTACGGAAAACGACCCGCGCAAGGTGGAGTTGGCCGCAAGGCGCTATCCATACATGGGCTTTGGCGAGCACTATTTCGACGAGGCTGTGCATCTGGCGCGGATGGAGAAGGCTCTGCTTCTGCATACGGGCGACATGATCGACTTCGTTTCCAACGCGAACCTGAAGTACGCAGGGCTCGCGTTCGGGTCAGACGACTGGTTCGTCTCGTCCGGCAACCACGAGTTCTCTCGATATGTCGGCGAAGCGCGCGAGGACGCTGCATACAAGGCGGGCAGCTGGGATCGTGTGCAGGCAAGCTATCCGAACGACCTCGCCTTCGCTTCACGAGTCGTGAACGGGGTCAACTTCGTGTCGTTCGACGATGTGTATTACAATGTCGCCCCTGACGTGCTCCCCAGGCTCGAGAAGGAAGTCGGCAAGGGGCTTCCCATCGTGCTGATGTGCCATGTTCCTTTCTACACGCCGAAGCACTACGCTCACAACATGGAGAAGTCGAAAGGCGTGTGTGCGTACATGACAGGAACTCCAGACGAGCTTGTGGATACGTGGGGCGGACGGCATGACTTTCCAGAAGATCAGAAATGGCGCGACCGCGCCGTGCAGCAGAGAGCCGACGCCGCTACGAAAGAGTTTGTCAGATACATGAAGTCGCAACCACTCATCAAGGCCGTTCTCACTGGACACTGCCATGAGTACTGGGAAGAGCGCATTACTCCGTCGGCCATTCAGTATACGGCATCCGCCACCTACAATGGCGAATGCACCGCCATAGATTTTGAATAAGAACGCACGGGGACGCACAGACAGAGCCAACAGGGTCAGACCTGATTGCCACAGTAAATTGCCACAGTAGGTTTTCCTTGTCATAGAGGCGCGCCCCTTCCGATTCCGCGGTAGGCGACACGGCTAATCAGGTGATAGCAACGATTGGGAAGACTTATCCTGCAACGTCTCATGCCGAACAGTATATCATAAACTCCCGCTAGTGTTGTAATTTACTGTGGTAACCATGTCTGACCCTGTAGCCTTCCATTAAATTTCACGGGCAAGCCTTCACTTCTCGCGGAGAATCTCATACTGCACAACGCCCTTGCCGTCTGCACCACGCGTTGATGCCATGAAGCACAACGTTCCGTTCTCCACGCGGCGTGACAGTGCGAAGCGACGTTCTCCGTCTGAAGCAAGCGCCCACACCTGATAGCATTCCGGCTTGTCAAGGCGGAGCGACACTTCCGCCATGCCAGCCTCTGCAAGGCACCCCCTACCCCATTTCAACAGAACAGTGCGGGCTTCGTCCGCGTATTTCGTGCCGTTGCCCTGCACGTCCGTCAGATGCGTCAGAAGCATTCGTGAAGACTCACGTACGGGCTTGCCGTCGAGTGTCGACACCCAAAGAGTAGTCGGCACGGCACGATGCGCGATGCCATTCGTGCAGACCGAGAATGACAACGGACCGGCATCAATCGTCCCGCTCTCGGTGAATCCGCCGCACGTGCGCGGCGTAGAAATGGTCATCGCCCCCTTTTCTCCGTCAAGGAACACCCTCCCACAATTCATTTTACACTTTACACTTTCCATTCTACACTTCTCTATGGCATCGCCGCGCAGGTAGAGGCATACGCTCGCCCTGTCCGATGCGGAAATGACCGGATCCGTGGCGCAGTCGAAGTATCCCGGAGCGCCGTTTGTCCTGTCCCCGAGATTTTTGTTGGAGTGCGAATACGCAAACCGCCACAGACCGTCCCATTCCTGTTCCGCCGCCAGCGTCCCTGTCAAAATGCCGCCCATCCCGCGATAGCGTCCCGGACCCGAGAAGTTCCATTCGGTAATGGCATAAGGCTTGGAGGCCCCCATCGCGTAACCCCGGTGAAGCAAAAAAGGCTGCTCCATCGAAATAGGGTTCCGGTTCCCGCACCGGGACGGCAGTCGCCATTTCACTTCAAGAAATTCAGGATGATCCACATAGAAATGGTTGTCGACATAGTCGTATCTCGGCGTCAATCCTTCGCCATCGCCATGTCTGCGGCCGTTGTTGTCGTTGGTAAGCAGCGCCTTTGCGCCAAGCGACCGCACGTAGCCGCTGCACTTTGCCCATATTTTCGCGTTTATCCATTCGTCAAACGCCAAATGCGCATCTTGCGTGATTTTGCTCCAAGGCTTCGGCATATCCCCGGCGCCACCGTACTCATGCCACGCCGCAAGAATCTTCTCGTCATCTTTCTTTTCCGACCAGCCCATTCCAAGGCGACCCTCGTTTATGAGCGAGACAAGCGGCATCCCAGGCTCATCCCTGTACGCCCTGCCCGTGTACGGATTGACATGTTCCAGAAACGCCTTGGCGAACGCGCACCAGTTGGTGAACGCCGGCTCGTAGATGCCCACATACGTCTTGTAGAGCTGCTTGTTCATGTCGCCGTCCCGGTCGATGCCGATGTCGCGCCACTTGACGGGACGCGACACGTAGAGATCGGTCGTGATGTAGATGCCGCGCTCAATGCACTTGGCGATGAGGTAATCGAGGCGGTCGATATCATCGGCGGGCTGGGGGCAGCCCGCCCTACCATGCGGCCGCGATAAAGCGCGGCCCTCCCATGCTTTCGCCCAAATCCCGTCATGGTGGTGGATGCGGACGGTGTTGTAGCCGCAGCGCACGAAACGATCAACGATGCGGTCTGCGAGATCGTGGTCGAGGTAGTTTGCCGAGAAGCAGAGATTGACGCCGTAGAAACGCTGTTCTTTCCCCGGCAAACCCTCGAACTCGAAATGCCCGTCCTTCGCCTTGAGCCAGCCATGCTTTCCTGCGGGTGCGTCCTGTAGTCCCTGCGCGGAGAAGTCGAGCGCACTGCCGGGCACAATGTCTTTCCTGTGTTCAAACTTGACCCATTCTTCGCCCTCCTTGATGACGTGCGGCGCAAACTGCTTCAGCGAAAGCCCCTCCGGCGAAGAAAGCGTCACGTTCCATTCAATCCTGTCGCCGAAAGCGTATGCACGGCGCGACAGCGTGTCGCCAAACCGCACCGACCATTTCTTCCCCCATTTCCGCGAATCCTGGGCATGGTAGCGGACGGGCGCATCAAAACGAAGGCGCAACGTTCCACCCGCCCCTACGGGCAACTCGTACTCCTGCGCCGTGCCGTCACCGAGGCCGGACGCCGGAACGGCCGGGATGCCGGCGGCAAGGGCGATGCACTGCGCTTCGACGGGCGTGACACATGTAAGCGAAACGAAGCCTTTTGCAGTGCCGTCGGCCTGCATCGTCCAGGATGCCCGCCCATCAAACAACTTGGTCTCGCCATTTGCAATACTGAATCTGCGAATAGTCGATTCGAGACTTTTGTAGTCGACCTTGTACGCCAACCCACTCCATCCCGGACGATAGCAGACGATGGAAAGACCGCCACCGTCAAACGCAATCTCGCCTTCGTGCGTAACGCGAAGGTCAACCGCGCCGAAAGCGCCCCACATCGCGCCTGCCGCAAGCGCGAACGAAAAACCCGTTTTCATGTCAGCGTAACAAGATGGTGAGGCCGCTGGTGTGCGAGAAGCCGTACAGTTCTGCGCCTCCCATGTCGCCGTCTCCGGACACATAGACGAACTGGAGCGCGTTCGCCACAAGATCAGACGTAAAGCGAAGCTCCTGCGCACCGTTCGCCGCCGTGTACATGCCGACGACTTCGCCGTTCACCGTGACGGTGAGTGTGCCGCTACCCGTAACGCGTACATTATAGATGTACGGTGCGTTAATCTGTCCCTTCTCCCAAGTCATTGAAACAGTACCGTCGGCAAACGTGAGGCGTTCGCCAGAGAGCGCGGCATTTGACGGCATATCGGTGATTGTAATGCGTCTGCCGAGCGTCTTGGCCCACGGTACGCCCCAATCGTACTCGTAGGCACCGATGTCGATCGTCGAATTGAGGATGCGGCGCGTCCCGGCGAGGTCGCACCCCGCGAGGTATTCCGCCGAACAGAACGATGCGTCGCCCGCGTCGATCACCGCAGAGCCGGCGACGGGGACGCCGTCGGTGTCCACGACCGAGGCGTCGCCAGTGATGTTGCCGCTCTCGTTCTTTTGAGCAACTTTAGATGTATTCGACGCCCCGGAGAGAATAAAGTTGTTTGTCGAGGTTCCAGTGGCGTAGTTGCCGAGGAGGATTGAGTTCAGAATCGGCAGATTCTTGGCGCCGCCCTCGTTGAAGACGAGACCGCGGTCGTCATTCTTAGCGCCGGCCTGTCCTCCGAAGAGCGTGCAGTTCACGATCTTGCAGGCGTAGCAGACCGAGTGACCGGAACCGTTGCTCGGCCCGTTGCCCTTGAATACGCACCCTTCCGCAAGACCGCGGCAGAGCGCGTAACCCATGTAGTTGTAAACGGTGTTGCCTTCAAAGCGGCAATTGCGATAGGTGCCGTATTGCGCGCCGCCGCCGGTGCGGGCGGAGCATCCGGTAATGATGCAGTTCTCCACAAGCCCGCGCCACTGCGAGGCGTCGCCGTCGGAAGCCGAATAGGGGCCGCAGATGCCGCCGCCCATGACGTCAATCGACGCGGACGTAAGGTACAGCGTCCGACCTCCCATGACGGTGAACCCGCGCAGCGTCGCACCTTCGCACAGGAACACGCCGCGCACCGCGCCATCGCCGCAGCCGTCGCTGCGGCCGCTGCTCGTGGAGGCCGCGCCCTTGATGACCGTCGTCGCCGCGCCATCACGGGATTCAAGCGTGACACCCTTTTTCACGACGACACGCGCGGGAAGCGTCGGTGCGGTCGTGTAGCCGGACTGCGAGAGCGTCGGCACCATCGTGCCCTCGTCGTAGGTGCCGGGCAGCGCCACGACCGTGTCGCCGTAGTCGGCGGCGGCCATCGCGGCGGCGAGCGTCTTGAACGCGGCGCTTTCCGACGCGCCGTCGTTCGCGTCGCTGCCGTTCGTCGCATCGACGTAGAGAGTGCCGCCAATGCGCAGAGCATAGCATCCGGCCTGATAGCGGCCCGCCGCCGTGTCGAACAGGAACGGATTGCCGTCAATGTCCATGCAGGATTGCATGTAGTCAGTCGAGGCAAGATAGCGACCGGCAGAACCATCGGCAAGGCGGTAGTCGCCGCCATCCGCATCGACAAGCAGGAGCGGCTCCTCCTTCACCGCCGTGGTGAGCGTGTTGGGGTTCGTGCCCATTCGGCAGTAGAGCGTATACACAAGCTGGTCGTCCGTCACATTCTCGCTGATGTCGGTATCCGAAGGCCTTCCGGAGACGCAGTTGTAGAGGTAGCCTTTTGTTCCGCTGCCGTTGTTGTAGACGCTCTGCGGAACGTCGCCAACGCTTCCGTAGATGGTGCAGTTGTAGCCCTTGGCGGTGTTGCCGAAAACCTGTGATTTGCCGCCGCAGCCCACGAAGAGAGACGACGCGATGTTGCAGTAGCGCAGGTCGCACTGGCCACCACCGTTGAAGGTTTTGCAGTCGTAGAACTTGCAGCGGTAGGCGTTGCCGCCGGCGATGCACCCGGCGCGGTTGCCGGAACAGTTGGTGACAACGCAATCGAGGAGATACGCCGTGTTGAAGCTGGCGTAGTTCGCATCGTTCATGTCGCTGTTGTGGAGCGCGGCGCCCATGGACCGGACGGTGTCATTCGGTCCCACGCGGCCGTCGCGGAGCGTGAAGCCCTGGAAGGCGGCGCGGAAGGCGTTGGTGGAGACGACGGCGATGCAGCGCACGGCATTGGCACCCGTCCCGTTGGACGTGTCGGGATCGGATGCACCGCTGATGAAGGTGCTCTCAGGGCCGTCCACGGCAACGACGCGGAGGCTGCCCTCAAGCGCCTTGGGCACGACGACGCGCGTGGTGATGTCGTCGCCCACGTTCTCGCCGCCTTCGTTGTAGTCGCCGGACAGGGCGCGCACGACGAAACTGGCCGTCGTCTTCTTGACGGCCTTGTTCAGGGTCTTGTAGGGGTTCGCCTCGGAGCCGTCGCCCGTATCGTCGCTGCCGTTCACCGGATCGGCGTAGAAGATGTTGCCCGTCGTGACGGGGCTGACGTTCTGCACCTGGTTTCGCCTCGCCGAAATCCAAGCGGAATCGTCGCGCAGCGGCCAGACGGGCGAGGAGCCGACGACGTAGTTGACCAAGGCGCGATCCTCGGTCGGCATGAACTTCATCTGGAACGCGGCAGGCCAGCCCTCCGCCCCTTTCCACGTGCCGTTCACAAGCGCGATTTCCTCGCCGCCGAGTAGCCATGTTCCGGCGTCATCCCCGGTCTCCTTCGGGATGTATACACCGCTCGCCGCCCCGGTCAGCGCCGACTGCACGGCGCCCGCGTGGATGGCACCGCTTGTCGGGAGAGGGTTACCGTAGTAGTCCTTGTCCCGGAATCCTTCCGGGATGCTGGCGACTTTCGCCACGTCGCCTGCGTTCAGCGCATCGGCGTTGTAGGCGAGGCGGTAGTCTCCGTCGCAAGGGGAAACCACCTCGAACTTGTTGTAGAGATTGACATTGCCGGTGACGTTGTTCGCCTTGGTTCCGGTGACCTTGTCGGTATTGATCTCCCCGCCGTTTTTCTGGAAAAGGCAGTTGTACACGCCGCCGGAAAACTGGCTGTCACCGCCGACGCCGTAGCTCTTGTTGTTCACGAACGTGCAGTTGATCGCCGCATAGCCGTAGCTGAACGCGCCTCCGCGGAAGCAGTTGTTGTTGTCGGGGGTTTTCGTCGTGCCGTCCTTGGAGCACGTGTAGCCGTTGTCGTCGAAGACGCAGTTGTAGGCTCCGCCGCCGCGCAGGGCCTGGCCGAAGTTCGCCCCGCGGCAGCGCTTGAAGAGTGTGCGCACGACCTTCAGCCGGGCTGCGTTGTGGTAGGTCGAGCAAATGCCGCCCCCGGAATTGCCTTGGCAGTTGACGACTGCGCAGTCGACGATTGTGGCTCTCGTGTTGGAGTCGTAGACGACCACGCCGCCGCCACCGCCGATGTCGTTGCCCTGGACATTGAACAATGGAACGGAGCCATCTTGGAACGTGATGCCTTCAAGGCGCGTTCCCGAGCCGGCTGCGGCGATCCAGACGCAGCGCACGGCGCCGGGGCCGAATCCGTAGGGAAGGTCGGCGTATTCCGCCGTGTCCCACGCGCCGACGATGCGCGTCTTGTCGCGTCCGTCGCGGCCGATGACCGTAAGCGGCTTGTCGATGACGACGCGGTTGGCGGAGGAGTTGCCGTTCACCGTCGTGTTCGTAGTGCCCTGATCGGCGCCGTAGTCGCCGGGCAGAAGGACGATCGTGTCGCCAGCATTCGCCTTGCCAACGGCATAATTGATCGTGTGGAACGGCTCGGCCTCAGCGCCCCTGCCATCGGCATCTGTGCCATCAGGCGACACAAACCACTCGGCCGCACTTGCGGTAACGCAAAACAGGCTCGCAACTGAGGTCAAAATCAACAACCGATCTCTCATGGACGACTTCCTTTCTTTTGACATAGCGCTATTGTACCATAGATTCACGGGGAATGTCGCGCAAATCACGCAAAAATATTCGTGCATTTTGCGCAGACGATTTACTTGCTGATGCTTTACTATGAAATCGATTTCCTGTATTCGCTCAAGGATATTCCCGTAGCGGACTTGAATGCCTTGCGGAGAAGCGAATCGTCGGAATATCCGCAATTCACCGCTACGGCACCAATCGGAATGGATGGATCGGCCAGCAACTTCTTCGCCGTCTCAATCCGTACGGCAAGGATCTCTTCGCCGATCGACTTGCCGACAAACTCCCTGAACCTGTATTCCGCCTGACGACGGCTGCCGCCGATATGCATTACGACATCGCGCGGCGAGATGCCGTCCGAAATCCTCTCGCGTATGAACTCCAAAGCCTTCTTTATCACATCGTCCTTCCGTTTCAGGATCCTCGTCGATCCGCGATGGATGACGTGCATGGCCGAGAAGGTTCGGAGCTCTTCCTTGGACTTTTCGCCTTTCATGCGCATGTCAAGCATCTCCGCCGCAATGTAGCCGGATCGTTCAAAGTCCGGCGCAACGCTTGTCAACGTGGGCGTCGTATTTTCACAAATGAGCGGATCGTTGTCTATCCCGATCACCGCAATCTCCTCCGGCACCTTGATGCGCATGTTCTTCAGCACGCGCAGCACGATATCGGCCGTCGTGTCGTTGGCGGCAAGCAGTCCGCACGGACGTGGAAGCTGCGCCAGCCATGGGCGCAGCCTCTCGCGAAAGGCGTCGAAGTCCTCCGCCGCGACGGAGCGAAACACGTCCAGACGCCTACCCGCCGCCTTGACTGCCTTGGCGAACACCTCGCGGCGGTGTTCACTCCATTCGCGCGGCTGAAGATTGCCAACAAACGCATAGTCGGAGAACCCGAGCGACAGAAGCTCCTTCGCCGCAAGCATTGCGGTTTCAGAAGAATCATGCACCACGCCGGAATAGGGACGCCTCATCCGCGACGCGCGGGCGTCGCAGAACACGACCGGATATCCCTTGAAATCAACCTGCCGGAAATCCGCAAGTTCCGTGTATCCGCCCTCCACGATAAGCCCGTCGGGATGCCAGAAGTTCAGCGCAGCGGCGATGGACTCGAAGTTGCGTCCGTATTCCGCGACGCCGACCTGCCACCCGGCCTTTTTCGCATAGCGGTACACGCCCGCGAGCCTATCTCTCCAAAGCCTCCAAGGATACTGGAAGAAAAGAATGTTCCTTGTCTTCATCTGTTCCTTCCTATTGAGCCAACAGGGTCTTGATTGCCACAGTAAATTGCCACAGTAGTTTTTCCTTGTCATAGCGGCTTTTCCGATTCGCCGCTTGCAATCCTTCAAACTCAAACGCGCGGCGGGCGACACGGCTGATCAGGTGACAGCACCGGTTTGGAAGATTTATCCTGCAACGTCTCATGCTGGACAGTATATCATAAACTCCCGCTACTGTGGCAATTTACTGTGGTAATCAAGTCTGTGGTAATCAAGACCCCATACTCCCCCATACTCCCCCTCGCTTGTGGAGGATGCCAAGCGACGCATTCGCAAACAATGAGATTATGGCTGGGCAGACTAACGCCAATAAGCGTAGAGAAGTCCGACTTGCCGTTCCGCCGGCAATGTGACGATCCATTTTGGACGGCGCGAAGGCAATGCGCCTGCAACTTCGTCAGATTCGGCGCCGAACATGGGACGCACCGACGTGATTATTGACAGTTCAAGCGTCTGACGCGTTCCGCGCATTTCCACGGGGACCGCCCACTCCCACGGAGCACGGACACGGGAACCAAGGGACTTGCCGCCAAGCGAAGCGGTGGCGAGGGCATGTCCAGTTCCCGCTACAAGCACTTCCACGTCCGGAGGCACGTCCACTTCCGCCGAATACACAACCTTGCCTGCGTAGTCTTGATAGCCGAACGCCGCCAGCGGCCCTGTCGGCAGGGTAATCGCACCCGGCCGAATGGTTCCGGGTTCACTGACGGCAAATTCTCCCGCAATCCAGAGGACAGGAAGAAACAGCCCCCTGTCTTCCCTTCCTTCGCAAGCGAGCACGTGCTCTCCTGCGGACAGTGCGACACGCCCCGTCTCACGATAATCACGGTCGTAGCCAAATCCAAGAAAAGTGCAAGGGCGGTCGCCCTTGAGCATGCGGCCGTCCAGCGTAACCTTGGCAAAGGCATTTGTAAGTGCGCATGTCGCAAATCGAACGGTCATGGCCTCGGGCAGCTTCAACTTTGCAGTTCCGTCAGCAAGGAAGCGTATACGACGGCGGTTTGGCCTGTCGAACTTGACATGCCAATTCTCGGCTACCGGCCGAAAGATCCAAACGCCTCTTCCGTGAAGGAGAAAAGGGATGCGCGCGCCATCACGGACCAATACTAGCGCACGATCCACGTCCCTTAGATTGAGAAACGCGGCGGATCCGTCGGAATACCTGCGCATTGCGATGTCACGGGCCTCGGCTCCATTTTCGTCCTCGGCATGCCATGCGCCCGAAAGCGCCGTGCGCACAAACGCAAGTGCCGCTTCCCCAGAGGCAAAACGCCGTCCGCTACGCACCTCCACGATGTCCATGCCGTCGAAATCGAACAAAATCCGCTTATCGCACGGCTCGTCGTCGGCATAGAGGTCGCACGTCACCTGATTGGAACCGAGGGTCGCAAGCAGTTCAACAATCTTCAAATCTCGCTTTTCGGGTTTACGCGTCCACGCCTGCATGCCGGCCGTGCGTTGCGGATAACGCACTGCGACATCGCAGACGAATGATTTCTTTGCAAATGCCGCTGCCTGACGCGCAATGTCGTGAAATCCAGCCATGTCACCGCCGAACCATGGCTGCAAAGGCGAAAAGAACATTGCGTAGTGCGGCTTTTCAACAAACCCGCGCGCCGTCTGGTGGTGAAGCGCAAGGAAATACGTATCTACCTTGTGAAGCGCGGCCAACCACAGCATCTGCGCCATTCTGTCGAACGCCAAGTCGCATGGCCCCAAGGCAAAAAGCTCTGCCGCGCCACCTCTCCCGTTGCGACCTATTGCATGCTGCACAGTTGCAAGAGTCAACCATTCTGCCGTTCCACTCGTGACACCTGTAAAGATATCATCAACGGCAGGAAAAGAGAACCCCTTGAGGACATCAAGAACGAGGCCATTGTACATCGCAGCCAGATATGGATCACCCTCGGCCATGAGATGTCCAGTCGAGACTATTCCCATGCGATTGCACCATGACGTCACCGGGTCTGCAAACGCCCTGCGGAATGCGTGGCCCATGACGGATGTGTAGCGTTCCCAGACGGCGGCCTTCGACACGTCGCGGCAATACGCCTCCACGTCCTTGCGGAAATCGCGGCCCGTCTCCATGCGATAGTCGGCTTCGAGATTGCGGTACCAGCGGAACCGGACGGCAGCACCATCGTCTATGTCTGTCCAGAACAACGAGCCTGGCTCGTCGGAGAACATGCCGCGTATAACACGTCCGAAGTACCGCCTGAAACGCCGCTCGTACACCTCGTGCGTCTTTGCGCGGAAGGTTGCCATGGCGTCTGCGTCGAACACATTTGCAGACTTCGGCGCAGCACGGAACAGCCGCCAGTCGAACGAACCGTCCGGCTTCGGATACAATGCACACGTGGCGTTGCAAAAATCAGGATTCTCCGCAGTGACGGTTTCGCGGCAGCTGCCGCTCGGCCAGTTGAATTCGTCATAAAGCCAAATGCCCATGCCAAGGCGCTCGGCGCAAACCAGATATCGCTCGACAAGCGCAAGCCACCCCTCGCCCATGTAGTCGAGTTCCAGTCCGCTTCGGGCGTAAACCATGAAGTCCGAGAATCCGGCGTCTTTGGCCGTTTGGAGCGTCAGCTCCACGTCCTCGTTCGACGGCCGCCCGGACTGTGCGCCGAAAAGGACGAGCGGCGAATGCCCGTTCCCACCGCCGGAAGCCGACACGGGCAGAATTGCCAAAGCCGACAACGATGCGACAATTGCAATCGACTGTGCCTGTCTTTTCATTTCACGAATGACACAAGTTCATATGGCGCAAGGGAGATTTCGCCGCGCAGGGGGCGGCCATGCACGCAATCCTTGGCTCCGTCTGGCAGCGACGGCGAGACGCGCACGGGCTCCGCCCCGGTATTCACTACATAACCATACACCAGTCCGCCCAGCAGCACGCTTCGCCCGACGACATTTCCCTCCCTGAAGAATTCACTCATCTTGACCGCGGGAAGTGCGAGATACGACTGCGCGAACTTCGCGAGGAGCGGTTCCATGCCGTATGTGCCTACGAGAAACCCACCCTTGGAAAATCCCAGGACGTCGTGATGTCGCAATGGTTCCACGAACTGCCGCATCGCATGGACGCCAGATGGATTGACCGTGCTCACACGCCACGGCATTTCACTGAGCCAGTCGCATGAAAGCGTCGTCTTTGCGCTTCGCCCGACCGGCGACTCCCAGTAGCGGTCGTACACGCCCACCCACGGAAACGACGCATCGGACAGAAGGTCGAACGTCTGGCGTTCAAAAGGCAACGACAGCTGGCGCTCCCTGCGCCCGGCATCGAGCTTGTGCGCACGCCAGCGATAATCGGCAGGCACAATGCCCTGTCCTAGAATGAGATTCGGGATCTCCTTTTCCAGCCTCTTGGCGTCGATACCGTGCTCACGGTTCACCCGGGCGATGAAGTCCTTGTCCAACGCGCGTTCATGCGCTATCCACGACGTAGTGAAGCACATGAACCACAGCTTCAAATCCGGCCTTGCGGCCAAAAGCTTGCGAGCCATCCTCCCCCAAAAGGCAGAGACGACGTCGCACCGCCAATCAAGCCATTGTTCCATGGCATTGTCGCGAATCCACTCGAAATACGCCTTTCCGCGCAACGGATCGCGCCTGTCGCACGGCACGCGTATCCCGCTTGCCCTCTCAAATGCGTCAATGCAATAATCGTTGTATCCGCTTTCAATGCCGCCCCATGTGAGCAGTCCGTGACGCGTAACATGGAGGCACAGTCCCTTGAAACTCTGGTGTCCTGCGCCTTGGGATATCAGCGTATCGACAATCCCTTCGAGATACCGCTGCGTGTCAGGATGGGCTATGTTGAAAACCGGCGGAGTGTTGTGCCACGTGCCAGGATTCGTCATTCCCGTGTTGTGTATCGAAAGGCAGGAAGAGTGCAAGGAGCCGTCGGACATCGATTTTGCCGTGACGGAGCCGTGAGGAAACGGCATGGTGTTGACGTTTAGAGTAGGCATGATCGAGAGCCCTTCGCGGTCAAACCTTGCATACCATGCCGAAAGGAAGTCTCGCGCGTGGGCCCGAGGATTGTAGTCGTCGCCTATCAGCCCGTGGTACCATGCACCGGGATACGCCATGAGATTCTGCCCGGTGAACTTCATCAGGGCCGCCGTACGGTCGATCAGGTCGGAAAGCCCAGGTTCACGCCGTGCGACAGACTTGAGCGAAAACTCCGTGCCTATGGACGGATCCTCAAAGAAAATTCCCATCGAACGACGCCATCCTCCAACTGGAAATGGACATGGCACTTTAGCCGTCGGCAGGCGCCCCGACATGACGCGATAGACTCGCACGGCGGAAGCCGCGGCGCGCTGCCCCTTTCGGGCCGTCATGACTATGAGTGCGGCATCGTCCGTGCGCGTCCAAAAGACGCACCGATGGGCGAGGATGCGTCGTGTGCTGGGATACTCCCCGCCGGCCGCGACACCTACCTGCATGGCATAGCCGATGGGCGGGCGGCATTCCTGTATGACCACGTCCATTGTGCGCACTTCATCGTCAGGATAGTCTATGTCTATGACATGTAGCGGATGGGCGGCGTCCAGTCGCAGCCTAAGCGCCCACCTGTCTCCGGCCTTGTCTCCGTTTTCGAGATAGGGCGTTCCCCCAAGTTCCCGGAAGCGCAGGTCGCCGCGGCTGCAAAAACGCCGTACCGATTTGAGGCGATCTATTGCGGCTTGCGAGTCAAGACGCACCTCTTCTACAAGTTCAAGGTCGTCGGGCGAAAACTCCCCAGCCCGTTCCGTCGGCAGACCTTCGTAAAGATTCGTCCAGGACCCGCCGAAGCGCATGTTCCAGTCTGGCGCGGATGCTCTTTCTGGCATGCCTCCACCCGTCTCCACAAGTCGCCGCACTTCATCGGCGCAAAGAGGTTCCGCATATATCCGGAAATCGTCGATAAGGCCATCCGCCTGCTCGCTGCCTTTCAAGCATCCTATGTCAATTGCTCCGAATGCGATATCTCCGCAAGTTTCATCTCTTGTTGCAACTGCGGCCTTTGTCGGCGAATGACTGTCCGACGACGGCTTCATTTCATGTCCGTTTACATACATCCACTGTTCCGACTCGTTCCAGCACCAGGCGATATGCACCCATTCACCAGGCAATGGAATAGTCCATCCAGTGACAATTGGCCTGTTCCCATTCGGCAGAAAGGCCTCTAGAAAATCGTTTTTCCACCGCATGGCGAAAGGCGGCGCGGCGCCTTCATTTGCAACAGACACGAGACAGCGAAGCGGCAACCCCCTTTCGGGAACCGGCCATTCTCGCCTATACCAAAACGCAATTGCACCACATCGCGAAGAGAACAGTTCGTCTCGGGCGTACGAAAGACGGCTCTTTGCCGACGCGGAAAGGCGTACGGCCTTGCCGACACGTCCCGGAGCGTATTCAAGCCCTTCGGCAACGGACGGCCCGACAACTGCTCCATCCGCAATTACAGCCTCTACAGAACCGTCAAAAGGCGCGTGAAACAGTAGCGTCGCAAAAAGAAGCGTGGACACAATCATCAAAACAACCTCCACCTCGCGTTCACTTGACTATAAG
>OCTX011621917.1_pt1 | contig 15205 bp, 10 predicted proteins | sample 1539691 | NCBI WGS metagenome assembly OCTX01 (sample SAMN02144231, study PRJEB22623) | gut metagenome | biome: sheep rumen | host: Ovis aries | place: New Zealand | reverse complement strand
AAAAATCTTTAAAAAACAAACCTATTTTATTATTACCAATGAGAATCTTTCCTGCTTCTGCAAAAATATTTCCTTTAATTATATACATAACTATAGAGTTTTAGATAATGTAAAACCTGCAGTATTAATTACTAAATCTAATCAGTTTCCTTCATCATATCCAGTTGAATCTGTGGGTACATATAACATTCTGTCAGATAAAGTGCCCATATTAGTAAATCCTGTAAGAGTAGGAGCTGTTACAGCATAACTAGTAATTGTTTTAAGACCACTCGCACCATTTAATCCATTGCCAAGATTAGTAATTGTTTCTGAAATAACTAACGAAGTAATAGAAGCATTAGTTCCTAATAATATTGCATTAGTTCATGCATATTCTATATTATAATCTCCTCCAATTGGACCTACACTTTTTAATTTTGTTGCTGCTGTCAACATATAACTTCCAATACTAGGACAAGTTGTTTGAAGAAAAATCAACTTACTTAAGTTTGCACAATGTTCAAAGGCTTCGTATCCAACAGAAGTTACACTTGCTGGCACTGTAATACTTGATACATTTGAATAACTAAAGCAACGACGATTTATTGATGTACAAGTTTCTGGAATTGTAACAGCACCAGGATTATAAATAGAACGTAATGCAGTTACAGGATTTCCATTAGAGTCTTTGGCGTATAACACACCACCAATAACTTCAAATTTATCTTGTGCATCTTCATCTACAGTTATTGACTTTAATGGACAGTGATGATTACCATTTCATTTATTTCTATTATCTACTCAAATATCAACATCATTGCCAGGATTCGTACAATTTGAAGAAACTATAAGGTTTATTGAATTATTATTTAATCCAGCGCCAGCCACGCTATAAGACAACGTACCCAAACGTACAGTAATACCCGAAACCGGACTAGTAAGTGAGGTGCATTTAGGTAAATCTAAAATACTGCCAGAATTAAGCGTTACAGAACCTAAATTGCATGTAGTACAATTTGGAAAATGATATTCATGTGTAATTTTAAAAATTAAAGCAGTTGAACTTTTGGTTGAACTTATTGTTTTTACTCCATTTCCATATATCTTCAAAAAACCAGTGTTTCTAAAACTACTTAAATACATATGAGTAATATTATCTGGAAGTTCAATAACACCTTTTAAAGAACTAAGCCCGTCAAAACAATGTTCAGGAAGTACAGTAAATTGTGGATTTATAAATCATTTAATCTCTTCAAAATGAGTCATTCCACTTTTATAAAAGATTGACCCAGCAGCAGTACCATCACCAAAATCAGATGATACAAAAGCAGAAGCCTCAAATTTAGTAACATAATCTGCATTTGCAATTTTACCAGCTTCTTTTGTACCATTAGTTCCAAAGGCATTCCAAAAAGCAGTCATAGCTTCTGGATTAGTAAGTCTAGCGATAGCGATATTTCCAGATTGTGCAACAAGTGTGATTTCTTTAGAAGCAACAATTGTTCCTAAAGAATTAATAAGATCAAATTTAAGAGTTCCGTCTGCAATAACATAAGTATTATCTGTACATGCCAATACACATGTGTATTCTGTTGTTGGTGCACTAGCAATTCTATAATAATTAGCAATATCTCCACTAAGATTTCAACTATGTCTTAAATTAGACATTCCTGTATATGTATCTGTATTTGCAATACTAACAGAATAATCTTTGTTAGTAGAATCATATAATATAGTATCGCCACTAATTGTAATATCGTTTTCAGAAGGATACGTTTCTTTTAAAATTGTAACAATTTTTGTTTCTACAAAATAATTCTGACTTGTAGGATCAGAAGGTGTGAATCTAGCCTGAACTTGTAAAGTAGAATCAGCTTCATTTGTTATAGTAGTTGATAATTGTCCAGTTAATGAATTAATAATTACACCGGTTCTATTGTTATTATTAATGATATATCTTACTGTACCAGCATCTCCAACTGCAACAAATGTATATTGTGCAGTTTGTCCTTCAACAATTGTCGTTGGACCAATGAACGTAGTAAACACACTATTACCAGTAATTCATAGCTCATTAGTAGAATCGAAACAGTGTTCTCCATAAATTGCTTGTAATGCAGGAATTTGATTTTCTGGATCGGATAAATTTGCTTGAATTTTACCTTTAAAAGTAAGATTTCCAATTTTTCCAAAACTAAGTAAATCGCTTACATCAACATTCGTTCAATTAATTCCTTCTATTCTAACTGTACATTGAGATAAATATTCATCAGTTTTACCAGTAATTCAGGTTTTGAGTCAATTAAGATTTTCTGTAAAAGGTTTACAATTTTGTGCATTAATGTTTACAATAGATGCTCCATTTGAATCTATAGACAAATCTGTAAGAGATACTAAATCCTTCATTTGAAGTGACTGTAAACTACTTGGGAATTTAATGGTAGTTATTGGAGCAGCAACAGGAAGTTCAACTGAAGTAAGTCCTGTACTACCTCTCATATCAATGTCTTCCAAATATATATTTGAAGATAAGTTTAATGTTGATACATTAGTACAATTACACATCTGTAACTTTTTAAGATACTTAACGTTGCTTAAATTGCTAATTGCAGACATTGCTGTATTTACGGTAGATGTAGGACTTCCAACAATAATTTCTTCAAGATATGAATCAAATACATCTGAATTTACATCGTTAAAAGATAATTCTGTAATATGTGGTGTAATTGCAGAAAAATCAATTTTTTGCATATATACTGCATTAAAGAAGAATAGTGATCCACCGATATAATAACTAATTCCAGCATCGTGTAAATCAAAATTCATATTAGTTCCGATAGTTCCAGATTGAGAATAAATTGCGCCATTTGTTCCAAGTCTTCATCCAAATACTTGATCATTAACTTTAGGAGAAACTTTAACAACATCTCCTGCAGGAGCTGGTCCATCAGTTGCTGGTTTTATAGAAACATAACTCTTTAAATATTGTCCGGTGTTATTTTTTGCATCATATAAAGCGAAACGATTAGATAATCACCATTCTCTATGAGTTCTACGAGGACCTTGTAGTTTTTCAAGTTGCATGTTTTGATCGTCTAACCAAACATCTAAATATTTAAAGTTATAATCATAATTGTGCAATCTCTCTGACCATTTACCAGATTGTTCTTCATTGAACATGTTTATTACATTTGTATAAGTAAGACCAGCATTAAATAGTGCCTGATCAACAACTTTTACAATTGACATAAATTCTTCATCTGCTTCAAGATTGTTTCAAAGGACAGATTCATGTCCAGCATAACAATATGCATTTGCATTATCTGGATCTTTACTTTGTCGATCGATATCGTATCCGAACTTTAAAAGACCGTCGTTACGAACACCTAGAATTGTATCATTATCATAATTGATATAGTACCAATGTTGTCCATCTTCTGTAGTAAACATTGCGTTTTTAACAGTCTGGTCAACTCCACCAAAACGCATTAAATATATATAATATGCAGCAACTTTATAAACATCCAAATGATTTCATTTTTCTGTTGAAAACTTTTGCATTAGCGTACTATTTCCAACAACTACTTTATTATTTACAATTGTTGCTGCACCTTTTGTTGAATTTACTCAAGTGCAAACTGTTTTTAGAGCACCTTCTGCTCTAGTTGCTTCTGACGGATCTCCATTATCATCTGGATATCTTGCTTCAAAACTATCCTGTCATCCACCGTTATTTTTTCCAGCACTTCATTTTGACACATCTACAAATTGGTTAATATCATAGTCACCATTAACTACTTCTCAACACTCCATGTTTGAATTATCAAATCCAGGAATACCTTTAAAACCATATACAGACTCTGTTGATTTATCGTTATTTCAGTTATATTTTCCTAAACAAATAAGTGCGTCACTTTCATTTTTGTGATAAAATAGTACAATTGGAAATCCATCAACAGTAGTACGTACATCTTTATCATATCCACTTTGTTCTGCAGCATGCTGTGCTAATGTTTTACAAGGTGTTTTACTATTTTGATATGTATTTAAAATGTAGTGTCTACTATCAACATTGTTTACAACTGCATTTTTCATTACAGTGTTCCAAAGTCTAGCAACACCAGTATTATGAGTAGATGAAGATTCCGCATAATCGGCCTTTAAGCACCAGCAATTTACAGGTTGCGCATTTTCTTTAAATGAATAAACTCTTTCTTTTCCAAGTAACTCGTGTCCTTGATAGTCAAACACTTGTGTAGTATAACTATTTACAGTAATATCAGCACTATCTTTTGCAAGATAAAAACGGAAGTTTTTACGAGGATAGTCCATAGAAGAAGTACCCTGACAACGCATAGATGCATTAAAAATTGTAAGATTTCTTGTAGGATCAAAATTGTTAATGATTTCTATTTTATTCATTTTAACATAAGTACCTTTGTTACTTCTATCAAAATTCATTAACTTTTCAACATCACCAGTAACTATAATTATTGGTGTATATGCAGCAAGCTTTTCATAGGAAATTTGATCATTTGCATCCAATATGTCATTTCTATCATGTACTCTAACAAGTTCTTCTGTTGTAGATCTATATAATGTATAATTATTCAATATCTCATTTGCAGACAATGCTCTATCATAACATTTAATTTGTTTTATTAAAATAGAAGCATTTTGAGATCCAGCAAATTGTAAAAATACTGAAGACACAAATGAATCTGTTGATGTATAATTTACCGCTCCTGCTAAAATTCCGTCAATATAAATAAATAATAAATTTTTGTTTCTTGTTGCAGTTGGAGGATTGATTACAAATGAAATTCTAAGTGGAACTCCGCTCTTATATTTAGTAGAGACATTTGCTCCACCACGTGAAGTTATTGATGCTTCTGATGCAGTAATTAATATACCTGTTCCATTATTTCGTAAATCACAAATTACTGCATTATCATCTAATACTCGTTCTGTTTCAAATTCCATTTCAAATGTAAATCCAGTAGTAACTGCATTTCCAGAAAGAGGTGCGTAATTAGTTATAAAAGAACTTCCGTCTGGAATTAATAATCCATTTTCAGTCCAACCACTTCTATCTGTTCAAGAAAATCCATTCATTGTTGCAGAATAAGTTCCGTATGATCAATTATCTCTATTATCGGATGTGTTTGTTCTATCACTCTTATCTAAAGAAAAAACAAGACCATTTGTAACTTCTTCAATATCTTCATACTGGGATTGCTCAAAATGAACGTTAAACTCCAATATATCTGTTACAAGATTAAATGCTAAATAAGTCTCTCCATAAGAAAATGACTGTAATTGATAATTATATACAGTATTATTATATACAGTATGTGTTGTTGTATTCCTATCCATTGTTATTTGCAATTCACTTTCACCAAAAGGTGAATTTATTGCGTATTGAATGTCTTTCGATGCATATTGAACGGCGCCATATATTGGAATAGGTTCCGTTATAGGATCAACAATTCCATTTGTACCATAATTTACATTATAAGGAAAAGTAAATGCAACTACGGTTAAATAATTCTGCAAATATCCATTATTTACTATAAAATCTCTATATAGAGTATCTGAATAAAATAATGTTCCGTCTGAAGTTTCAATGTAAGCTCTATATTGAAAATTATGTCTTCCGTTGGTTAAATTATGCGAGCTTAAAGGAATGGTCTTTGTTCTTGATGCTTCATTAGCAGTAACATCATCGTTTAATGAATCGTAAGGTAGTTTTTCTCCGTCTAAATATCATTCTAAATGTTTTAATCCACTACCAATTATATTAAATGCTACATTTAAATTACCAGTAGGACTAACGTTTTGAGAAATATCGAAAGTGTCCGATAATTGAAGATTTATAGAATAATAGGTTAAACCAATAGATGTTGCAGCGAGTGTATTTTGTCCTGTTGCCGTAATGGTTATATTATTTGTTCCAGCTAATAAATATTCATCAACATTAAGAGTCAACATCGTTCCATATGCAACAGATCTGATTAAAGTAGATGTAGCTGAACCATTCTTAAATGTTATTGTAACATTCATATTATCTCCAACAGATGCACCAGTTTTATTTACTACATCAAAGGTAGCATTAATATAATTTCCAGTACTACCGTATTTAATATAATTGACAGAATTTGTATCAACAAGTGTTATGCTCGCAGAATAATTAAATGGAGCGTCAAACGTACCAATAAGCAATGCTGCATTTTCTGTAGGGTTTGCTAGATAAATATCTCTGTGAGCATCATCAGAAAATACTAAAAATCTATTATTTGTAGCATCATAATAAAAACATCCGGCTCTACTATCAAATTGTTCTTTTATTCATGCTTGAACAGCGGCACCACTAAAAGGTAATCCTGATTGTTCATCATAACTTCAATCCTGACTAGAGGATGTAATACTATTAGGACTTATTCTTGCCATAATTACTATTTATTAATTTTTTCATGGATCATCTTCTAATCAAGGTCGCTCATTCAATCAAGCTCCAGAACCATAACAAGATCTAACAGCTTGCCAAACTAATCTAGTTCCCTTATAAACTGCTGAAATTGGAGTATTTCCTTTAAATACACCAATCGTCTCTTTATTTTCTTTGAATATCATAATTAACTTCCAGTTTCTTCTTCATCTTCATATGTATAATAAAAGGTATTATCATCTTTTACCCTTAATGCTTCATAATCCGATTCAGATAAAGATACATGTAAATTTCTTAAAGCTTTAACTTCAGTGGTGTAATCCTCTAATATGGAGGATAATATTTCATTTAAATTAATACTTACCGGACTTCCATCTGTAAAAGACAAAGTTAAAACTCCAGTTTCAGAATTATATCCAGCGGAACTTAACACGCCAGATATTGCAAAATTATCAGAACTTATTGTAGATAGAACATTTTCACCTAATTTAAGTATTATCTGTTTATTTGGAACAGAATATTCTATATCAAGATTGTTTATTAAATCTGAATAAGTTTCATAATTTTGATAAATGTATTGTAATTTATCAACCAAACTTTGTCCACCAGTAAAAACAACTGCTTCAGAAGAAGTTAATGGATATATTTTATTACCTCTTTCTAATAATTGTTTGATTTTCGCCATATCTAATTATTTATATATATTGTATTACTATCGAATATATTACTAAAATCAGTTTGATCTTGCCATCTATCATCAATTTTTTTATATATTTTACTAAAACTAACTCAAGTTCCATTAATTTTCATATAAACTGCACCACTTGTAGCACAGTTTACAACGATATTATGTGCAATAGAAACATTTGTAATACTATAATTATAACTTTTATATGTTACTGTTGTTCCATCTTTTTGTACTTCACTTGTTTTTAATTCAAGTAAATTAGTAACATTCGCATTATTATCAGTTATAGTTACTGTTGCATCTAAATTGTCTGGAACTATCGTCAATGTATAGTCATCGCCAGCTAATTTGACAAATTGTCCATCAGGATAAAGCTTACAATTAGAACCAGTAGATGTAATGTAATAATATTCAACGTCTCCAAAAATAAATATTAGATTATGTTTTTGTTGAATATTATTTAATGTATAAGTATAGTAATTGTTCGGTTCTAACGTTGTTATTTGCAGTTTAAATTGCAAACTATCATTTCCAGAATCACTACCTTGATCTTTACCATATTTCACATCAATATAATGTTCTCCTGATTCAATTTCGTAATTTAACGTATGAGTAGATGTTGTATTATATGTTGACGTATTACATCTTAATTGTTCTTTTCCAGAATCGGTTGTTGTATCTCCAGAAGATGATGAAGATGTCCATCCACTCGTTGATAATGTTGTATCAACTTTACCAAATACCCCAAAATCATAACTTTCTTCACCATTATTAATAAATGTGAATGTAACCATACATCTAACTGGTAGTGATAATTCAACTCTTGTTACAGCTGCAGAACTACCAACTCCAGCATTTGTAGATACATAATATCCAGTTGAAGAATTTAAATTAAATCCATAACTTGCACCAGGCGCAGTATTAACTGTATAAGAAGGCTGAGAACCACTAATTGTAGTTAATTGTGAACTAACATCAGTACCATTATCTAAAATTAAAGTAACAAGAGGGTCGGATGGATATATTGTTATTGTTTCACTTGTCCCTGCTTCAACTCTTGTTGTACCTAACGTCGGATTCGTTGTAGCATTAATTGATGATATCGTTATCGGATAATAAGTTTTCTCTGGATCTTCTTCTGGAGGAATAAATGCACCAGCAATTTCTATTGTTATTACGTGATCTGTAGATACGTTGTTTAACTGATATTCATAATAATAATTATTTCCAGAAGTTGGAACAGTATAAGTTACTTCTCACGTTACACCAACTACTAATCCACCATAATATCCAATTGTAAAACGTAAAACAGCATTTTGCAATTCTTCTCTAGTTCAAGTACCAGGAGTCATTGTTATGTCCTGATTAGACGTAGACGTAAATTCCGATTTACTACCTTTTGCAGTATTACCAGAATAAAGTTGTAAATCCGCTTGTTCTGATGAATTACTTGTACTTTCTAGATGACCTCTTACAACAACCGATACATTAGTAATTGTAGCATTAGTTGGAATATCACTAAAATCAAATGAATAGTTTATATCAGCACTAGAATTAGAAGCATAGTCATTACCAGTCTGTATTGAAGGGTTTTCAACACTACATCCAATTGTATGTTGATATCTTGTACCAGAAATAGAGCCGGATACTGTATAAGATTCTGGATATCGTTCTATTGTTCCTCCTGTAGGATATTCTTTCTGAATAAGTAGATTGTTTACATTTATACCGTTATCTTCTATAGTAACATCATTTATGTCTGTAATACCTTCAATTATAATTACCTCTGCGTCTTCTCCAGATATCACATCTTGAGTTGTTGGACTAACAGTTACTGTATTAATTGAACTCGCAGCAGTGATTGTATATGCAGTTCCAGTAATAGAATAATTAATAGTTAAGTCAGCTCCATAAAAATAAAGATATGCTGCTCTATTAGTATTACTCGTTCCTCTATTTCCGGTATATCGTATTTCAAGATCATCTAAATCAGATACTGTTCAAGTTCCGGGATTCGTTATTGTATATACTGTTGCTGACGTTACTCTTGCAGAAACAGAAGAACCAATTGCAGTAGTTCCCCTATATAATTGTAAGATCGCTGTAGAAATATATGATGTAGAAGAAACCCTTACTTTTGCTTTACATTCGATGGAATCTATAGTAGCATTACTTGGGATTCCAGAAATTGGAAATTTAAAACTTACGTAAGTAGAAGCTCCTGATCCAGTATTACATGTAATATACGCATAATTAGTACTACTAGAATTATCATATGCATTCGATATCGGATAACTACTAGAAATACTAGAATAACTACTATGGTTACTTACTAATTCGTTTGGAACGAACGATACTTCTTCATTAATATTTATCGGTTTACTCATAATTTATATTATTTTATGATTGTAGATAAATATCTCCATTATTTCCAATATCATTACTTGGAACAGAATTGCCACTATAAATAACAGTAGGATTAATCCAAGCTAACGCACCATTAACAACCATTAAAATCTGCCCATTATTAGATGAAGAGTACGATGGAACTTCATTGACTTGAATATTAGCAGTAACATTATTTGATTGATTTGCTGTGAATGTTTGAACATTCGTTCCATTCTTTTGAATAGTTAAAGTTCCATTATTTACAGTTGGAATTACAGTTGTGTTTGGTAATGCTCCAACTTCAGATGCTGTATAAGTAGGTTTACTCGCAGCTTTAGCTCATGATGGAACTGTTGGATCAGTTTCTGTATAAGATTGAAGTGCAGTATCTGCTTTTCCTAATGATGTTTGTACAGCAGATGCAAGATCTGTTGCTGGAATTCCACCAGAAGGCTTAGAATATGTGCCAGAGTTCTTAGTAAACCCTCAACCAGATACAGTTGATTCTGTTACAGCTGCTGGAATATCTGAAGTAAGAGCAATAGTTCCACTTTTATTAATCGGCCAACTATAATAATTTGATTCTTCAAAATTGTCCCCTAATCCACTACCGATTGAAATTTTACTTTCTCCATAGTGTGTATTACCACCACCATTATTTCAAAGATAAAGCCCGTTTCCATTCAAAAGTATTCTCGCATCATCTGGATTATCGGTGGCTATAGATAATTCTGAATTAGGATTTAAACTTCCGCCACTTTTTGGATAATAATCTGCAAGTTTTCTATTAGTGCCATCTGTGATTTGATCAAGTGTTGTTGGAATAGTAGCAGTAATAGCTGCAATTTTATTAGTTATATTAGCAGGAGTTCCATTAAATGTAACAGATTCTATAACATTTGTTTCTCCTTCATTTATAGTAATATTTCCGGAACCCAACAATGATTCATTATTAATGGTTTTAATATTAGTTCCAGAAACCAATGTTTCTTGTGCGCCAACCTCAGCAGCGGTATATGTTGGTTTTGTGGATTGTTTTGCTCATGCGGGCACAGTAGGATCAGTTTCTGTTATTGTACCACCTCCACTTCCTCCACCACTTTGTATCTCGTCTTCTAGATCAGATACTATATTATCAATTTCTGTTTTGGTGTAGAAGTTTTCTAATGTAGCCTCTTCTACTTCTGATACCTCTTCAGACGTTATAAAGGTGTCATCAGTATATTGCTTGAATCTTCTTACACCATTAATGTCTAAGAATTGCATAATTTATTAAGGTTCTGTTTGTTCTTCTACATGTTCCCCAAATATTTCATCTAAAACTGTATCCGGAATTCCCATTATTCTTATAGATTTGGTATTATCTGTACCAGTATTAGTGATTAATCCATTTACAATAGAAATTCCAGTAAGTACATATGTTTCTGGCTCTGATTCGACATTATTAGAAGATTTATTTGTTCCAGTAACATTAGTTGCTAAAATACTAGAATCCAATCCATCTATTGCAGTATCAATTCTGTCTTGAATAGATCCAGAACCAGATCCAGAAATAGCATCAATACGAGTATTTAAATCATCCAATGTACCAGTATATCCGTCACGTAAATCACTAATTGCTTGTGCAGTAGTTCCTGCCCGCTCAACCTCTACAGATTGTACTGCAAAATCCTTTATTTTACCATTATCTTCTCCAAGAGTAACCCCCGTTACAACAAATACTCCACTGTTAGCAGCAGTACCTGTTGCACTTTTAGTTTCTGTTGCAACATCTAAATCATCAATTGCATTATTAATTTGTGTAGCAATTGAACCACTAGAACCACCTAGAGCATCAATAGAACTACGTAAAGATGTAAGTGTTTCTGCATCAGCTCCAGTTCCAGTACCTCTTATTGCCGCTTCTCTAGTGTCCGTATAATTCTTTGAGTTTGTTTCAGCAGTATTAGCAGCACCAGATGTATCAAACGCTGTAGTATTTGCATATGCAGCAGAACCCAATCCATGAACCGAAATATCTGTACTATTTACACGAATAGAACCATTTGTTTGACCTTCCGTTACAGTTAAATTGGCAATTTTATTTGAATCTACAATACTTATAGAATTTACTTGAACATCATTTACAAGATTTTCTTGTGCACCTTCTGAAATTCCAGCTAATTTACTCTTTTCAGCGTTGGTATAATCATTTGTAGAGAGACCTTTTCCAGTTTCTTTATCTACTTTTCCGGATAATTCTTCATTTACATAATTATAAACACCGTGAATTGTTTCTGCTGTTCCATCATTAGCATCTGTACTTTGACCAATTATCTGTGACTTTGCTGTATTTATCGCAGTAGATACTCCAGATACTTTAAGTCCATTTCCATCAGCAGATAAAAACTCAGAACCATTTGCAATTTTTATAGATACAACTCCATTCGTTACATCTAATCCAGTTCCAAATTCAGATTCACGTAAAAAGTCACCTAATGGAATATATACGTTTACGTCTTGACCATTAATATCAATATATTGAAGTATTAAGCAATCTTCATCAACACCTGTATTATTTGGATCGCCTTTTCCAAGAGACGCACCTTTAAAAGATGATTCGTAGTATATAGTAATTTGATCACCTATTTGATCTCCATTTGCGTCAACTAAGGTAAATCTTTCTTTTACGCCATTGTTCTGTCCTATTTGATCTGATGGTACGGTCTTTCTTAATGTAAGTCCAGAAGAAATTATTCCTGTATTTACTGCTTTTACTAATGTATTTCCATCTATATTTACAGACAAATCTCTACCATTACTAACAGTAATTGTATTATCGGTAGAACTTACAGAAACTGCAGAAATTTGTGAAGCTAACCCAGTTAACGTTTTTAAATCAGCCGAATCTGATGCAGGAATAGTACCTCCATATATCTTCTCTAATTCTGATTGAGCCGCTGCATTTTCAAGATTTAAATTATATTCTGTATGTTCTACAACTTGTCCCTGTACAGTTTCAGTAATGGTAATTGGAGTTGAAGTAACTCTTGCGCCACTACCACTAGTCATTCCATTAACAGCGGTTTTATTTTTATTATCTTCTCTTATTATAGCTTTTCAAAGCTCTCTTAAACCATGTATATCTAAAAATTGCATATCTTTTAAGTTCAAGGAAAGTTTTCATCAGGAATTGCAGAGTCATAAAACTCTTGCTTATCTAATTTTTTATCTAGAGCGGCAGTAATTACTTTGTTTTGTACTGCATTTTCTGATTCTAAACTAAGTTCATCGTCTATAACAATGTCTCCAATATCGTACTCACCAATTGATATTTTTCTAATGATTTCTGCTTCTGTGACTTGTAATAAAACATCAATTTCCGCTTTTGTATAAACATCTTTATCATCATAATCGAAATTTATTTCATGTCACTTACCATTTAATCATTCATATACACCAATTAGCTCATTTTTGACATTGGTGCGCATCCAAATATAATTTGTTGGAGGCATTGTGTTATCTCTTCAAATTTTTTTAATTGCAAGCATATTTGGTGATTACTTATTTGTGAGATTTATCTTTATTTCTATTATGTTTTTCTTTTAGATACATTCCTAGTAAAATAAATATAACCGTAATTATCATATAAACAATAATTAAGTTTATATTAGATGAAACGATTCCATATTTATAATCAATTGTTGATAAAACGTCCATTAAGAAACAATAATATATTGGTAATCTATGTCAAATACAAAACTTAAGTACTTTGGACATTACTAGAATAAGTATTCCACAAGAAGGACTAACGTATATTAAACTTGGAAGAATAAATAACTGAATTCCAAAACATCCAAATATAAGACAGATTAAATAAAGTATTGCTATAATGAACGGAATGTATTTTACTAAAATTCGTAATATTTTATGTCAAATCTTAGATATTCCCTCCATGCTCAGTTCTTTCTACATGATGTCCTACTGCAAAATTCGTATATCCACCTATATTATCAACACGATTTCTATTATTTACAGGTACATTTTCCATTTTGGGTTTTTGATTACTTAAAGTAGTAATCATATTCTTTACAAATTCATCAAATTCTGTTCAAGATGGAGAATTTGTAATTCTTTCAGTAAGTTGTGGGAATCTATAATCAATATTACCACTAGAATTGTATCTGTTTGCTACTGGAAATCATAATTTTATTTCTTTTACTTCATCTTCCATAGGATTCATATTTTTACTATTTCTCGCAAATATAATAAATTTAAATGAATTTTCCAAATTAATTTTAAAAATCCCCGAACCGAGATTGATTCGGGGATTTTTATCTATATACAGAATTCTATTAAGAATCCTCTGTTACAGTATCATCATTATTTAGTAATGATGCATTATTTGATTCAACAGATACAGGATAACCTCATACTAATGTAGAACCAAGATAAATTGCATTTACAGGATTACTTCCTAAGTATATTCCTGTTGGAGTAGAATTTCCTAATTTAATACTAGGCATATTAGATTATGATATAAAGTGTTTCATTATCAGGAACCGTTAATGCATTATATGCACTCTGACTAATCGATTGAATCTTAAATATTGGACCCCAATCTGAACTTTGATTACCATAAACTCCATTTATAATATATGGTGTAGTAATAGATTGTCTAGCATTTGGCATTCCATTACTTGTATTATAGAAAGTTAGATGTTGAGACTCTAACTCAGAGTGAACATTAAAATCAGAAATCTTATCTGTCACTACAACCTTACCGTCACCTAATTTGGCCTCACTAGATATAGTTGAACCGGTATAAGACGTATTCGTTACACTTCCAGACGTAATTGCTGTTTGAGTAGTATTACCAGAACCAGTAGATCTAGTAGAGAAACTACCATTCGCTCCAATAGTAAAACTACCACTTACATGTCCACCTGCAAGATCTATATTACTTGCTCTAACAGAACCATCAGCATTAACAGTGAATGGAGCAGTACTCAAATCACCATTTGTTGTACTACCAGCCCAAATTCTAACATTTCCAGGAGTAACTTCACCATCAAGTTCGGTTCCGGTAATTGTACCAGATGTCATGCCAGCAACAATATTATTATTATCTGTAATAACAACCTGTTTAGAAGTTAAATTTTCAATATAAGCAGAATTAGCAAGCATTGTTTCAAACCAAGCATCACTTTGAGGAGTAAATAATTCTCAATTATTAGAATCATCACTTGGATCGACCGGTTTATTAGAATTATTATATGTTATGTCAGAAATACACTTATAATAAGAAGTTGTAGAACTAGAAACATATTTAACTACATCTAAATAGTAAACACCATCTACTGCAGTTTCACCATCAGAATACTCTAATTGATCATCGGTTCAATTAGACATTCTAATGACTTTTCCATTAAGATATTGATAAGTTACAACTGTTTTACCAGGTTCGCCATCTTTACCGTCTTTACCGTCTTTACCGTCTTTACCAGCAGGACCTTGTGGTCCATCTTTACCAGGATAAACAATGTGAACGTTTGCTTCATCTATCGGTCCATTATCAAATCCAATTCCAAAATAAAGTTCATTAATTGGATAATCTTCATTAGCAACAAATTTAGCTGGATATACATACGCTTGCATAGACCAACGTGTTCATTGTCCATGATCATTATCACGAAAATCAGTATTATAGAGTCAGATTT
>OCTX012291897.1_pt1 | contig 15206 bp, 12 predicted proteins | sample 1539691 | NCBI WGS metagenome assembly OCTX01 (sample SAMN02144231, study PRJEB22623) | gut metagenome | biome: sheep rumen | host: Ovis aries | place: New Zealand | reverse complement strand
TTCGACGGGTGAGGGACGGTTCTTCAACGGGTGAAGAACCGTCCCCCAACGGGTGAAGAACCGTCCCCCAACGGGTGAAGAACCGTCCCCTGCCAGTTGACCTTTTTGCCTCCCGAAGCGTGTAGGATGGTCTTACCAAAGGAAAGGGAGGTAAGAGAAATGAGCGCAAACTACACTGAGATCGTTTACATTCTGGACAGGTCGGGCTCCATGGGAGGGCTCGAGGCCGACACGATCGGCGGATTCAACTCGATGATGGGGCGGCAGAAAAAGACCGGCGGGAAGGCCCTGGTCTCCACCGTCCTCTTCGACAACGAGTGCGAGGTCCTGCACGACCGGGTGCCGATCGATCAGGTCGGGCCCATGACGGACAGGGAGTATTATGTGCGGGGCTGCACCGCCCTCCTCGATGCGGTCGGCGGGGCGATCCGCCATATCGGAAATGTCCACAAGTACGCGCGGGAGGAGGACCGCCCGGCGAAGACCATTTTCGTCATTACCACGGACGGCATGGAGAATGCCAGCCGCAGCTACTCCTACGAGAAAGTGCGGAAAATGGTCAAAAAGCAGCAGGAGAAGCATGGGTGGGAGTTCATTTTCATCGGAGCGAACATCGACGCCTACGCTGAAGGAGAGAAATTCGGGTTCCGGAAGGAAAGAGTCGTGAACTATGTCCACGATGAGGTCGGCACCGCCAACGTCTACGCGGGGGTCACGAGAGCCGTGTGCTCGTTCATGGCGGCCCCGAGCGCCGGGATGGCGAAGGCGAGCCTGGATGAGAGCGGCTGGGATGAGGCGATCCGGGAGGATTACGAGAAGAGAAGCCGCAGATAAACTGCTGGTGCAAGTTACGCACAAAAGACCGGACGATCCGTCCGGTTTTTTTGTGTCTGAAAGTATTATCTTTTGTAATAGAATAATGAGTTTTTTGAAATTGAGTAATGCCATTCTGCGTGTTAAAATGGTTTTAACAACCGGTGTGCCCGGGTCACGGGCTCACAATAAAAAAAAGAAAGGAATGAAAAAATGTCAACACAACTCGTAATCTGCCTGATTATTTTCGTCCTCACCTGCATCGGCTACATGACCGGCGTATGGAGTCTCGGCACAGTCGCCATGACCTCCATCGCAGCTCTGTCCCTTACCGGATGTCTCACCGCTAAGGATGCGCTTTCCTACTTCTCCAACAACAACGTCATCATGATCGGCGCGATGAGCGTCGTCGCCGCGGGCTTCAACCGCACGCAGTTCTGCACGAACCTGGCGAATGCGATCTCCAGGGTCGCCAAGGGCAGCCTCACCAAGGTCCTGCTCCTTTACTGCATCCTTGCGATGCTCTTAAGCCAGATGGTCCAGAGCCCGGTCGTCGTCTTCGGTATCGTCGCACCGCTTTGCATGGCTTCCGCTGATTCCATGGGTATCTCCAAGTCCAAGATCGCCCTGGCGCTCGGCATCGTCTCCATCGCCACCTGCTGCACGCTGCCGATCGGTACCGGCGCAACGCAGGCTGCGGAGCTCAACGGCTACATCGCCGCTTACTATGAGAATCTTGAGAATTTCACCGGCACGATGCCGGAGGTTCAGTTCTTCGATCCGATGAAGGCGAGACTGCCGATGCTGATCTTCTCCGTGATCTACTGCGCGGTCATCATGCCGAGATTCTCCCCGGATCAGCCGTCTGTCAAGACTGCTGAGAGCGAAGGCAGGAAGTCTGCCGCCAAGGAGCCGCTTCCGGCATTCTCCGAGTACGCCGGCATCATCGTTTTCTTCGGCACCGCTGTCGGCCTCATGCTTCAGGCAAGCGTTCTCAAGTCGATCGCAATCTGGCAGATCTGCCTTGTCGGCGCAGTCCTCATGGTCATCCTTGGCGTTCTGAAGCCGAAGGAAGCGCTCAAGTCCATCCCGGTCAGCATGCTGCTCCTGGTCATCGGCGCTCTTGCGATGGCCGGCGCTCTCTCCGGGACCGGTGCGGGCGACCTCATCGGCGGCATCATCGCAAGCGTTGTCTCCAAGGTCAACAATAACTACGTCGTAGGCCTGATCTTCTTCGTCGTTCCGTTCATCCTGACCCAGTTCATGTCGAACCGCGGCGCGATGCTGATCTTCATCCCGATCGCGATCGCGACCTGCTACAAGATCGGCGGCGATCCGCGCGGCCTCATCATCCTCATCCAGGCCGGCGCTCTGACCGCGTTCATGACCCCGATGGCGACGGCGGCTGTTCCGTACATGATGGAGTACGGCGGATATGACCAGAAGGATCTCCTGAAGGGCGGCTGGCTCTTCGCGATCATCGGCGGCCTCATCTCGGTCGGCTGGATCATGACCGTCCTGCCGGTTCTCTGATAAAGTAAAAAAAGGATCGGAATTCGCACTGCGCGGATTCCGATCCTTTTTTCAGCCGTAAGCCGGCGGGGAAGCGATCAAAAGTCCTGATAGATCTGATGGGCCAGCCGAATAAGGCCGTCAAAGGATTTTGAATGGGGGTCATTTTTTCGGGAGACGAGGAAAACACTCTGCTTCTCCGGCGGAAGATCGGGCAGGCTCAGATAGTTGACCAGCTTGTCCGTGTGCGGGATCGCGTTCAGCAGACAGTTGCCCAGACCCTGTTCAACCGCGGAGAGCGCGCTTCTCGTGTCATCAACATGGAGGCGGGAGACCGGACAGTGCCCGATCTCCGCAAAATAGCGGTCGGCCGCCTGGCCTGAACGGGTATGCGGCGCGATCCGGATATACGGTTCATCCAGCCAGCCCGTATCTTCAAGGACCGGATAGGGGCTGTCGTCCGTGCGCACAGCCAGCTTTTTGATCGGGGAGCTGCGCGGGATGGCCAGGACCATCCGGGATTCCGCCAGCGTGTCGTACCGGAGCGAGCTGACATGGTCGGAGGCATAAGCGAGGCAGAGGTCAAGATTACGCTCCTCGAGAGCCTGAATGAGGGCTTTGGAGCTGTCTTCCGTCAGGCGGACGCTGGCTTTCGGAAACTCTTTGAAAAATGCCGGCAGCAGGAATTCGATCACAAAAGGCTGCATGCCCATCGGATAGCCGAACCGTATGGCAGTTTCCCGGGAGGCATTCAACCGGGCGAGTTCCTCCGCCAGTTCATGATCGAGGTTCAGGATCTGCCTGGCTTTGGCGAGATAGAGGGTACCCGCCTGGGTCGGAATAAAGCGGTTGCCCTGGCGGAAAAAGAGCGGGGCGGATAGCTCATGCTCCACACGCTGCAGATATTTGGTGAGAGCCCCCTGTGTGATGCAGAGCTCTTCGGCTGCTTTGGAAATACTTCCCCAGCGGGAGATCTCAAAGATATATTCGTAATCCTTGACGTTCATGGCAGGCCTCCGGATTTTTATTTTCATTATATTACAAAATGGAATAAAAACAAGAAAAAGATGAGTTTGAAATATATCAGTCAATATACTATAGTAAACAGTAAGAAAAACATGACAGTAAGGAGGTATTCGCATGCAGCCCTATCTTTCAAGTATCAGTTCGACAGCCCTCAGGATCCGCTGGATCTCCGTCCAGTGCTATGAGATGGTTCTCCCCGGCGGAAAAGTGCTGGTGACCGATCCTTTTTATCTGGATGCGGCGAAATTTGACGGTATTCCGGAGGAGAACCTCACGAGAAATCAGAAGATGGAGAAGGACATCTACGCGCAGCGCGGTTTTTCCGTCGATGATTTCACGGGCGCCGATTATATCCTGGTGAACCACGTGCACGGGGATCATTCCAACCTGATCGGTCAGCTGTGGAACCGCTTCTACGGCCGTGTGCTGGTCCCGGCATACTGCGCCGAGGAGGTTGCCAGGACATTTGACATCCCCTATGCGGCCATTTATCCGCTTTATCCGGGCAACACATACTATTTCGATGATTTCACGCTGAAGGTCTATCCGGGAGCCCACGACAACCGCGCGTTCCGGGAAGGAAAGTTCCAGCGCCCGAGTGATCCGCGCTGCCTCTATGACGGTTCCGAGGGCTTCGGGATCCCCTGCCCGAGCCGTTTCGGCCCCTTAGGTTCCATGTTCAACCTGAACTACCTGATCGAGACAAAGAACAATTTCAGGATCGACTTCCAGGCCGGGCGCGATTACAGCGAGCATGTTGAGCATGTCCGCGAGGAGAAGCCCAACCTCATGCTCTGCCACCGCATCCGCAGTTACGATGCGGAGAAATTCGCCGGCATGATCGAGGAGATGGGGGCGCAGCTCTGCATGCCGCTGCACCATAACAACGCCCGTGCGAAAAATGAAGACCTGAACGAATATTTCGGGAAAGTCAACGAGATCCTTCAATCTCATGGCAGTACCGCGCGCGGCTTTAATCCGGAACCATACCGCTGGTATCAGGTGCAGACGAGCCTGGTCGCCGAGTAAAGTGCCGTCAAACAGTATGAATCAAACCGGGGCCTTCCCCTGCCGTGCGGCAGCGGGGAGGCCTTTTTTCCGGTACTCCCGCGGCGAGCACCCGTACTTCTCGCGGAAGCACCGGTAGAAGTAGCTGCTGTTCTCATAGCCGACCGCGGTGAGGATCCGGTCCGCCGGGAGCGTTGAATTGTCGAGCAGGTAGGCCGCCTGCTGGAGCTTCCGGAGCTGCAGGAGCTCCTTGAAGGTCCTGCCGAGGCGCTTTTTTAAGAGGCGGCTCACCGCGTAGTCGGGCTGGTGGAGCGCGGCGGCGGCCTCCGCGAGCGTCCCGTTCTGGTAGTGATGCTCGATGTAGTCAAGGACCGTGAGGACCATTTTCTGTTCGGCCTGGTCCGGTTCGCTGCGGTTGATCGTCTCCGCGAAGCGGGAGAGGTTCATGAGGAGGAGGCCCATGGAGGTCTGGTTGATCGTGTCCACCATCGGCTGTTTCTCGATGAGGGTCCAGAGCATATTTTCGATGAGATTTTCGACCGGGACGATGCCCTTCGACTGGACATGGAGGTAGTTCGTACCCGAGGCATCGTCCGTCAGGGTGGAGACGAGGAAGTCACGGAGGACATTTTCCCGCTCGATCATCGAGAGCGGGCGGTCGAAGAACTCCGGGAGGATGATGAAGTTGACGGCGATGTCATTTTCTCCGGCCGGGAGGATCTCGTGGTAGACGTTCTGGTTTAAAAAGAGCATGTCGCCCTCCCCGAGTACCACCTTCGTTGTGCCGTTGATGATGTGGGTCGTGGAGCCCGCGCACATGTAGACCAGCTCCACGTAGTTGTGGCGGTGCCGCGGAAAATACGCAAACCGGGTGTGCGGCCGTATCTCGATGAGGCAGCCCTTCTCGAGCAGCAGCCGGCTGTCGACGATGAACTCGCGGCCGGTGGCGTAGTTGTCTTTCTGTATGGCGGCATTTTCCTGAAGGAGCAGCTTCTCCTCCTCCGTGACCGGCCTGAAATGGGCGAGTATGGATTCGCGCAGCATGGTTTCCCCTCCGAAGTTAAGATAGAATCAGTATAACACGGGATCTCCGGGAGGGGATTCTTTTTTTGTCGTTTTGGAGCAATTCAGGAGTTGTCAGGGCGTTCGTTGTGGAACTCCAGCTCCTGGCGGGTGAGGCGGTACTGCTTCGGGCTCAGGTCAAAGCGCTTCTTGAAGGCTTTTGAGAAGACGAGCTGGTCCTGGTAGCCGGTGTCCCGGGCGATCTCCTTGACCGGCCGTGACGTGTTCAGGAGGAAGAATTCAGCCTTGCGCATCCGGAAATCCATCAGGAACTCCTGGGCCGGCATATTGTACTCGAGCTTGAAGAGGCGGTTTAAGTAGGTGCGGGAGATGCCGATCCGCTCCGCAATGTCGGATACAGAGATGCTGTGCATGTAATTGGAGTTGATGTAGTCGATTGCCTGGACGACGTAGGGATTTACGGTGTCCTCTCCGCCTTCAGTATCCGTTAAGGCGGGCAGGTGGGAAGCGTGTTCGCAGAGCAGAGAGAGAAATTTAAAGAGAGACGCCTCGCGGAACAGCACGTCCGCGTAGTCCAGCGTGATGTGTTCGAACATCTCGTTCTGGATGGAGATGACGGATTCGGGATCCGGGGCCGGCAGGACGAGCCGGTTCTTCGTAAACCCGCAGTGGTTCAGGATCGACTTGACGCGCTCGCCCCTGAAGCCGAACCAGAGGTACCTCCAGGGGTCGTGCCTGTCCGAACAGTAGACGACGGGCTGCCCCGGGCGGATCAGGAACATCTGGCCGGCTGTCAGGTTCCGGGTATTGTCGTCAGCTGTGTAGAAACCTCTTCCGGAGAGAATGATATGGAGGATGTATTCCTCTCGCTCGCCGGCAAAGACGTGATAGGGCTTGCAGTTCTCCCATCCGAAATGGATCAGGGACACCTCGGATGAGGTCTCCCTGAGATCTTCGAGGCAGCGAAAACTCGGTTCACTGGTGTATCTGCTTGGACGCATGTTTATCCTTTCTCCCAGGCGGGACAGTCAGCGGATGTTTGTGCTATTTTAACAGATTTATAGCCGGCTTGCAAATGAATGAGCACATTTTGACATACTGGGGGTGAATAATGACATATATAAACCGACATAAACCGGCGCATTTGGGCTATTTATATGGTTTTTTGAATCAAATATAATGACATCAGCACGAAAACCTTTCACAATCTTCTATGAGTAAGGAGGAAAATGAAAACATGAAGAAAAGGTTATTGGCAGCAGCACTTGCAGTTTCCATGGCAGCGGCTATGGTGGGATGCGGCGGATCCGGCAGCACAGCAGGCACCGGCAGCGAAGGTGCGGGTACCGCCAGCACAGCCAGCACAGCCGGCGAGGCGCAGGGCACGACCGCACCGGCCGGCTCCGGCGAGACCATCACGGTTGCCATCTGGGATCCGAATCAGCTCGCAGGTCTCCAGCAGATCGCTGACGAGTGGGGCGCCGCAAACGGCTACAAGGTAGAGTTCACGGTCCCGGGCTGGGACGGCTACTGGACGATGCTGGAAGCGGGCGTTTCCGGCGGCGAGATGCCGGACGTCTTCTGGATGCACTCCAACAACGCGGCCAAGTACATGGCATCCGGCGTTCTTCTCAACATGGACAGCTACATCGAGAACGACGATACGATGGACCTCAACAACTACTTCGAAGGCATCAACGAGCTCTACAGCTACAACGGCTCCCAGTACGGCATCCCGAAGGACCATGACACGATCGCGGTCATCTACAACAAGGCGCTCTTTGACAAATACGGCGTCGAGCATCCGACATCCGACTGGACATGGGAAGACTTCGCGGCGATCGCCCAGGAGATCTCCGACAAGGGCGCGGCGGACGGCGTCTACGGCACATACTGCAACACCGGCAACAACCAGGATACCTGGTACAACATCATCTATTCTTACGGCGGAGAAGTCATCACCGAGGATAAGAAGGCTTCCGGTTACGATGAGCCGGCAACCATCGAGGCGATGAAGTTCGTGGCTGAGAAGATCCTTCCGGCCTGCCCGTCTCCGGACTCCATGGCTTCCACCGGCGGCGACACGATGTTCATCTCCGGCGTCGTCGGCATGATCTGCCAGGGTTCCTGGACCGTCAACAACTTCTACACCGCTGACAACGCTTCCGACTTTGAGTGGGTCATGCTGCCCTACGCGGACGTCAACGGCAACGGCACCTGCGAGCCGGAAGAGCGCTGCTCGATCTACAACGGCCTCGGCTGGTCCATCTACTCTCAGACGAAACATCCGGATGCTGCATGGTCGCTGGTTTCCTACCTCAGCAGCGAGGCTTCCCAGATCAAGCAGTCTGAGCTCGGCGTCACGATGGCCGGCTACATCGGCTGCTCCGAAGCGTTCGCCAATGCGTTCGACGGCATGGATGTCTCCGCTTTCGTCGACATCGAGGAGCAGGGCACTCTGATCTTCCGCCCGTACTCCAAGACCACGGCGATCTGGGAAGACGATGCCTCCCAGGCACTCGTCGAGGCATGGTCCGCTCCTGAGAAGATGGAAGAGGTCATGCACAAGATCGCGGACAGCATGAATGAGACTCTGGCTGAAGAGAACGGCTGAGCAGATTTTCCCAAAGAGAAACTTTTCTGAATAGAAACACAAAAAGAGCAGATGGATCGCGGTTCATCTGCTCTTTATAACAGAAAGGAGATAGTGCATTGAAGACAAAAATGACGAAAAGAGCCAGGACTGAAGCAATCTGGGGCCTTCTATTTATCGCTCCGACCATCATCGGCCTGCTCATTCTCAACTATTATCCCATCTTTGAAACGGTATGGCAGTCCTTCTGCAAAACCGGCGACTTCGGTATCGGCAACACATTCATCGGCCTCGGAAACTTCAAGAAGCTCTTCACGGACAAGGAAGTCTTCCGGACCCTGTTCAACTCCTTCCGGTATGCGATCCTCAGCCTTCCGCTGACCGTAGCCATCTCTCTCGTCCTTGCGGTTCTCCTCAACAGGAAAATGAAACTCAGAAGCGTCTACCGCACGATCTTCTTCCTGCCCATGGTCTGCGCTCCGGCTGCGGTCGCCATGGTCTGGAAGTGGATGTTCAACCAGGACTACGGCCTCTTAAACCACATGCTCGGCTTCAAGATCAACTGGGTCACCGATCCGGCCATCGCGATGCTCGCGATCGTCATCGTCGGCGTCTGGAGCTCGATCGGCAACAACATGATCCTTCTTCTGGGCGGCCTGCAGGACATCCCGAGAGACTACTATGAAGCGGCTTCCGTCGACGGCTCCACCGGCGTCCACGCATTCTTCCACATCACGATCCCGCTCTTAAGCCCGATGCTCTTCTTCATCATCCAGACCGGCATCATGGGCGCCCTGAACCTCTTCGACCTTCCTTTCATGATCATGGACCAGAGCAGCCGCGCGTGGCCGTCCGTCAAGACGATCACCTACCTCTTCTACGAGTACGCATTTGAGAAATCCAACCGCGGCTACGGTGCAGCGATCATCCTGTTCCTGATCTGCATCATCTCGATCCTGACGTTCATTCTCCAGAAATCCGAGAAGAAGTGGGTCCATTACGACTGATAGAAAGGAGATATACCATGAGTTGGACTGTTAAGAAGAATTTAACGTCAACTTTGATCCATGCCGTCCTCATCATCGGATCCCTGGCGATGCTTCTGCCGTTCGCGTGGATGGTGCTGACAGCCTTCAAGACCAGGAGCGAGTCGATCTCGGTCAATCCGTTTTACATTTTCCCGGCGGCGGGCTGGCATTTTGAGAACTTCATCGAAGTCTGGAATTCCTACAACTTCCTGGTTCTCTACAAGAACACCCTCATCATGATCTTCCTGCGCGTCCTCTGCGCCTGCCTGACGGCGACGCTCGCGGGCTACGCGTTCGGCAGGCTGAAATTCCCGTTCAAGAATTTCTTCTTTGCCATGATCCTCGTCCAGATGATGGTCCCGGGCCAGATCTACATCATCCCGCAGTACCTGATCGTATCGAGGTTCCATCTGATGAACACCCAGCTGGCGCTGCTGCTGCCCGGCGCGGTCACCGCGTTCGGCACCTACCTCTGCAAGCAGGGCTACCAGAGTCTGCCGGTCTCCCTGGAGGAGGCGGCGGAGCTTGACGGCGCCAACGTCTGGCAGCGGTTCCTCTTCGTCATGCTGCCGCTCACAAGATCCTCCCTGGTATCGCTGGGCATCTTCACCGCCCTCTTTGCCTACAAGGACCTCATGTGGCCGATGATCGTCTGCCCGAAGACCAACGCTACGACGCTCACCGCGGCGCTCTCGAGGCTCCAGGGCCAGTTCAGCAGCAACTATCCGCAGCTGATGGCCGGCGCGGTCATGGCGGTCGTTCCCATGCTGGTTCTCTACCTGATCTTCCAGAAGCAGTTCGTTGAAGGCATCGCGACCTCCGGCGGCAAATTATAAAGGAGACAACTATGAATATCGGCGGATTTCTCTCAAATGACAGCAAGTTCGGCAAGATGATGACAAAGATCGGGACAATCATCGTACTCAACATTCTCTTTGTGATCAGCTGCGTACCCGTCGTGACAGTCGGCCCGGCGCTCTCCGCCCTCTACTACTCGCTCGATGAGCTTCTTAAGGAGGAGGAAAATGACAGGCTCTACATGACCGGCGGGACGATCAACCCTGTCAGGGTCTTTTTAAGGGGGATCCGCCGTCGTTTTCCGGCCAGCCTGGCAGCCTGGCTTCTCTTCGTCGGCATCATGATCCTCGGCTCCGTGAATCTCCAGATCTGCGCAGCCTGGCAGGGTCCCATGAGATATCTCTCATCGGTCATAGCGATGGTCATGTTCACCGCCTTCGCAGGCTTTGCGCTGGTCTTTCCGGTGCTGGGGCGCACTGAAGGGAGCTTTAAGGATGCATTCAGGATGGCTTTCGAGACGGCTCTCATCTCGCCGCTCGGCACGATCGCTTCCATGCTCATCTACGCGGTACCGCTCATCATCATCCGGCTTGACACTGTCAATCAGCCGCTGTATGCATTCATTTTCTGCTTCTTCGGCTGCGGCGTCCTCGCCATGACCGTCACGAAGCTTCTCATGAAACCGATCGAACGAATCAGAGAACTGAACAAGGCTCAGGAAGCCTGAAAGGACGTACAAAATGATGATTGCGGATACCAGCTGGCATATCAGATTTAACCGGCAGCAGAATACCGTGACGGAGGCGGACGTGCCGGTCAACGGCGCTTCCTGTGAGAAGGACGGGGTCATCTGTTCTCTCACCTGCCGGGAAGAGGGCGGCATCGTCCGGGCTGCCATCGATCTTCGGATCCCCACACCCACACTGACGGACACGGCGGCGCTCTCGATGGAGGAGCCGGTCCGGATGTCGCTTCCGCTTGAGGAAAGGCCGGAGCGGATCACCGCCTTCTACATGTTCAACCCCTGGTGGACCAGGCCGGCATTTGTCGGCAATACGGGGGACATCCCCGAAAAGACGCAGCTCGCGCTCTTTAAAATGAAAGACCGCGTCACCTGCCTCCTCCCGATGGTCGGGAACGCGTTCAAGAGCACGCTCGCGGGCGGAGAGCCGGACGAGATCACGCTCGTCATGAGCGCCTGCCTCGGCGGGATCACGCATGTCGGCGAGACGCTCTTCCTCATCGGCGAGGGGCGGACCGCGGCGGAGGCCGTGCACAAGATTTTCATGTACCTTGCGGAGACGGCGGGGCTCCGCCTGCGCTCCGAGCGGGAGCTCCCGGAGATGTTCCGGTATCTCGGGTGGTGCAGCTGGGACGCATTTTATACGGACGTAACTGAGACAAAAATACGGGAGAAGGCCGCGGAACTCGTCGAAAAGCAGGTGCCGGTGCGCTGGATCCTGATTGACGACGGCTGGTTCGGTGCAGAGGAGAAGATGATCGCGGACCTTGCCCCGGACGGGGTCAAGTTCCCGAACGGCTTCAAGGCGATGACCGACGACATCCGGAAGGAGACCTCCGTCCGCTGGTTCGGCGTCTGGCACGCGCTCGGCGGCTACTGGGACGGCGTCGCGCCGGGAAGCCGGGCAGCGCTTGACGAGGCCGGGAACCTCTTTCATGATCTCTCCGGGAGGCTCGTGCCGGATCCGGAGAGGGGCGCTTATTTTTACCGCGACTGGTACGATATTCTCCGCCGCGAAGGCATCGATTTCGTCAAGGTGGACGGGCAGAGCGCGGTTCCCTTCTACTACAAAAATGCATACCCGCTCGCGGAGGCGGCCAGGAAGATCAATTTCTCGCTGGAGAGCGGCGTCACGAAGATGGGCGGCGCGGTGATCAACTGCATGGGCATGGCGATGGAAAATATCCTCGCGCGCCCCTCCTCGGCCGTCTCGCGCAACAGCGACGATTTCCTCCCCGCAAAGGAGGAGAGCTTCGCCGAGCACCTCCTGCAGAACGCCTACAATGCAATCTACCACAATGAGATCTACTGCTGCGACTGGGACATGTTCTGGACAAGCCACCCGCACGCGGGCAAGCACGCGCTGCTGCGGGCCATGAGCGGCGGTCCGGTCTATGTGAGCGACCGGATCGGGGCGACCGAGCTTAAGACACTGAAGCCGCTTGCCTACGCGGACGGTGAAGTGCTCATGATGGAGCGGTCGGCACAGCCGGCGGAGGAGTGCATTTTCAGCGATCCGATGAAGGATGGAGTCTTAAAGCTCCAGAACTGCGGCCGCTATGGGATCGTGGAGAAGGCCGGCGGCATCGCTGTCTTCAACCTGACGGGTGAGCGGCAGGATTACCGGATCTCGCCGGCGGAAGTGCCGGAGCTTGATCCGGAGAGAAACTATATCGTCTATGATTACCGGAAAGGCACGGCGATGACGCTCACGGGCGCGGAGACCCTCGCGGGGAGCCTTGAGGCCGGCGATTACGGCTGGTTTGTGTTCGTCCCCGAGGGGAAGAACGGCAGCTGCCTCGGCCTTCGGGACAAGTACGCCGGCTTCACGGCGGTCGAGGCCTCCTTCGCGGAGGGCGATACGGACACGCACATTCTACACGGGAGCGGTGACGTGGCCTTCTTCTCCGCGAGGAAGCCGGTGCGCGCAGCAGCAAACGGCGCAGACGTGACCGGGCAGATCGAGAGCGCGGGGAACATCCACACGCTGCGGCTCCCGGAGCGCGCCGGAAAGACCGTTGTCAGCATAACCTGGGAATAACTATAAGCAGCAAGAGGTAACGATATGAGCATCATTTATCACCAGGAACAGAGGATATGGACGCTGGAAACCCGCCATACCGCCTATGAAATGCAGGTCTCTAAGCTTGGCTACCTGATCCATCTCTACTACGGGGCAAAGACTGCCGACCGGATGGATTTTCTCTTCGAGCCCTACGATCTCGGCTTCTCGCCGAACCCCTACGAGCTGCGCACTGAAAAATGCGGCACGCCGGACGCCTATCCGCAGGAGTACAGCGGCATGAACGCCGGCGATTTCCGCCTCAGCTCGGCGGACGCGGTGACCGCGTCCGGGATCCGGGGAGCGGATTTCCGCTATGTGAGCCACGAGATCCTGCCCGGAAAATACAGGGTCAGCGGCATGCCGTCGGCCTTCGACCGGGACGATGAGGCGGAGACGCTCGTCATACGCCTGCGCGACAAGGCTGCGGGCCTCATCGCGGAGCTTTACTACGCGGTCTTTGAGGAGACGGACGTGATCACGCGCGCTGTGCGGCTCGTCAACGGCTCGGAGGAGGCGATCGAGCTTGGCAAGGCGGCTTCCGCCTGCCTCGACCTGCCGGAGGGCGACTGGGATCTCATCCATTTCCACGGAAAGCACACGCTGGAGCGCCAGATCGAGCGGGTCCCGGTCATGACGGGGATCCAGACGGTCTCCTCGAAGCGCGGCGCGTCGAGCCACCAGCAGAACCCGTTCGTGATCCTCTGCGGGCGGGAAGCCTCGGAGGACTTCGGGGACTGCTACGGGATGATGCTCGTCTACTCGGGCAGCCACCGGATCGAGACGGAGAAGGAGCAGAGCGGTACAGTCCGCTGCGTGGCGGGGATCAACGATGAGACCTTCAGCTGGCACCTTGCCCCGGGGGAGGCGTTTGAGACGCCGGAGGCGATCCTTTCATTTTCTGGAACGGGCCTCGGAACCCTGTCCCGGCAGTACCACCGCTTTATCCGGAAGCATATCTGCCGAAGCAAATACATGCATGAGCGGAGACCGGTGCTCATCAACAACTGGGAGGCGACCTACTTCAATTTCGACGAGACGAAGATCCTGCACATCGCGGAGGAGGCCAAAAAGCTCGGCGTCGAGATGATGGTCCTCGACGACGGCTGGTTCGGGACGCGCGACGACGACAACAGCGGACTTGGCGACTGGTTCGTCAACGAGCGGAAGCTCAGGGGCGGCCTTACTCCGCTCATCGAGAAGATCAATGCCCTCGGCATGAAATTCGGGATCTGGGTGGAGCCTGAGATGGTGAACGAGGATTCCGACCTCTACCGGGCGCACCCGGACTGGGCGCTGACCGTGCCCGGCAGGGACCCGGCGATGAGCCGCAACCAGCTGGTCCTCGATCTCTCCCGGAAAGAGGTGGTCGACTGGCTCTACGGGGCGCTGGCGAGGCTTCTTCTCGACCATCATATCGAGTATGTCAAATGGGACATGAACCGCCACCTCTCGGACATCTACAGCCGGGATTGTCCGGCTGACCGGCAGGGCGAGGTTCCGCACCGCTATGTGCTCGGGCTCTACGATCTTCTGGAGCGGCTGACGAAGGCATTTCCGGACGTCCTCTTCGAGGGCTGCGCCGGCGGGGGCGGCCGCTTTGACGCCGCGATGCTCTACTACTCGCCGCAGATCTGGTGCAGCGACAACACGGACGCGGTGGAGCGCCTCTACATCCAGGAGGGAACCTCTTACGGGTATCCGGCCTCGGCGGTCGGCGCGCATGTTTCCGCAGTACCGAACCACCAGACCGGCAGGATCACCCCGATCGGGACCCGCGGCGTCACCGCGATGTCGGGCGGGTTCGGGTACGAGCTCGACCTCGGCAAACTGACGGAGGCTGAGAAGGAGGCGGTCAGGAGCCAGATTGCGCGCTACCACGAGTATTACGACCTGATCCACGAGGGCGACTATTACCGCCTGACGTCGGATTCGCGCCGCCTTACCCACACCGCCTGGCAGTTTGTCTCGGAGGATAAGGGCAGCTCTCTCGTGAGCCTTGTCATGGCGGCTCCGAGGCTCAACTCGGGTCCGCTCCGCTTAAGGCTCAAGGGGCTTGACCCGGAAGCCTCCTACGAGGTCGTGCGCATGGAGATCTTCGGCTTTGAGCCGCCCGCGCCAAAGAACGGAAGGAAGGTCTTCTCCGGCGCGGCGCTGATGAGCGGAGGCTTTGTCTTCCCGATGCTCTGGGGAAATTATCCGAGCGCCCAGGTGTATCTTAAGAAAGTTTAAATGAACTGTGTGCGGCAGACGGCCGCTTATGAGGGACCTGCAAATAAGGTCCCTTTTTTTTGTCGATTCAGACCTTTTCTTTTCATTTTCCGGTTGTTATAATGGCATCAGGTAATGAAAAAGAAAGGAGACTTTCGCCATGGAACAGTATTATCTTGCAATTGACATCGGCGCATCTTCCGGCAGGCACATCCTGGGCTCCGTGAAGGACGGAAAGATCGTGCTGGAAGAGGTTTTCCGTTTCGACAACAAGCAGGTCCACAGGGACGGACACGACTGCTGGGATATGGACAACCTCTGGAACGGGATCGTGGGCGGCCTTAAGGCCTGCAAGGCGATCGGGAAGATCCCGAAGACGGTCGGCATCGA
>OCTX011328192.1_pt1 | contig 15208 bp, 12 predicted proteins | sample 1539691 | NCBI WGS metagenome assembly OCTX01 (sample SAMN02144231, study PRJEB22623) | gut metagenome | biome: sheep rumen | host: Ovis aries | place: New Zealand | reverse complement strand
CTGTAATGCCGTTCGTACCACTCTCCGCTCTTTCAAGGGACACTTTCAGCATCCGCCAACCGGCTGAGTCTGCATTCACACCTGTCAGAGTGGAATAGAATGTATAGGCAATATAATCGTGCGCTTCTGTCAGCGAATAATACCCTTCCCTTTTATCTTTGAATTCTTCAATAGAGCCTTTCCCTTTGGCAGAAAGGAAAGAGAACAATGATCGCTCGTTTTGGCCATAACGCTGAAATGCAAGTGTAAGCACGGTTGCGGAAAATGGATCCAACGGACTCAACGAATTCATCACCTCCTCACTGAGATCTGCTGTCACAAACTTGGTTTCCGCAGCCAAATTACAAACCTCTTTCAGACTTTTCGATATCTTTTTCTTCTTCGAATCTAGTTGTACGGAAGCAAGATACAGCAACTGCTCAACGGGCTCATAAAACACGATGTCGTGAAACCTTCCTTTAACCTTATTCCACTCGTTCCGCTGTAGTTCAGAAAGCTTTTGGGCGTATGCACTGAAACTCTGATGAAGAACAGTGACCAGCATCATATTCCGTTGTGGAGCATTCACGTACTCCGTAAGTTTTTGTATAAAATACAATTCCTCCTCTGGACTGCCAGCCGCATGTTCAAGAATCTTTCCAAACTCATCTACAAACACAAAGAGAAATTTCCCTTCTTTCTGCGTTTGTTTATAATAATCGTCCAAAGCTGAGAGCACATTGTCCGACCCATAAGTAGCAAGAGACAATTTATTCCCCAGCACGTTGGCCATAGAATTATAATCGCCTACGATATTGCAGAACTCAAACTTCTCAAAATCATTAAAAACACGCTTATTCTGAATCAAGTCAGAGTTGTCTTTTTGCAACTCGTTTTGCAAAGCCAGCAGAAAACTGGATTTTCCGGTGCCATAACTGCCTATTATCTGAAAAGAGTGTACGCCTGCTTGAAAGCGTTCAATCATTGTCCCAAGCACAGCCCGTGAGTTGGGGGTTATCAGATAATGCAGGTCGTCTGACTTTTGATATTCTATATTTACAGATGGTATATACATCTTTATCTGCTATAATATTCTTCCAAGACTCTCAGGGCATTTGCATCGTCAGCAATATGTACGTTGCGTATGCCGCTGTTGTCTGTGTACGTAATAACTTCGGGGTAACTCTGTGCAAGATGTTCTAGCACCTTTACCAGATTGGGCATCGACATGCTAAAGGTGAGCGCAACGTCTGCAAGAACGTCGTTGGAAAGGGTCTGCTCTTGACGACCGTATTCCAAGAGGGCATAAAGTATCACCTCCTCGGGAACATCCTCCGGCTTTACATCTGCGAAGCCATATATCTCAGCATTACGCTCATTGATGCGCATCTCTTTCCCAATGTATCTGATTAGTCGCAAGTTCATCAGCAGATTCGAGCATTTCTCTGGGTCTGTTACATTCTCTGGATAGACATAGTTCTGTAGCAGAACATTGATATCTTTGGAAAGCGTTCCGCTGTTCACGTCATAACCGTCCCGTTTGCATGCTGTCTCTATAAAGCTCTGAAGTTGTTGTTTGTCAAACTCTCTATTTCGTCTCTGATAATCCAGGAAAACCATCTTATAGAGACTGGCATCGCCAGTATTCACAAGCCAGTAATGCAGTAGCCATAACGTCAGTTCATCCTCGCAATAAGGGTCCCAGCCGTCATCAGCAAACAGTTTTCGTGCTAATTCTGTGGGCTGGTCGTCGTTGGTCATACCAAACACTTTAAGCCAGTACCTGATGGAACTCACCATATTCTTACCCACTCCGAGGCTTACCACCGCATCAGGGGCGTTAAAGTTCCCTTCAGTTGCAAAGTCATAACCTTTCTTCAACCACAGGTTCCGGCATGGGAAAGTTTCATGTCCTGAAAACGTATATCTAATACTCATAGAATAGTCTAAATTCTGTAGATTCCATACTGATTGATGCATTGGAGTGTCACTCCTATCTTTTCTACTATCGCAGGGCTACTCCGGAAGTCATCAAGCATTTTGTTGATCTCTTTACCTTGTGCAGATTTATCACCATCGAAAAACTTCTTGCATTTCTCAATGGTGACATCCAGAGGATTTCCACTAAACAATTCTGCCGCAAGTCCTTCCATATCGAACTTACGGGCTATTGCTTTCTTAGAAGTTGTCTGAGTAGAGGCATATTTATTTATCTTCTTCTGCAGCTCCTTTACTTTTGAAACATACTCACCACGCAACGCCGTGAGATACTTCTTCAACTCGTCCTTACTGAAAGTCCCCTGGGGTGACAGCCAGTACAGAAAAACAAGCAAGTCAACGCTATCTCCAATGTAGCCCGTCTGTTGAAATACGAAGTAACGTGCAAAGTCTTTCTTTGCCGGAAAATCATCGGTATAGAAAAGTACCTTCTCGCCCGCAAGCCTACTCAGAAACAGACTCAATGCAGCAGAATACAATTCACCGTTAGGTTTCTTCTGGTAATTCAGACTGGCCCTAACAGCTTCTGCCAGGTCTTTGATGTCTTCGTCATCATACCGTGTCAGACCACCCCAATAGGGTATCAGATGTAGCTTCCGTGAGGAAGTGCTGCTGGCAGGGACATATCGTTCCTTCACCTCGCCAATGACTTTCTCCGCAGCGTAAGGCTTCAGTGCTCTCACCTTGTCCTCTAAGAAATCTCCTTCGTCTATTCGGGCAAGGTTCAGTATCGTGCAGGCATCCAATACCACTACATTATTCATCCTTCCACCCTTCTACCTCACTCTTAATACTCTCAAAATAAACCTGGTCTATCTTGTCTTTATCATCAAAGCATGCTGATTCCAACAACAAAGACAAAGCCTCATTGAATCGTCGTAAAGAAACATTCTTTACCGTTGCGAAGAGGGCATCTATTACATCCTCGTCAAAGGGGAAGTAATCGTCCCGCGCTTCTTCTCTATAGACCGGACTGTTTAGCAAAGCCTTCAAATAGCCCTTAAGGTCATCGAGTGTCGGTAGCTCAAATTCTATACGTTGCTTCACTCTTGACTTCACCGCCTCTTGCAAATACATAAAGAGATCTTCTCTGGAAGACATGGAAGTCATGGTGAAGTTGATAAACATCAGCAAATGGTCTGGCGTATTGTCCAACAACGACCGAATAAAACTATTCGTGTTCTTAACCTCTACCGAATTAAGGGCAGTTATATCCTCAAACTCATCCAACCACAGGATAATACACGAATACAGCCCTATCTCAGAGGTAAGGAATGTAAATATAGCACCTAATATCTGCTCCGTATCTACGCTAAAGTTGATAATCCTGGAAACATCCAGGTTCTTACGCTGAGTAGCTGTTGAATAACCATACAGGAAACTGAGGGTGTCTGTATCTACAGGCTTGCAAAACACCATATCCAGAGTCTTTTTGATAAACTCGTTCTTGGTAATCTCGTTTATCACACGCTGACGCTCTTCTACCGCTGGCAGTTGTTCCTGTATTTTATTGAAGTCTATTTTGTCTATCACCTGCATATACAAGTCATAGACAACATTCTTCGAACTCGGAAAGTCTATTCTGATAGAAAGAGGCTCTTTACCTCCTTCTGGCGTTAAAGACTTAAGCACATCCGGCTTTGAAAAATACATGGCTGCATGGGTCTTGCCGCTTCCGTATTCTCCCATATTCAGCACAAGACTGGAACTCGACACTCCTATCGAACGCCTTATTCTGTTTTCAAAAGCTTCCTTTACGCTGTTGAAACCCGCCCATATCAACTTTTCAGGCTCAGATGCCGGTATCATCCTAAATGGATTATCCTTGAGTTTATATCTGTCAAATATTCCCATAATCACTGCTTAGTTTTTTGTATATATCCATCGTTATAGAACTTCTGGAATTTAAATATATATTTGTCTTCGTTTCTTTTCAGAAAACCTTTCTCTATGTCGTCGATATCAATAGTATATCCCGTTTCCTTAAACAGCTTCCATTTGGCATAGTTTGCAAAAACGGAGAATGTCACCCGATTGGGGGCGAATGTTTTGAACAAACAGAAACTCTCTTCCAGAAATGACCCGAGATAGTTATCTATTTCTGTTTCGCTTGCTTCTCTATGTCTGTACATACCATACACCTCTTCAAACACCCTCATAAAGCATGCATCAAGATAAGGAGAGGGGTCTGTTATAGCGGTGTCGCTAATGTCTCGCCATCCACACATGACAGAAAACAGCCTTTCTCCTTCTTTAGTCAACTCAAACGAAAGATTATCTTGTAAAACCAACAACTCCAAATCGTAAAGCCAGTTGAGTCTTGGCATCAGTATGTGTTCCAGGTACACATTAGGTTTTTTCCACTCCCTGATACGTCTTTCAACCGTCTGGAAATTCAACTTTTTAATACTGTCAACTTTATTGGCCCCTTCTTTCATGTGCCCCAGATTTTTCAGCAGCATCTGCTGATATACACCCTTCGCATCTTTGTAAGATGGACGTTGGGCTGTGTATGCATATTCTAGCAGGGTATAGATATAGAGATAATCATACCGTAGGATTGATTCAAGAAAGAATGCCGTATCAATTAAACTCATATCAAAGAGTGAGGCATACTGTTGCTGAATTGCATTATAGGCTCTGCTTACCTTCCCTTGTTCATAACCATTCCCGACTTTATTGATTAGATTCATCCCTATTGCCACATCCAAATATGGTTTGGCCCCTCCTCCCGTGCTTGATAGTTTGATGATCCCTTTTGAATTCTTATAATTCAGCAATTCTCCTTCGTGTTCGGTGGCGACATCGCTTATCTTCTTCAAGAACGACTTCTCTAAGTACAGAGGATTCTCTTTAAAAAGAGAAAGCATCAGTTTGAAGTAACCAAGTCTCCGGACTTTTGTGTTTGTTGTTATGAGCCTCAGGTCATATCTTGGTTTTACCTCATGATATTCTAACATCGGACCATCAGTCAAAACCTCAGGCGCGGTACTCTCTAAATGGTCAATGATATCAGAAATAAATCGTTTGTTTTGTTTATAATCCTCAGTTATCTTGATAAAGTATGAATACCAGATGTTTTCACCTTCCATCACGTATGAATCCATCAGGAAGTCGCTGACGCAATAATGCTCTATTGCTGCTGGATAATGAGAATTGATGAACCTCACCATCTGGAACATCTTCCAGCTCATATTGTAATCGGTGTAGGGAGCGTCAATGATAGATACAGGGTCAGTAATATATAGACCGTCTATCTCGATATCATTACAAAATTCTTCTATGTCTAAATCGCAAATTCTTTTGAAATGATATTTCTCTTCTGTTTCTTCATCACATTCTACTTCCAGCATCATACCGCCATAACGAAAGTTGAACCACAACATAGAACAGTCGTAGTTCACAACAGAGTTATAGTCACAACGATTAACTATCTGTTGTATAATCTCTTTCATTATGTCGTTCTCTTCTGACATATAGTTCGTAAATATCAGGGCCTATTAACCCAAATTAATTTGCAAAAGTACAACTTTTTCTCCATAACTAAGGGTGTTTTGCTGTTTTTAACTTTTCTTACTCCCCTAACACATCCCTTGTCATCTTCTCAAAACACCGGCCTTCTTCCTGCATATACTTCAAGTGGAACAAGTCTTCCTTCACAATATCCTTGTTATACTGGAGTATTCTGGCAATGCTTTCAATGTTCGTGTCGGGATAGCGTCTTCTCAAGTCGTTCAGCCTCACGGCTTCCACTTTGTGAAATTCATAGCGGTCCTCCAGTCTAAAAAACTGAACATACTTCTGATACGGGTCCTTAGTCCTAAAGTGGATATATCGGCCGTGTAATCTGTCTTCAGGTGTCCAAAAACGCAGCCGTACTTTAATATTATCTTCAAAATCAGCTTTTTCAGATGACGGAGAGAACTTTTCGTATTCGGCCTTCGAGCAGCCGGGCACATTCGTCAACTTCAGTCTGGAATTGCAAACCTGACACGACGGTACGAAATTAAACAGCGAAAGCCCAAGCAGTGGGCATTTGTCCTTAGGCAAGAAATGGTCCACGTCAAACTGCCGCCTGGTCTCCTGCTTCCCATCATCCCATGTGGTATAGGTATTCACGTAGGCTGTCTCACAGTAGTAACAGGTCTTGATACCCAATAGCTCAGCATTGTCCATGAAGAATTTGGCAATTGCACTATCGTACCCTTTGGTATATTTAAAAATATTCTCTAACTCCTTGCACTCGGATTCACCTACCTTGAGGCTCAAAAACTCATCATAATAGTCACACAGCTGGTCGAAGCTCGCCACAAAAAAATCCTCAATCTTCTTGGGAAACTTACTGCAACTGGCGCTCTTCTTCCTCCACCGCTCCCATCTGGACTGCAAGCCTTCAACCTGCGTCCCTTTAGAATCAACTTGGTCTTTAATATCATCCTCGAAGATTTTCAGATAGTCGCTTTTCAGCGTATCAAAATCCTTCGTGTCGATATCCCAATACTTCATCTGCTTCATGACAGCGCTCCTATTTTTTGATAGTTTTCCACCAGTTCTTCAAACATTTCCTGCATCTGCTCTCTCATATAGTCATCTCCCACTATCGAACAGATGTACTTTGTCGTTTCCCCGCTCTCTTTCACGAATGAAAGACAATTGGGATTTGCTTCCCGCTTCTCCCCCTTGCTGTCAGCCTTATTCCATTCTTCTATCTGAACTTGATACGCTTGGGCAAACAATTCAATTCTGTTTTTGGCAAGTTCGCCTATACAGTCGTCCATAAAGAAAGAGCTGTTCAGCAAATCATAGATATTGGCTCCGAACGTCCGTTTCTCCTCCTCCCGCTGGCCAAGATACATGATGTTCGTGTGGGGCAGGTCGCTGATAACAAATGGAGAATGACTTACCAGTGTTATATTGAGTCCATAAATCTCAGGCAAATCCACTGATCGGATGGCACTCATCACCATGTCCACGAAACTGCGTTGTAGTTCAGGATGGAAATAGAGTTCCACCTCGTCCAGCATCATGTTCACGTAGTGATATTTCACCTCGTGCGCTTTTGTTGAGTCACTCCATGCTGAGTTGATATTCACAAGGTGGTACATCAGATTACTGATAACGTATGATGCCTGTCGTTCTCCTGTACTCAGGCCAGTGAACGGTACAACTCTGCCCTTCGTGTCTTCAATACCTAAATTAAAGTCAAACAATGGAGGCGGCAGCAAGTCATCGTATGTAATAGGATGTCCTTCTTTTGCTTCATCATGTTTGCTTTTGATATCCTTCATCCAAGTATCGATATTCTCAACCTTATTTCCAATCACCTTATCTTCCTGATATTGGTAGTATTTGAATCTCAGTTGATAGCAAGCCCTTCGTAGTTTTGATGTGATATGCGTCCTGTCCTTTCCTAATTGCGTTAGCATTGTCTTTATCTTGTCCTTGTCAGCATCACTTTTCATCATCTCTTCTATGATGTCAAGGTAGCCCACGTAGTGGCTGCATATCTTCAAGGTCTTATATACGGCATAGTCCTTAGCGTCCTGGTCAATCTGTGTATTACCAATAGTATCGATATGAAACGCTTTCTTCCATTCGTCTATGATGAGGTCATAAAGCCAATCGTCCAGATTCTTTTTCAAGGTATCGTATTTGTTGTCGTTACCAAATAATGAGGTAACCATTTCCTTGCGGGCAAACGGCTTTTTACTTCTTTCCGGCAGTTTAATATACTTGATAGATAGCTTATCCAATATCTTCCTGAAAGGATATCGGTTGCGGAACATATCATAATAGAACAACAGTGAGATGATACGCTCCATGGCCAGGTCATTCTCCTTCTTCACATCAAGATTCCCATCCCGCCTCCAAGGGTTTAGCACAATAGGTGTCTGATAGCCGTCGTTCTTGTGGAAAACTCCACTAATCCAGAATTTATCCTCGTTCCTATCTTCGCCCTTACCGTTTGTAATTGCTTCAATACGTTTGTCGTCGGTCTGTTCATACACGTAATCCCGATAATTGTAGGCATAGAAAGAGTAGTTGCAAATAACCGAGTAAAAGAAGTGATCTTGCAGCAATGACATTTTCTTAGAATCGGTCAATACTTTCTGTTTATCGTTTTCTTCCCCGTTGAGGATGGTCTTATGACAGCAATTTTCCCTAAACCAGAGTCCGTTCTCATCATCGCGGTCCAAGTCATATTCATACAGGTTTATCTTCCTGTTTCTCATTTCCAGCCTTACCACTTTCCCGTCTCTCAGGTAAATTAGTTCACCAAACAGGTAGTCTATAAAGTGAAGATGCTCTGCTGCCGCGAATCTTGGTTTTTCGCCTAAAATGGCTGCTGCCACGTTGTTCATCATCCGTATGGTCAGGTCTACTAAGGTGCTCTTACCAGAGCCGTTTTTCCCTACGATAGCGCCTATTGACACTTTTGTCTTTCCGCCATTAAACAGGTGGTAGTCATATAGGGAATCCGTTGGTATAAACACCGCTTTCTCGTTCTCACTCACTTTGCTGCCATAACAGAAGAAGTGCCAGTTGTTGTCTCCTGTCATCGACTTCTGCATGGCTTGTACTATTGTCGTTCTGATAGCCATGTTACACTCTGCCGTCGTTGGCGTAATAGTCCTGATGGCTATCAGTTTGAAATAATGCTCCAGCCGTTCTTTGTAGTTTTTTTCCATACGCTTGTGTCTAAAGCAATAGAATAACTTTCCGAATAAACACTCAATCACCCTCATTATTATTCCTTGTCAGACTAATCTCATCACATTCTCTCATTTGTTGGGAAATATCACTTTGTCAAAACCACAAACCCTTAATCATGAACCATTCTTCTTTCCCCACTGCGGCACAAACACATAGCTACAGAACTGCCACAAAGCACTGAGAATCTTTTTAAGCATGAACCGTGAACCATTAACCATGAACCTTAAATTTCTTCTCCCGCATACTTCATCTTCTTTCCGAGGACAGTACAAAGAATCATTTGGAAATCCTTGATAAAAGAATAATGTCTGTAATAGTAGCAGTTCAACCGAACCTTATCGGGATATATCACATTGTCATTGTACTCCACGGCGATTTCCTGCATAGGACGAGTATCACCTTCTTTCTGTTTCTGAGACACATACTCGGAAATCATCTCGTCCTCCAAACGATACTTCAATGTAGCAGGACCTGTGATACCTGGACGAAGCTTTAACACATCTCTATCATCACCTTGTAGTTTGTCTGCATACCCCGGAACATCTGGCCTTGGGCCAACAAAGCTCATATTACCTACGAGAACATCCCAAAGCCCTGGCAGCTCATCGAGCTTCCAATGCCTCAGTTTAGCTCCTAACGGTGTAATGCGGCTATCACCAGCCACAGATACAGTGCTGCCGTTATGCTTCACGGTCATGGTGCGGAATTTATGACATTTAAATAACTTACCTCCCTTACCCACTCTCTTCTGTACAAAGAAAGCAGGACCTCCAGGCATTTTAACTTTGACGAGAATTGCCACTATCAGCAATATTGGCCACAAGAAAAGCAGACCAAATAATGCAACAATTCTATCAAACAACCATTTTAACGCCATAATTCATCAATTCGTGAGTTTTGTATTTGTTATTTATAATACTCCTTATACCACTCCGCGAACTTTCTTAAGCCTTCGCGGAGTGTTATTTTGGGTGTGAATCCAAAATCTCTTTCCAGTGCTGTTGCATCCGCATAGGTAGTTGGAACATCACCTGGCTGCATAGGAACCAGTTCTTTGTGCGCATCAAAGTCGTAATCCTTGGGCAACACTCCAGCGCGAACCAATTCCTCTTGCAAGATGTTCACGAAGTCCAGCAGGTTCTCTGGCTGGCCACCACCAATGTTATATACTGCATAAGGTGGTACAGGCAGACCATCTTCTCCGTTCTTACGCTCAGGGGCTCCTTGCATCACGCGGACAATACCCTCTACAATATCATCTACATACGTAAAGTCCCTGCGGCAGTTACCATAGTTGAATATCTGAATGGTCTTACCAGCAAGAAGCTTGTTGGTAAAACCAAAGTATGCCATATCAGGACGACCAGCAGGACCATAAACAGTAAAGAACCTCAATCCCGTTGTAGGTATATTATAGAGCTTGCTGTAGCAATGGGCGAATAGTTCATTACTCTTCTTAGTAGCTGCATAGAGTGACACAGGATTATCCACTCTATCCTCTACCGCAAACGGCACCTTTTTATTTCCACCATACACGCTACTTGAACTGGCATACACCAGATGCTCCACAGGATTATGGCGGCAGGCTTCCAGGATGTTGTAGAACCCAATCATATTGGACTGAATATACACATCCGGGTTCTCAATGCTATAGCGAACACCAGCCTGAGCAGCCAAGTTTACCACCACATCAAAGTGATACTCCTCGAACAACCCATCAATTGTTGCCTTATCTGATATATCTCCACGAATGGACTTGTAGTTGATCCCCGCAGGCTTTGCCTTATCCAACTCATCCAAGCGATATATCTTCAGAGTCGGGTCATAGTAACTATTCAGGTTGTCAATACCCACTATAGTGCCACTCTTCATATCATGGAACAACCTATTCACCAGATTGCTGCCAATGAATCCCGCATGGCCTGTCACTAATATTGTCTTGCCGTTCAAATCTATTCTTTGCATGGTTTTGATTATTATCGATTATTCTTTTCTTGTCTTGAGTTCATCGTAAGATTGCCACCGCTTCAGGCACATTTGCGGTCCAGCCCGCAAAAGAGCCTTTCGCTACCCACACAGAGAGGCCGCCCGCCAGGGCGTGCGCCCACTCTGTTTTTCCTGCCCGCGGTTCAGGAGTACTGATTCACTCTTCTATACTTCTCACTCAAATCCATCAACTCTTGAAACATCCCAAGCCTTGGTTCCTGAAGTTCTCCAGCATTTATCAGTTTCCTTCCACGTTTTAGGAAGTGAACCATCAACTTCTCTTCAGGATTGTATTTTGATGGGTTGCGATGATTCGTCTCAATGAAGGTCTTAACCTCTTGATAACGTGACAACCAACGTTCTTCTTGTGTCATTGGTTATAATAGTCTTTGGACCTACGTTGAGGAACAAACAAATAACTACAGAATTGCCAGATGGCATATAGGAACTTTTTCATTTCACTGGCAATTCTAAGATTCCATCATCCTCATGCGGCACGAAGGGGCCCTCTTTACACTCGAAAATGCAACTATTAGGTGCCATCGATTCCAAATTATGCCACACGTTCTTGGGAATATCCACCCCATAACGACCTTCTTCTTGGCAAAGCACAACGCTCTCAATTACCGTTCCATCATCATTATAGGTAGATACCTTCACCTTCCCGCGAAGCACCACAAATGATTCATCTTTTGAGGGATGTCGGTGGATTGGCACAACTGTCCCTGGCTCCACAGCATTCAACATCCGGTGACACTTGTCATCCAGCGACTGATGGAAGTTATAGTTCATCCGCAAACGAGAAGACTCTTTTGCTTCAGCAGATACCTTGTCTAACAGTTTATTATCAATTACCATCGCCAAACACCCTTTCCTTAATCTTCAACCTGTTTACATTCCATATAATTCCAGGCAGAAAACGTAATGTGCTCATTGGAAAGATATTCCCGACTTTAATGGTATCCTTTATCTTTTGCCACTTCCCTCCTGTAAGAATGTATGAAACTATCTTCTTCGCCTTTCTGCTCCACCTCTTATCTGCACTATACATAAGCATTGTTTCAACTGGCATTCCAAAATATTCAACGGCAACAGCCGCAAATGCTCGCCATTCATCTAATAGCCCGGCTCTTTTAATTCTTGATTCCAAAACCAGTGAATCTACCTTATTACGGAACGTCCACAACAATCTACACCAGTCGCAAACCTGCCTAATAGACATTCCTTCTTTATAGAAGTGTTTGATAAAGTGTGTAAAAATCAAGAATACATCATCGGTCGGCTCTGGTAAAAAGGTCTGCGTCTTACCATTCAACCAAGATCTAACATTACCGCCATAGAACAAGTCCTTCTGCACTAAATCAATTACCTTATCAACCCGTGATGATAGACATGTTCTTAAAGAACCATGCACTTCTATCATCCACTGATCAGTATAGAAAGCTGTTTCCTTGGAATATTCACCTCCGTTCTTATTATTAGAATATCGAGCTTTAAAGAAATCTACTGCCTTACAGTAATTGTCTTGGCTCAACAAGAAATCAATATCACCAGAAGATCTCCACAGGGGACGTTCGTAACATTGTGCAACACCTTGACCCTTTACAAGCAGGGCATAAATATCAGCATTCCGCATTCCATTCACGAGTTCCTCTATAAAAGAGTTCATGGCGGTATTGCGTTGTTCTAATTGAAGAGTCTGCCCAATGAATTGTAATAGCACTTCCTTGGACGGTTTCAAGTCAACTACATGCTCCAAACCTGCAGCAACCAATCCTACCACAGACTGCTCTTCCGCGAGTGTAAGAACTTGCGAATAATCTATTGACTCATACTGTGAGAGCTGAATATCTGTCTCCCAAAGACCAGCTCTGATTAAAGCAAGGAATGCTTCTTGGATATTCGTTTTCATTCGTGGCAGTTCGTGTCCGCTTATACTTTCTTAACGTACTTCAACTTCTTATAAAAGCCGCAGACCAAATTTATTCCAGTATGCCACAACGATGACACAACGCCCATTTTCTCCGCATCACGAAAAAGCTTATAGTGCCACTTTATCATAGTGGAGATGCTATGCGAGCTTACTGAACCACTGCGACCACGACGATATTTAGCAAGAACCTCAGGCAATAGATAGCAGTCAGCTTTCTGACATACTTTCAGCCACATCGCATAGTCATTATTCTTCTTGATATCCTCAATCTGAATAAGCCCCACTTTCGTAGCATCATACATCACAGTCAAACACCCTGGCCAGCAAAAGGCAAACATGCCAGCTTTCGTCACATGCTTGGGACCTGATACTACAACACCAGTCAAAGCCCCCTCAGAATCAATTTCTTGATAGCCTGTGTAGCTGAAATCATATCCATTTACCTCCATGAACTTAACTTGTTTCTCCAGCTTTTCAGGCTCCCATAGGTCATCGCTGTCAAGGAAAGCAATCCAACGCCCTTTTGCCTCTTGCAAAGCATTGTTTCGAGAAACGGCAGCCCCTGAATTAAACTTATTATGGAACAACTTTATCCGTGAATCCTTTTCACGTAATTCCGCCACCTGCTTTACCGTATCATCAGTTGAGCAATCATCCATAAAAATGATTTCCCAATTCTCATATGTTTGTGCCTGTACACTGCGGATTGTGTCTTCTACATATTCTCCACAGTTATAGGAAGGCATTATGATTGACACTAAATCATTAGTCATTGTTATCTAACGCTTTATATGTTTCCAGTGCTTTATCAAGAAGGAATAAGGCTCTTTGAATATCCTTTTTATTCAGTACATAGGCCAAGCGAACTTGGTTATGACCCATTCCTGGTGTTGAATAGAATCCAGAAGCAGGAGCCATCATTATGGTCTCTCCTATCTTATCAGCCGGAGTCTTTTCATCCTTCCAACAGAATTCTTTCAAACACCAAGCACAGAACTTCTCCGTATCATCTACTGGCAGTTGTGCTACTGTATAGAATGCACCCATTGGTACTGGTGTGTAGCACCCTGGTATACGATTTACGCCATCAATCAGGCATTTCCTACGCTCCACATACTCATCATATACCTCTCTAGAATACTGTTCTGTTCCCTCAATTGACGCCTCCGCTATTAATTGACCTATCAATGGAGGCGACAGCCTTGCCTGGCAGAATTTCATCACTGTCTTTCTGACCTCTTCGTTCTTAGTTATCAAAGCCCCAATACGTATTCCACACTCAGAATATCGTTTAGAAACAGAATCAATTAATACAACATTCTGCTCAATACCCTCCAGATGCATGGCTGAGATATAAGGAGAACCAGTATAGATAAACTCTCTATACACCTCATCAGAGAAAAGATATAGGTTATACTTCTTCACCAAATCCCGAATCTGGTTCATCTCCTTCTGAGTGTAAAGATAGCCAGTCGGATTGTTGGGATTGCAAATCAAAACTGCCTTTGTTCTTTCATTTATCAGCTCTTCGAACTTCTCCACCTTTGGCAAACAGAAACCTTCTTCAATAGTAGTAGCCACAGTTCTGATAACAGCACCAGCAGATACCGCAAACGACATATAGTTGGCGTATGCCGGCTCGGGAACAATGATTTCATCACCTGGGTTCAGGCAACTCATAAAGGCAAAGAGGACAGCCTCGCTACCTCCGCAAGTTATGATTATCTCATCTGCATTGAGCTTAATTTGATAGCGGTTATAATAGTTCACCAAAGCCTGACGCAGAGAACGATAACCCTGTGAAGGACTATACTCCAGTGTAGTCCTATCAATTTGCTTAAGTACATCCAGTGCCTTCTGTGGCGTTGGCAAGTCCGGTTGACCGATATTCAGTCGGTAGATTTTCACACCCCTGTCTTCCGCTGCGTATGCCAAAGGAGCGAGTTTTCGGATAGGAGAAGCTGGCATCTCCACACCACGTTGAGATATCTGTAGTTCGTTAGCCATCATCAAATCTCGTTATGAGTCATAGCTTCCATGTTCAGTAGTGACTGAACTTGGCGTACTTTTATTAACTTTCTGAAAGGGTATAACATTTTAACCGCCAAGTTTAGCCACCACTTATAGTACATATTAAAATGACAATATGCCTTCCTGAAATTAAATTTATCTATTAGAAAAGGTTGAATGTTACTATGGTTAGTGATAGATCTTCCACCATCATTTACGTATTTCAGCTTACGCTCCTCTAAGTAGTATCTATTCATCTCATAGATTAAGCCATAGTAAGCATATAGTTTTTGAAAGGCAGGGACAGCTTTCATTGTTCTGTATTCGCAACTTTCAGCAGTCACGCAATTCATACTGAACGCCACCAACTTATTGGTTTCTATGTCATAGCAGCCCCAAAATTCATTCTCTTCTGCATTATTTATCCTTGACAAGAACTCTTCTTCTGTTGGGGGGATAGACTTAACTTTGTAACTCTCCGAGGCCTCCACAAAAACCGGATATCCATTCTTTTTGAGTTCGTCTGAAGTAATCTTCTCTACTCTCATTGTTTTGAAGCACTTCTTAACCTGATTCCTCATCTTGGAA
>OCTX012269502.1_pt1 | contig 15215 bp, 14 predicted proteins | sample 1539691 | NCBI WGS metagenome assembly OCTX01 (sample SAMN02144231, study PRJEB22623) | gut metagenome | biome: sheep rumen | host: Ovis aries | place: New Zealand | reverse complement strand
CAGGATCGGTTGGTGTCGGGATAATACCGCTGCCTCCGCTGTTATTACCGCTGTCACCGGTCTCTGAGCCATTATCTACGGTCCCTGAGCTTGTCGAAGGAGTCGAAGGGTTCTTCATCGCATTCTCGTGGGTCTCCTCGAAGAGTACGTCCTTGATCAGGCTCTTGGCTACCACGTACTTCTGTACGATCTTACCCTCCTTGTTTGTGGTCTGACCAACCACCACGCGCTCCGTCTCGGGCTGGAACAGGATACGACGCTCGGTGATGGTGGCTGCAGAGCAATCCTCCAACTTGGTTACACCGATGGATGAGAAACCGACCTTGAAGATGCCGATACCGTCGAGACGGATCTTCTGACCTAGTTCGAAGAAGTGCTTCATTGCACCGCCCAGTTCGTCGAGGGCAGCCTTGATGTCACTCTTCTTGATCGAGCACTGCTGCTGAATGAAGTCAGCGATCTGCTCGGTGGTGATGAACTTCTCGTCGTACACGGCGGTGGCGAAGTACTTGCCAAAGGCAGTGCTCTGACTGTTCTTGTTCTGTGACTTGATAAATTTCTGTGCCATAACTTACATTAAATTAAACATTAAAATTAAAAATTTTGAGGGGCGGGGCGTGAAAGGAATGCCATCTTTGTCTCGAAGGGATATCATCTACCAGCTATCCGGATAGTCTTTTCGCATCATGGAGATAATCCCTTTCCCCTAATGGAGATTATCTCCGTCACCCGTGGAGATGATCCGAGTGACACGTGGAGACTATCTCCCTCCATCAAAGGAATGTTTCCTTTCCGGCCCGCTTGCCTCATTGACAATACAAAGATACAACATTATCAAACCCGTTTTGTTGCCGTAAGTGGTCATAAGTAGCCAGAAGTTGCCAAAGATATCATATTTAACATTATTTTGTTTGCTATTCCAAAAAGAATGATTATCTTTGCAGCAGTTAATAAACTTTGCTTATTTTTGTCGGGAATTGGGATGCAAAACTATACTTTGTATGCGTAGGATGGCGGATGGAGATGTGTAATCAGTCTAAACAAAGATACTCAGCAATGAGACGAACCTGACGTGCCGTATAGCTATTACGGTTACGATTCCAACGCGTTTGGCTTAATGCCTCTACCAGTTCTGGACAGCCGTTGATTGATTCACGCAGATTCTTCATGGCCGACTTGACCTTCTTGGTATTCGGACTATAAAGCCGCGCCAACTCTTTTTTTGAATATTCTCGGTTTTCTATCATAACTTTATATTTTCTTTTTAATCTATCAGGGTCACCAGGGTCACTTAAATGATAAAGATTCTCCTGCGTACCGTGTGGGCGTGCGCGGTACGCGGGAGATTCTCTGCAAATCAGGTGACCCTGCTGACCCTGTCATCATCATCCTCAAGTGTGGCATCATACGCCAGCCGATGACGGTTTAGCTCGATCTCCTCGGGCTTATAGGTTACAACACGATAGCCGCGCCTGCCGTTGGAACGGTGCTGAGCAAACCCCAAAGCCTTCATCGCGCTACCCACCTTCTCGATGGTCAGGTGCACGGCAGGGTTATAGGGGATCTTCCCCAGAATGTCGGTAGCCGTGTAGAAATCGCCGCGTTCGTTATCGTTGGGCAGACGGAAATAATTGCTGATAGCCTCCTGTTCGGGATGCGGTGTCTCGAACGTCTTATTGTGCGCCTTCAGCATCTCCTCCTCATCCTTCGTGAAGTAATAGCAGAAACCCTGCTGATAGAGCGCATACGCCTCGGCATAGATGCCCGCATAGTCGAACGGATAGTCACGGGGATTTTCAATGCGTTCCACCTCGAACGGCAGCCAACGACGGTTACCTGTCGAGTCGTTGAGAAACTGCACGTTGTTGCCCGTGCCGCAGAACGAGGCTACATGAGGCATTCGCTCCATAAAACGTTCAAAGGGGCGCCGCTCGTCGATCGACGGCATGGTCACCACCGACTTCATCGTATTTACCTCAGAGGTCCGCATCACGTCGAGCTCCTCATAGCACACCAGTCCGTATTGCGACATCGCGATCAGGTCGTCCTTGCCCATTCTGCTAGAGTTCACCTTGATACGGAAATAGTTACGCAGTTCCGGCGGTAGGAGATAACTGAAAAATGTCGTTTTATAAAGGCCCTGTTCACCGATGAACACAAGTATGGTCTGGTTTACCACCTCGTCGTCGAGCCAGCTGGCCACCATCGCCACGAGCCATTTCCTGAGGCACTTGTAGAAGAATAGTTGCTTCTCTACCCCGCCCTTCACCGTGACGGAAGCCGCCAGGAGTAGGATGTGGCTCTGGCCGTCCCAGGGCGGCAGGCGGTTCAGATAGTACTGAAAGGGATGGTAACTCGGCACGAACCCCGAGCCCAGCACCAACTCAAAGTCACGCTCACGTGCGGGCTTCACCGTCTGAAGCGCCGACAGCAGGGTCTTATACAGACGGTTGTCCATCAGTTGCCAGTCGCCGGTAACGAACTGCTCCAGTTCCTCGTTACCGCAGAAAGAATCCTGTGTCGGCAGCCGCACCTCCACCTGATGCTTCACCGTGTTATACCGCAGAAAGACGTGTGTCCTCAGGAAATCCTTGATCTCCTCAACGGTGGCATACTCCTCCCGCCAATTCTTCTTGTGCTCTTTCTCTTCGCCTGTAGGCTTTTTCGTTGACTGCTCCATGTCTTATGCCGATAAAACGTTTTTATAGATGGTCAGGAAATGCTGGATGGTGGTGATCCTCTTCCCGATGTCGGGATTCGTGGCGAGGTTGGAGTGCTCCGCCAGGTAGATGGCGAGTTCCAGCTGCGTCACGGCGAGCCATCCATTGATGATGGCGCGTATGAACACGTAATAGACCTTCACCCTGTCGCCTCTGTTCAAGATGAATTCCACATCAACAATCTCGTCGAAGCACAAGGCCTTTGTGCTTTCACTGATATATTTACTTTCTTCGATTACAGCCTTGAAAAGTCGCCACGAAAAGGGCAAAAAGAGCCCTGAGAGTGTTTCCACTCTTTTAAATTTTTTTATCATAAGATGATTATGGTTATAAGTGATTAATTAGTAGTCCGCAAGAACTACCCTACCTATCTCGCCTGTCGTAAGGAGATAGTCGGTGAATTTTCGTGTCGAGCCCCCATTTCAAGGAAGGCGGCCCAGCAGAGTGAGCCAAGGTTTGAAAAACGCATATTGATAAGTCACTTAATTTTGCCACAAATTTAGCAATAAAGAGCGATATATGCAAAAAATCCGTTTAATATTTTCAATAAAATGGGGCAAAACAAGAAAATTTATGTAAATTGACAAAATAAAACAACTTAAATCTTTATCAAAAGAACCACAGAAGTACCATTCTCGTGCGACGAGTCGAGATAGATCGAGCCATCTAAGAGTTTCGTTATGGCTTTACACAGGCGCAAACGCACGCAAATGATCTTGATATTTATATTTTTGCCCGTGATTCTATCAAAAACAACATCTTTCACATCCTCGGGGATACCTATGCCTGTATCCTTGACGGCAAACTTTAGGTATTGTTTCTTCTTCTGGCACCTCCGTTTCACCTCCAGCACGATCTCTCCTTCATGGGTGAACTGCATGGCGCAGAGGAACATATTGGTCAGTACCGTTTGTAGGCACTTCATATTTGTGCATATCGTCTCTTCGTCGTCCAACTCCGTCTCCATTCGCACATCCACCTCTCCTTTCAGATACTGATGACAGTTGTCAAACACGTCCTGACAGAAACTATTCACCAGCACATGGTCTGCCCGTTCAACCTCTTTCATATCCTCATAGCTCATCAGCTTCAACGTGCTGTCCACCATCTCTCTCAAGAGAAGGGTGCGTTCATCGAGTTGGCTGTACACCATGTTCCACTTCTCCTGATGCACCTCGTAGAGTACATGGTAATAGAAGTCGAGTTTACTCTTAAGTGTCTTGGCCTGCTTCTCCAGGGCCACTCGGTCTTTCATACGGTCCAGGTGTAACGCCTCCAACTGTTTCTTTAGCCGCTTCTGGTTTTTTAACTCGTGGTCAAACTTTAGGCACCAATAGACGCTTGTAAAGGCAATTGCCATGATAATGATTATCAGTGCGGCCAGCACATTGGAGATAATCTGGTTGATTGTTGCTGTCATTATCATATTTGTTTATATCTGTTCAATTCATCATCCATCAACTGACACAGTTTCTGGAACTTCCAGACTTTTAGCAGAGTTTTTTATCCCCTGCGGCGATTCTGTGTCAGTAAGTTTAAGAACGACTATCATAATCCACCTGCGAGATAATAGCCTGTGGGATATACCCCAGTGGCATATAGTCTTGCGGAAACAGTTCCTGATGCACAGAATACAGAGGAAAGTCAGAAGGCCTGTCTGTCTCTGCTGGCGGAGTGATTCTCGACTCTTTCTCCCCATAGAGCACAAACTTCTGCATGTACTTATCACCATAGGCAAACTTATACAGGATGCTGTTGGCAAACAAGCGCCGTTTGATGTTGTAAGACCGCGTCTGGTTCAGGATGCCCAGCAGCGAGTTGGCTTTCGACAGCAGTTCCTCCCTGACGAGATGGTCGCGCAACTTGTATTCGGGCGTACGGTTCATCCTGACAATCTCGGTCTTCATGCGCCTCAACGTCTTACGCTTCACATAGCGTCGGTAGGGCTTCAGGTGGATGCCCAGGAACGACACGCCATAGCACACATCGGTAAGCTTCGTCTTTTTCAGATTCAGGTGCAGTCCCAGATGTTCGCGCAGATAACCGTCGGCCTTTGGCACAATCGACAACAGCCATTCCGGATTATTGCCAATGCAGAAGGCATCATCCACATACCGCCCGTAATGCTTCACCTTCAGTTCCCGCTTCATATACTGGTCGAAACCATTCAGGTAAAGATTAGAGAAGAGCTGACTGGTCAAATTGCCTATGGGCAGACCTACGCCCTCGGGTGAGTTGCGGAGCGACTTTGACGGGGGCAGCTGTAGGAACAGGCGTAGCGGGTCGCGGTATTCGCAGTTCTGCATCGGGTCGTAGAGAACCACCATCTTCACCAGATACTCTACCCATGCGAAGAGTTTCGTATAGCGAAGAAAACGCCCCTTGCGGTCGCGCTGCGCCCCGATACGTACCATCAGCTCCTGCACCATTCCGTAGAGTTTCCAGCGGTCGATGCTCATGAAGTAGCTGCTGATGTCTATCTGCAGGGCATAGCACGGCTGCGTGTAATTACGAGAACAGGAACGTATATGATGTTCAAGACGGTCAATACCGAAACCCGTACCCTTACCCTTCCTGCATGAATAGCAGTCATGGATCAGCAGTTTCTCCAGATGGGGATTCAAGAAGTTAAAGATCAAGTGGTGCACCAGACGGTCGCGGAAGTCGGCAGCGATGACCTCCCGCATCACGGGAGCAGTCACCAGAAAGCAGATACTTGGCCGCATCACATATCGGTGCTCCAAAATACTTTGCGCTAAATCACATATCTCATCCTCGCGGTTCATACCGAAGCGGATACAGTTGTTTGTGCCTGCCTTGTTCCTACGCGCATCACGGTAGGCACGCTGCAGATAGCGCACCAATAACAGGTAGTCTGCCTGTTTTTGATCCATAACGAACCCTTTCCATAAAAAAGAGGTGGTCGTGACAAGCGCAGATGCCTCGGCAAACAAGCGGACGGAGAAGCCGTTGCCTGGTTGATTCCAATTGTTACCGTTGACGTTCGACGTGTTGAAGTTCATGTTGTGAACATACGACGCATCCCTCGCTGTAGCCGACCAGTAGTATCCGTTGGCCGTGTTGGAAGCAGAGGAGGCGCGCCGAACGATACGGCAGTCGTAACCACTGGCGCTGAGCCTGCGGGGAGGGGGCATGTGATAGTTGATGTTGATGCCACGATCCCCACGAAGGACCCTCCCACTTTTTGGGGAGGATATAACCAGCAGGTGGATGCCTGCCGGTGGGTTACCGAATCTGCATTGTCTCTCTGCGGCTGCGCGGCTCATCACTGAACACCGCTTTTGTGCAACCGCACTCCAGACAGCCCTATGCGGGCCTTGTCACGATATCACCTCTGTGACTAATTAAACCTTTTAATCTATCTATTCTCTATTTTTTATTCTCACTTTGTTTCTTGAAGTAACTCTCCCACTGTCCTAACTGCTTGGAGATGTCGCTCACCTTGATACTGAGGCTGGCACTCTGCTTGTCCTTGAACTGGTTCAGCTCCTGGGCTACCTGGAACAGCAGGCGAACCTCGACCAACTGCAAACGGCAAAGGCCTATGGCCTTGAGCTTATCATCGCTGATATTGGCCTGATAAATCATCATCAACAGTTTCTGCAGTTGCAGTTTCAATTGTTCGGCCAGTGTGAACCGATACTCGCGCTGCATATTGCCAGTGATTCTATACACTTGCACCAGCAGGTCGAAGGTTGATTTATATACGGGCAGGTTTTCGTAGTTCATACACTCGTGCCCTTTCCTTTGTTTAGCATACGCTGTAATTCTGAGACAAACAACATCGTTTCCATCGGTGTGGAGCCTGCCAGGTTAAATGTCCGCAGGCGTTGCAGCACCTCGGCTTCGTCCTTGTCGGCCGTCTGCAGTACAGGCGGCGGCGAGGGCGGCGGCGTTGGTTTCATCGTGAACGGGACGGCCATGCCCGGCAGTTCCTGACGGGATACCTGCTCAGACTTCCATTGCTGGAACTGCTGCTCGTCGATCTCCGCCTCGACGGGGATGGTCACCGTGCCGTCGGCATTCTCAACATACTGGCAACCCAATGACGGGAGTGACTTTTGCGGAAAACCCAGCCACACCACATCGTTATTGCACACCTTAAAATATTTATGATGTATCTCATACATCCGCACATGGTGTACAAACAGATAGGCACTCCGCTCGTAGGCCCTGAAGAACAAGGAGCCTTCACGGAACAAACGAACCGAGTGATTCGTCTTTGCCTCTGATGCCAGTATTTCATTAATCGATGCCATTTATTTTTCTTAAGTTTCGGACCGCCTTACGGCGGTCTTCGGAGGCGGGCGGCGAAACCGCCCGCCATGTTTTAATATTTCGAGATGCCTTTGGCATAGTTTTCTATTTATCGGCAAACAAGCGGACGGAGAAGCCGTAGCCTGGTGGATACCAATTGTTACCGTATACGAGCGACGTGCTGAAGTACATGTATTGAACATACGACGCATCCCTCGCTGTAGCCGACCAGTAGTAACCGCTGGCCGTGTAGGAAGCAGAGGACCACCCTGCTACCTGATCACTGCCGTTAGAGTAAGGCGAATAGCCGCAGGCAGGCAATACAACCGTAAAGTCGGGCGAGGTCCACCAACTTTCATTGCTAATGGTAGAGATGGTGATGCTGGTATTCGTACCTACATATTTCACTTGAATAGTCAACGAGGCTCCTCCGCCCACGGAAGCATCCGCACTCTTATATTCATAGCGGTAGGCGCAAGTGTACTGTCCATTTACATAGTTGCTGCCACTCTTCTCCTTGAAACGCAAGCCATAGCCGATATAGGTATGCGCTGCGTCGTTCGGGCAGTTATAGTCATTATAGAACACCTGATTCACGTCGTATGAATAGGTGCCGTTGTTGTTTGTCACACCCCAAGCCACCGTCTCGCTAAGATTGCTCGATGAACCACGTTTATATGTGATTCGTTGATTATTAGAACCACCCATACTAGAATCACTACTACCTGCATAATAAGGAGCAACTACAGAGCACCACTCAGCCTTTGATGGCAGATGATAGCCCGCAACGGCCGTACCCTTAATCATGGCTTGGATATTGGCTTTGGCTTTACTCCAGTCAGAAGGCGTACCCACACCGCCACTTGATGCCTTACTGGTGTTCCAGCAGAAGTACCCGCTTTGGGCCTTTGTATTGGCCGTGGCCATAGCTGTAGCTGTCTTCATATTATACGGTGCCACATACTCGATCGGCAACTTCGGACGGTTGATGAGCGTCAGTGTATAACTGGCTGTTGTCGTGGCATAGGTGTAGTTCGTGCCGTCGGCAACGGTAGCCGTGATGGTGGTAGAACCTGCAGCCACGGGCGTTACCTCGCCCGTAGAGGCATTGACAGTAGCCACACTTGTATTGCTGCTCGTATAGGTCACCGTGCCATCGCCAGTCTTGGTCAGTGCATTGGTAAACGCACCCTGCGAAATCTGGCGCGTCATTGACGTGGTGGCATACGAGATGCTGCCTGCCGCCTTGACTACGGCATTATAGGTATATTCGCTGCCTGCCGTCAGTGTCACTGTCGACGGCATCTTGTAAAGGCGTATGTTGCCCGCCGTAGTGACGGCCACAAAGACATCACTCGCATTGACAGATTGTTCAGGTACGAGCGCCGTACATGAGAAGTCGGTCGTTGTGGATCCCGAATAGGCTGTAACGGTGGTTTCGCCAACAATCGTTTCTGCTGCACCGACAGCCCCGCTACTTGGCGTAAACGGCACGCGCCGCTTAATACCTTTGAGCTGCACCTTTGTCACCGAAACCCCATTGGTCGTTACATTTATCTTCACCTTGGCCATCTTGTGGGCGAAGGTCAATACGCCTGAGGATGTTGGAAAAGCCTTATTAATGGTAGTGGCAGCAAACATCAAGTCGCTCGAACGATAGTTGGCATCTGTACTCTGATCAGCAAGCACAGAGAAGGTGGTCGTGGTGTTGGTCACACTCGAGGGGTAATAGGCACGTACATCCGTACTCGTACCAGAAAGAGTGAAATAAGGGATGACCGTTGCTATAGTGCCACCTGAACCATCAGCCGTGAAGGTGGTACCGGTAAGCGACGTCGTTCCGCTGGGGAAATGGGCATAAAACGTCTGGCCGTTATCCAACTGCGCCGACTGCAGCGCCGTGCTCGTGGTGCGAGTGGTGCGGGCAGCGGCTGCGGAATCTGCACCATGGCAGACAGCCGTTGCCGTCAAGCTGATGGGAACCCGCCCTTGGGAACTATCATCGAATCTGTCGTCTATGCATCCGACAGAGGTCAGCATCAGGACTGCAGTGAGAATACCAGTGTATTTATGCCTCATATCATTACTAGTTAAGAGAGCGTCTCAGTACCACTATTCACCAGAGTCGTTGTGCCACCATTGGTCCAGGTGGTAATCGTTGTGGTAAGGCCGATGGCAGCGGCGCTGACTGTGATATTAAAGGTATAGGCACTGCCACTGTCCAAAACCTTCGACGAGAGACTATAGGTGGCGGTACCCATATCTGTGATGATCTGCAGAAACTCTCCCGTGAAGCCACCGGCCTCGGGCACTACCAGTGCGGCACAACTGGCCGATCCCGACGAGCCGCCCGTATAGGCGGTGATGTAGTCGCTGGTGGTATTGGCATCGGTGAGCGTCGTGCCCAGGGTACACGTCTGAGGGGTGCTGATATTGATAGTACGGTGACCGCCCACGATACGCACGTCGGTGATGGTATTCACACCAGCGCCGACTGCAGCAGAAACGATAATCTTCGCCATGCGGTGAGTGAACGTGAGCGAGCCACTGCCCGTAGCAGCTCCGGCCGAACGGGTGGCTGCACAGGTGGCATACATCAGGTCGCTCGACTTATAGTTGGCCGTTGAGGTCTGATCCTGTAGTACGGAGAACGATGTCGTTCCGTTATTTACCGATGAGGGGTAATAGGCATGCACATCGACAGAGGTGACGGCAGCAGGGAAATAGGGCTGCGTGGCAGGGGCTGTATTGCCCGAGCCATCGGTGGTGTATGTGGTGTTATTGCCCACCACATTGCCAATATGAACTCCTGCCGTAGCAAAGTAGGCATAGAACGTCTCGCCATTATCGAACTGTGTCGACTGAATGCTTGTTTCCGCACGTGTGAGCGAGGCTTCAGTGCCACCTTGCGGGACTACGGAAGCCGATAGCCTGATGGGGGCAAATTCGCCGACGGAACCGCCCCCATCGGGCGATGTGCCCGACAGGTCGTCCTCTATGCAGCCAACAGGCACCAACAGCAAGCCCGTCAATACGGATAATATGTAAAACATCCTACGCATAGCCGTCATAACATTTACACACCCGATGGCTTAGAGATCGATGGTAGGCGTTTCACTGCCGCCATCAGTCCAGTTGTTAATGGTCACCGACTGAAGTTGCAGCCCAGCCAGGTTAAGGGTAAAGGTGTAGGTGTACTTACTGCCTGCAGCAAACGGCTGATCGGCAGTAAGGTCGTAAGTATAGTCATTACCATTGTACGTAATCGTAAAGAGCGTTTTACCACTTGTGACCGTCTGCGGCACGATGATGCCGATGTTGCTGGCCTTGTTGCCCGTGATGTCAATATCACCGGTACTACCATTAGCCGTAGCAGTGACCACACCGGTAGGAACGCTGCTGCCGTCTTTGCCAAACGTAAGGTCAGCCGTCGGGATGGTATTATTGATCTTCACTGCCGACACGTTGGTGGTGATGTCACTTGCGGTAAGACCTGTACCTGGCTGCAGGTTGACGATGATCTGCGACATGGCATGGTTAAAGGTCAGCCCGTGAGTTGAACCTTTTGACTTATTAGTCAATTTGGTGGCATACATCAGGTCACTGCTCTGATAATTGGTGATGCTGGCCGTGGTCTGATTGGCATTCACAGTGAATGGCGTAGTAGAAGCCGATGCCACCGATGAAGGATAGAAGGCACAGATGTCGATGTTGCTGGTTGGATGATAATAGATCGGCGTCGAGGTTGGCGAGAGCAGAATGCTGCCGGATGTGGAACCAGTAGTGCTCGTGGTATTGTAGACAGCCGTTGCATAGGTGGAAGTACCGCCAGTAGCATAAGCTTCGACTTGTATGCCAAGACCGCTTACGAACTGTGTATTCTGGAGATCGTCTGTGCTGGCTGCACGGGTTGTGGCGTTGTTGCCAAGGCCCTCTACCGAAAGACGGACTACCTCGGGATCGAAGTCGTCGCTGATACACGATGACTGAGTCATCATGGCCATAGCCAGGGCGGCTATCAGATAAAAATACTTCTGTTTCATAATCGTAAATGTTTTTAGATTGTTATTGTTTTATTTGTTACTATGCACGTTATTAGAATTCCAAGTCAATATTATCGCCTGCACCTACCACCCAGTCGCTGATGCTGACAGTCATCGTGATGGGTACCTGAGAGTCAGGCGTCACGATGTCACCCCCTTGCTTTCCTGGACCTCCAGGAGTAGTATCAACATTGACATCGGAAGGATTCTCCGGATTACTCGGCGAAGGATCGATGCGCCCGGCTCCGCCACCATTGGTATAGAACGCCAAGGTATAGGTGTATTTGTGCTGAGACTGCCATGTCTCGGAAATGGGCATCGCAGCAAATCCGAACTTCGAGGCATCGGTGGGATAGACCAGATTGCCCAATTTATCCTTGATACGGCAAAGGACTGAGATATAGGCACCATTGGGCGTCGTTCCACCTGTCCATGGCACCAGACCCTGAGGCACCAACAGGAAATTGTTGGAGCCAAACATGATGCTTTGCGGGGTGGAGGTCAGCGTTAACGGGTAGGAGCCCTTGATGATATAGTCCTTCGGAGCTGATGCCGCACTCCAGACGGGTGCCGCATCGGGATCTGTCTGGAAGGTCAGGTCGGCAGTGGAAGGTATCTGACATATCTTTACGCCCAACACCTCGATGGTATAGTCATTAGGACTACCGTTCTTGGCCACCACCTCTATCTGCGATAGAGCATGGTGGAAACCCAATATGGCAGCACCCGACGCACTACTCTGTCCTGCCTTCACATAGGCTGTCACAATGTCGTCCTGACCGGCGGCCTCGCTGACGACGGTATAGCCGGTGAGTTTCTGCTCACTGATGCCTATGTTGGCCTTCGACTGCAAAGAAGCAGGCGCATAGCCATAGAACCGGAGCGGATAGGCGGGCCAGTACTTCGTGGTGGCCGTCTGCCAGGAACCGTCAGACTGCTTCGTCACCTTCAGGTTCTGGAAATAGGAAGCGGCATCTCCTAATGCCGTCACATTGAACTCTGTGAACGAGACATCGGTATAGGAAGTACGGGTATTCGGTACCAAAGAGACGTTATCAACCTTGGCACTGAACTTGATGACATCCCTTAACGGGTATCTATATTCATCGTTGATACAGCCTGCCAGGAATAGAGGCAGGACTGCGGTTAATAGTATTGTTCTCTTTTTATCCATATTCTCGTATTTTGGGGATTATTCACTCCACACAGGACTACCCTCATGGAGGGCACGCAGGGCTGCAACGGCCTCTGAAACGCCTTGGGTCTCTGCCATACGGAGGAAGACCTCAGCGCGAGTCCGGTCGCCACGCAGCATATACATCACACCTATATGGAGATAGGCCCGGCAGTCCTTCTGCAGAGCTTGGAGGTAATCAGCTGCTTTCTGCACGTCGCCCCGAAGCAGTGCCACACCAGCCGCATTGACGACGGCCTCGACACTCTCGGGGAACAAACGTGCTGCCAGGTCTATGATGTCATAATAGTCATTACCTGTGTTCTGATGGCTACGAGCCGTGGCATAGAGCCCTTCAAGAGTGACGGCAACGCCACCGGCAGACTGTCGGATGAACGATGCCTTATAGTCCAAACGCTGCACCTGGGGAAATACCTGCTGCTGCAGTTGCCGCCAGGTTTCACCACCAGCCAATGCCTTCAGCTGCTGCTCACGGCCCTGTTGCACACCAACGTTACGCATGATATCGAGGGCCGCCTGCTTCAGACGGATATCAGACTGTTCCTCTGTCACGCGGATAATCGTCTCCCAGTCTTCTGGCACAACGGTCAGCGTGATACTCTCGGCTCCAAGCCGTTCCATCAGCATCTGCTTTAGACCATTCAGTTTTCTGCCGTTACCACGACTTCTTTCACGACTGCCAGAGCGGCCACTACGGGTATTACTTCGACTGTTGCCCGAGGGCGTATCGTAGAAGATGATATCGACGGTACTGACTGACAGCGACGGGAATCTGCCCAGTTGGCGCTGAATCTCGTCGGCGATGATGGCATTGAGTTGTGAAGCACTTCCCTTTAGTCCGTCAGAAAGCATGACGGTACCTGTAACCTTCTGCCCCTCTCCCATGGCTGCCACCGGATCGAGGAAATGGATCCAGGCAGGCTCGGCACAACCTTTGACAACGGGCGACTGAGCCTGAACAGCCAATGTACACATCAGTGCAAATAGAAATAAAAAACGTTTCATATTATTTTCTTCTTTCTTCTTATTAATCAATGATATAGACGAAACTGATGCCTGTACCTATGGGCAGCACCGTGAAACTCTCATGACGGCCCTCGCTAATGTCATTGAGGAACCGCTCATAGTTGCAATAGAGCGCATCGGCTCCTAAGGCAAGCTCCAAACCCCAGTGGTAGGAAAGCACGAAATGGTAGCCCGCAGAAATGCCGCCTCCCACGAACTTTCCCTGACGCTGCTTGCCATAGAGGCCGCCCACGTGTACATTATTTATATTAAAGCCGCCGCCAATGGCGTTCACACCCAAAAACCAGCCGGCATAAGGCTCGTTGCGCCAGAAACGGAGTTCTGGCTGCACACTCCAGTTTTTCCACTTCTTGTCACCAACAGAATAGGGCATATACGTGCCCGTAAGACTGACTGAGCTATGGTCACTAAGTGCATATTCCACACCTAGGGTCGGAATAAGAAGAGCATCTGTAACCAGATTAGTCTTCACGGCCCATGTTTGGGACAGGACCGATAAAGGGGCTGTAGTAAGTAGCAGGACTACTATATACAATCGTAGGTATTTCGTTATTTCCATATGTTCACTTTTAATCCTGTTTGAGCTCCTCTTACAAAGAGGACTGCACATATCGTAGAATTATCAGTGACGCATTTCCTTAATTTCAGTTAATAATACAAAACATTCTTAAAAAACAGCCGTTGGCTATTAGTAATATTTTGCACTTATGGGAAATAAACCTACTTTTGTAATGTCAAATAATGCAATCCTCTTTGTAAGAGGAGTGCATTATTTTATGCCCTTTTGGCGGGGCGGAAGTCCCCCTTTCCCCACGAAACAGTAACCTAATGAGACGGTGGTTACTATAGTCAAGTTTATAGGTGGAAAGTGAGGCAATATAATTGGTGGTTGTACGAAGGTTGGTATGGGTAAGGCCCTGGGAGATGACAGAAATAGGGATGTCGTTCTCATTGGCTTGGCTGGCCCATGTATGGCGAGCCACATACGACGTCAAATGGCGCTGCAGACCGGCCTTCTGTCCCCAACGGCGAAGGCAGCGGTTATAGCGCGACAGGGCATTACGATAAGCTTTCTCATCGTCGGCCTCTGCCAAAAGTGGGAAGACATAGCCGTTGGCTCCCCCACCCTTGTAGCGGCGGAGGATCTCCTTGGCCTCGGGTTCCAACAGGACTGACAGGCACTCACCCGTCTTGCGGCGATGATAGAAGAGTCGACCGTCCTTGATCTGGCTCCATCGGAGATGGGCCACATCGACGAACGGCATCCCGCAGACAGTCACGGAAAAGAGGAAGATATCAATAGCCACACGCTGGCGGTCGTTATCCATATCACAGGCCAACAGACGTTTGAACTCCGAGCGGCTGAGTCCCCGCTTTACAGTATGGGTATTGCCCGTGAATACCCGTCGGAAGGGGTTACGCTCGGCCGTCAGGCCAGCATCGACGGCTCGGTTGAAGAGGGCCTTCAGCGAGCGCAGATAGGCGCTCGACGTGTTTCGGCACTTGCCATGATGTTGGAGCCACTGTTCGAAGTCCTGCATCAGCTGTCGGTCAATATCATCTAACGGCAGACTCCTCCTACCCAGATATTGTGCCAGCGCATTAAGCGCCGTCATATAGTTTCTCACTGTGCTTGCCTTCCTGATGTCGGCAAGCTGTTTCATCTCTCGTTCGGCATAGCAGAAGAGATCCTTCTTTACCATGCATTTTTTCTGTCTATTTGTTTCCATGTTGCAAATATACAAAAAAAACTTTGACCTTTAAGAGAGTATATTTTCTTGCATAAAACCTTGCATTCTGTCACAATTAGAAAGTTTTTATGCAATTTTCCAAGCAAATTGCTATTTATTTCAGATAAAATATGTACTTTTGCCACCGAAAAGATTGAAATAACCAACAAACACATTAAAATATGAAGAAAATCAGAGCAGCCGTCGTCGGTTACGGCAACAT
>OCTX012174957.1_pt1 | contig 15216 bp, 15 predicted proteins | sample 1539691 | NCBI WGS metagenome assembly OCTX01 (sample SAMN02144231, study PRJEB22623) | gut metagenome | biome: sheep rumen | host: Ovis aries | place: New Zealand | reverse complement strand
TGGCATTTGTAAATATAAACAGCCAAAAAAATGGCGAAGTTAACAGGTTTTTAAGTAAATTCTACAATCATAATCTAAAACTTAGAGAAAGTAACTGGCAAAAAAAGTTCAGCAATCCTATTGAAATTGCTGAACTTATTGGAGTTTATATTGATAACTTTGAAGATTTTGACCTTTCTTTTTGGTTTTCATTAGACGAAGGTGTTGTTGTAAAAGTAGATAAAACTAATGCCAACGAGATTATAAAATATTTATATGAAAGATTTCCATATTAAGTGTAAACTTTTTGGAACTTTTGGGGACACTCTTAAAAAGTTTGAAAACCTTGATTTTTATGAGTGTCCCAAAAAGTTTAATTAATCCTCTAGTTTCTTTGCTCTATTCATTAAGTTTGTTACCGCTTCTTTAGCATCTAAACCTTCATAAATAACTTTATATACAGTATTAACAATTGGCATTTCTACATTATAAATATTTCCTAGTTCATAGGCAACATCTATATTGTCTATACTTTCTATAACCATACCAACTTCATTTTTGGTTTCTTCCAATGTTTTTCCTTGACCAATTAGTTTTCCTGCTTTTCTATTTCTACTATGTTCACTTGAACAAGTAACAATCAAGTCACCCAGTCCACTTAAACCGTAAAAAGTTTCTTTTTGTGCACCAAGTTCCACTCCTAAACGAGCTATTTCGCTTAGCCCTCTAGTTAAAAGAGCTGCAAAAGCATTATCTCCAAGTCCTAAACTAACTGCTACTCCAGCGCAAAATGCTATAATATTTTTTAGAGCTCCACCAATTTCTACGCCCTTAACATCATTTGAAGTATATACTCTCATTACATCACACGCAAATGTATCTTGAACCATTTTCATTATTTTTGGATGTTTTGAAGCACAAACAAGTAATGTATGTTGCCCACTACTTACTTCTTCAGCATGACTTGGTCCTGATAAAACTGCAATTTTAGCATTTGGTATTTCTTCTAGTATTACATCATCTAGTGTTTTTAAAGATTCTTGCTCAAATCCTTTTGAACATATTACAATTGGTCTATTTTCAACGTAATCTTTATACTGTTTTACAATATTTCTTGTGAATTTTGATGGTGTAACATGAATTATAAAGTCTGTTCCATCGATTACTTCTTTATAATCTGTTGAACACCAAATTCCTTCTGGCAATATCACCCCAGGCAAAAACTTGCATTTCTTTTCATTGTTTATTAAGTCTCTCTCTTCTTCTAGAAAAGACCATATTTTTACTTTGTTTCCCAATTTAGCTAGGTGTATTCCTAATGCTACTCCCCAGCTACCGCTTCCGATTATTGCAACATTTTTCATTCTTTTGTTTTCCTCCCATTCTTTTTTTAAGCTGCTTTTGGAAGATGGCTCCAAAAACAGCTTTTAATTATTTCTTTTTAAAACTAATTTTATTTTCTTTTCCATGTATTAATCTTACAATATTACTTCTATGATTAAACAAAATAAATAATGCTAAAATAATACTATAAACTAAATATCCGCTTCCTTCTGAAACAATATAATTATCATGTATAAAATATGTAAGAACAGCAAATAAAATAGCCGCACTACATGAACCAACAGAAACCATTTTTGTAATAACAATAAGAGCAACTCCAATTGCTAAACAAATTAGACCAATTTCCCAATTTGACATTATCAAAATACCTAAAGATGTTGCAACACCTTTACCACCTTTGAATCCAAAAAATACTGGGAATGTATGTCCTACAACAACTGCAATACCTGCAATTTGCACTAATATTGATTTATTTTGTGCATTAAATAAGTTTCCTAAGAATATAGCAATTAAAATTGCAACTACTCCTTTTAAAATATCGCAAAGAAGAGTAATAGCAGCTGCTTTCTTTCCAACAGAACGAAGCATGTTAGTTGTTCCAGCATTACCACTTCCCTTTTCCCTTACATCAAATCCAGCCATTTTTTTACTCAATATTACCGAAAAATTTATACTTCCTATTAAATATGCAATGATTGCATTACAAACACATAAAATTGCCATTTTTAAATTTCTCCCTTCTCTGATTTTTCTCTAACTATTATTCTAACCGGTGTTCCCTCTAATCCAAATTCTTTTCTTATTTGATTTACAATATATCTTTCATAAGAAAAATGGAATAAATCTTTATTATTTACAAATATAACAAATGTAGGTGGCTTTGTAGAAGCCTGTGTTCCATAAAATATTTTAAGCCTTTTACCTTTATCTGTTGGTGGTTGTACAATAGCTATTGCCTCATTTATAACTTGATTTAATGTTGATGTATTAATTCTTAGAGCGTTTTGTTCTGCCACATGATTTATCAATTCATATAATTTATGAACTCTTTGTCCTGTTTTAGCTGAAATAAATATAATTGGTGCATAAGATAAATAAGAAAGTTTAGCATAAATTTCTTTTTTATAATTTTCTAATGTACCTGTTTCTTTTTCATATTCATCCCATTTATTTACTACTATAATAACACCTTTTCCCGCTTCGTGAGCTTCTCCTGCAATTTTAGCATCTTGGTCTGTAACACCTTCTAAGGCATCAATCATCATTAAACAAACATCAGCTCTTTCTATTGCTAAAAGAGTTCTCATAATACTGAATTTTTCAATTGATTCTGTAACTTTGCTCTTTCTTCTTATACCTGCTGTATCTATTAAAACATATTTACCAAATTCATTTTCAAATTCACTATCTATTGCATCTCTTGTTGTTCCAGCAATATTACTTACAATTGCTCTATTTTCTCCAAGCATTTTATTTATTAAAGATGACTTTCCAACATTTGGCTTGCCTATTACCGCTACTTTTATAATATTTTCATCATCATCTCCATCTTCTTTTTCAGGAAAATGATTATATATTTCATCAAGTACGTCACCAATTCCTAAAGCGTTTGCTGCTGAAATTGGAAATGGTTCGCCAATTCCCAAATTGTAAAATTCATATATTTCATTTCTATCTTTTTCAAAATTATCTGCTTTGTTACATACCAAGACAATTGGTTTACCTGACTTTTTAAGCATTAAAGCTATTTCTCTATCTGCTGCTGTTACACCTTGTCTTACATCTGTTAAAAATATAATTACATGGGCCATAGATATTGCTAAGTTTGCTTGTTCTCTCATTTGAGATAAAATGATATCATCAGATTCTGGTTCTATTCCTCCTGTATCTACTAATGTAAAGTTTCTGCCTCTCCAGTTTGTTTCTGCATATACCCTATCTCTCGTAACACCAGGTGTGTCTTCTACTATTGATATTCTACTTCCTGCCAAGTAGTTGAAAAATGTTGATTTTCCAACGTTTGGTTTTCCTATTATTGCTACAATTGGTTTTGCCATTTTTTCTCCTTTCAATTATAGTTATATATAATTTTTCTTTTTTCTACTTTTTACCTAAATATTATAACAAAAGAACAAATGAATTTCAAGACTCAATTGCTCTAAAAATAAAAAAGACCACATTTGCGGTCTTATCCTAACGCTACATCTAAAATCATCATAATTATAAATCCTATACTTACCCCAATTGTGCCAATTTCTGAATGTTTGCCCTGCTGAGCTTGTGGTATTAGCTCTTCTACAACAACATATATCATTGCACCAGCTGCGAATGATAAGAAATAAGGGAGTATTGGTACTACAAGCTTTGTAAGTAGCAATGTTATTATTGAAGCAATTGGCTCTACAATTCCAGAGAGTGTTCCATACCAAAACGCTTTTGGTTTACTCATTCCTTCGTTTTTCAATGGCATAGATATTATTGCACCCTCTGGAAAGTTTTGTATACCAATTCCCAGTGCTAGAGCTATTGCGCCACTCATTGTTATTCCGGCATTTCCCAGTAATGCTCCTGCAAGAGCTACTCCTACTGCCATTCCTTCTGGAATGTTATGAAGTGTTACTGCTAAATACATCATTGTATTTTTCTTGGCCTTGTTTTGCAATTCTTCTGGCTTTTTTTCTTTTATTTTTCTTGTTATATAATCAATCCACATTAGAAATAAAATCCCTATTATAAAGCCAATACTTGCTGGTAGCCATGCAATTACTCCCTGCTCTTCTGCCATTTCTATTGAGGGCATTAGAAGTGACCAAACAGAAGCGGCCACCATTACTCCAGCTGCAAATCCTAGCAAGAATTTTTCTACTTTTCTATTTATTTCTTTTTTCATTAGGAAAACCATAGCAGAGCCTATGGTCGTTCCTATGAATGGAATCAGTAATCCCATTGTTAATTGCATTTTAATTCATTCCATTTGTATAAAATTTTCTTTGAGCAAGCTTATCTTGAACCCCACGAAGTGCTTCTCCAAATCTTTGGAAATGAACTACTTCTCTTTCCCTTAAATAACGAAGCGGATCAACTACATCTGGGTTATCTCTGCATAAATCGATAAGTTTTTCATAAGTTGCTCTAGCTTTTTGCTCTGCTGCCAAGTCTTCCTGTAGGTTTGCTATTGGGTCTCCTTTAGCTGCAATATAAGCAGCTGTGAATGGAACTCCTGCTGCAGAAACGGGATATACGTCTACACCATGGTCTGTATAGTATGGTGCCAAACCTGCTTTTTCTATTTCTTCTATGCTAGCATTTTTTGTTAGTTGATGAACTATTGTACCAACCATTTCTAAATGGGCTAGTTCTTCTGTTCCTATATCATTCAAAACAGCTTTAGATACTTGGTCTGGCATGCCAAATCTTTGAGATAAATATCTTAAAGAAGCTGCAAGTTCTCCATCTGGCCCGCCATATTGAGAAATAATCACTTTAGCTAGTTTTGGGTCTGTACATTTTATATTGATTGGGTATTGTAGCATTTTATTATAAGTCCACATTAGAAATTCCCCCTTTCCCATGGCCATGGTTCTTCTAGCCATCTCCATTTATTGCATGGATAGTTTATTGTTAAAGGTCCATACATTTTTTGATATCTATCTTTTAATTCTTTACATTCTTTGCAATATCTATTGTGAAGGCAAAGTGCTCTTTCATCATCTTTATGAGTGTCTAGATAAAGCGCTAATTCTGTTATTGCAAATTCTAGGCCTTTTATATCATCAGCCATTTTTCTTCTCATGTCACATCCGCCTCTATCCATATCTTCGTCCATAGGCATATTTGCTGACATATTTGCATTCATGTTGACTGGCATGTTGCCTGTTACATAAGTTCTTCCATCGTCTTTTGCTTCACAATTACAACTTCTATACATAGCCATTATCCATTACACCCCTCTCCTACTTTATTCGTTGACTCTAAATATTTTATCATTTCCATAGATTGACCTGGACAATATGGGCTAACTAGTTCCGGGAATATTGTTCCCATTTTTAAGCCAACTTGTGGTTTAAATGTTTTATCCATAAATTGATATGGTACATAGCTTTGAGCTAACATTGGGTCATCTGGAAATACACTTTTATATTCATCATCAAATCCGCAATTACAATTTTCATTGTACATGTCATTGTATATGCCAACATTTTGGCAACTTGTTTCTAAAAAGTCACATTTGTCATCTTCATCATGATTGTTGTTCATACAATAACATTTTTGGTATTTTCCAAACATAATTCTTCCTCCTTTAAATGATCTAATATATTGTATGAAAACATAAGAAAAATGGTGAAGCTTTTTAGGGTATTCTAAAAAGCTTCCAGAAAAGTTTATAAAATCAAAAAAAATGGCAAGCATTGCTTGTCATTTTTTTAAATACTATATTCTAAGCATTCCAGCAAATGTTTTATTATCTTCAACACTTGATAATACTTTAGCTCCTCCAGAGATTACTACGATATCTCCTGATTCTACTAATTCATCTGCTTTAATTCTTTCAATTCCTTTTTTGATTGTTTCTTCTATTGATGATGTTCCTTCAACTAAGATTGGGCAAACATTTACAGAAGCTGCTAATTGGTTGAATGTTTTTTCATCATCTGTTATAGCAAATATTGGGCATTGGCAAGGGAATCCAGCTAATTTTCTTATTGAATCTCCTGTTTTTGTGTATGCAACTATTCCTGCTGCATTCATGTTTTGAGCTGTTGCTATTGTTGTGTAAGCAATGTGTGATTCTAAATCGCTAAAGTCAAATGTTTTTGCATATCTGTTGAATCTGCTCCAGTAATTTGTATCAGCTTCAATTGCTTTTGATATTTTAGACATAGCTTCAACGCATTCTACTGGATATTTACCCATAGCACATTCGCCAGAAAGCATTATTGCACCTGTTTTGTCGTAAACAGCGTTTGCAACGTCACTTACTTCTGCTCTTGTTGGTCTTGGGTTTGATGTCATTGATTCTAACATTTGTGTAGCTGTTATAACTGGTTTACCAACTTGGTTACATCTTTTTATAAATCTTTTTTGTACGATTGGAACTTGTTCCATTGGTATTTCAACACCCATGTCTCCACGAGCTACCATGATTCCGTCTGATAATGCTAAGATTTCTTCGAAGTTATCTATACCTTCTTGGTTTTCTATTTTAGAGATGATTTTTACTCTTTCTCCACCATTTTCATTTAATAGATTTCTTAAAGCTATAACGTCAGCTGCTTTTCTTACGAAAGATGCGGCAATATAGTCAAATCCTCTTTTAATTCCTTCTGTGATATCATCAATATCTTTTTGTGTTAAAGCTGGTAAATCAACTTTTACACCTGGTACGTTCATTGTTTTTCTGCTTCCTAATTTAGCTGTATTTAAAGCTTTACATACAATGTCTTTTCCTTTTATTTCAACTATTTCAAATTCTAAAGCACCATCATCTACAAGTAATGTTCCACCAACTGAAACATCTTTGTATAATTCTTTGTAGCTGATAGATGTTTTTGTATTATTTCCTACTATATCTTCATTTACGAATGTGAATTCTTGTCCTTCTTCAATTGTTACTTTTTCGTTTCCTGTTTCTAATACACCTGTTCTGATTTCTGGACCTTTTGTATCTAATAATAATGCAACTGGTCTGTTTAATTTTTTTCTAACATTTTTGATATTTTCGATCTTTTGTCCATTTTCTTCATAACCACCATGTGAGAAATTAATTCTTGTTACGTTTAATCCTGCTTTAAATAATTTTTCTAGCATTTCTGGATTTTCACTTGCTGGTCCGATTGTTCCAACGATTTTTGTTTTTCTTAATACTTTTTTCATTTTAAACTTCCTCCCTTTTTCAAACAAGTATTATTATATCACATATTTACAGGAAAATACAAGGTATTTGTGGAAAAAACTGAAAAAATTTGAGCAATCTGGGGACACTTCCCAAAATGTAAAAAAATTGTACATTTTGGGAAGTGTCCCCAGATTGCTCACCTCTTCCTTTTCTTCTGGTTTTAATATCCCGGTTTTTCTAATAGTTTAAACATATTTGTTTTATATTTTTCTACACCTGGTTGGTTAAATGGATTTACTCCTAAAACTTCACCAGACATTGCACATGATAATTCAAAGAAGTAAATTAGTTCTCCTATGCATTCTTCATTTAATCTGTCTAATTCTATTAATATATTTGGAACATCTCCTTCTGTATGAGCTTTTATTGTTCCTTCCATAGCTTTTTTGTTGACAAAGTCTAAGTCTTTACCTACTAGATAGTTTAATCCGTCTAAGTTGTCTTCATCTGTGTTTATTGCTATTTCAGCATCAGTATTTTTAACACATATTACTGTTTCAAACAGATTTCTCCTTCCTTCTTGTATATATTGTCCCATTGAGTGTAAATCTGTTGTTAAATCAACTCCTGCAGGAAATATTCCTTTTCCTTGTTTTCCTTCACTCTCACCATAAAGTTGCTTCCACCATTCAGTGAAATAGTGTAGCTTAGGCTCATAATTTGCAAAAATTTCAATATTTTTGTCTCTTTGGTATAAGATATTTCTAATAACAGCATATTTGTAGCAATCATTGTATTTTAGATTTGCATCATTGTATCTTTCTTGAGCTGTTCTAGCGCCATCCATTAGCTTGTCTATATCTATTCCTGCTGTAGCAATTGGAAGTAATCCAACAGCTGTAAGAACAGAATATCTTCCACCTACATTGTCAGGAATTACAAATTTTTCATAACCTTCATTATCAGCAAGAGTTTTTAATGCTCCTTTTTCTTTGTCTGTTGTTACATAAATTCTACTTCTTGCTTCTTCTATACCATATTTATTTTCAAGAATTTCTCTAAATATTCTAAACGCAATCCCAGGCTCTGTTGTAGTTCCAGATTTTGAAATAACATTAACAGAAAAATCTTTGTCTCCAATATAATTTATTAGATCGTTTATATAATTTGGACTTAAATTGTTTCCTGCATATAGTATTTGAGGGAATTTTCTTTCTTTATCTGAAAGCATATTATAAAATGTATTTGTAAGACTCTCTATAACAGCTCTTGCTCCTAAATAAGATCCTCCAATTCCGATTACAACTAATATATCTGATTCTTTCTTGATTTTTTTAGCTGCTTTCTTTATTCTTGCAAATTCCTTTTTATCATAATTAGTTGGCAGCTCTAGCCATCCAACAAAATCTGTTTCATCTTCTGTTCTCTTATGCATATTTTTGTGAATAAGCTCAACTTTCTTCTTATACTCAAGTATTTCTTTCTCAGTAATACCAGTATATTCAAAGTTTATTTTCAAATTTTTCATTTTAATGACCTCTTTTCTTGTGTTTTTATAATGTGATTATATATGAAGTATTTGGCAAATGCAAGTTTTTTTTATAAAAACTAAGATATATTATTTTTACGAACGCTGTGGGGACCGACAAATTAGAAAGCCTTATAAAAAAGTTTTGAAGAACTTTTTTTATATAGGCTTTCTTATGCAGTTGGGGGAGAGTAAAAATAATATATCTTAGTTTAATTAAATAAATGCTATTTTAGAACTTCATCTAAAACTTTTGCAAAATACTTCATACTATTATTACATTGTTCTAATGTATTGCCAGTTGCTCCAACCTCAATTATAGAAGCAAATTTTCCAGTATGTTGGTTGTATCTATATTTCGTAAGCATTATAGGTTTAAACAACCCCGGATACATTTCTTCTGCTTTTTGTTGAACTTTAATTGCAAACTTCAAATTTTGTTGCCAATTTGGATGCCATAATCCTCCTTCGTTTGTTCCAATTACAAACATTATTTGAGCGGCTACATCTTCTCCAATTTTCACGCATGGCGCATAGTCGGGCCTGCTCCCTATTGCATCTCTATGGATGTCAAAAATAATATCTGTAGGATTTTGCTTTAATATTTCTTCAACTGTTGCAAGTGAATTTGTATATGAACCATTGTAAGAAGGATAATCATGATATGTTTTGTTATGTATCACATTGTGTCCATATTGTTTTAAGTGGTTTTCCAATTCATCTCCAACTCTTGCAACCGTGAAATTTAAATCTGTTGTTCTATAATTTCCTGTTGGTGTATATGGGAATTTTTCGCTGGATGTATAACTCTCGCAAGTATGTGTATGAAACAGCATAATGTTCTTATTTTCAATTTTAATATTAGGGTTCATAATTTCATTATTTAATTCAAAAGATGTCCCATTTTTTATTTTGACAGCTCCAAATTCTGCATTATAATTTAAAGCTAACGGATTCTGTGTTACTACTTCAGTTGTAAGACCTGTTTGTGCAAGTTGAAGCGTACTATTTTTATTTTCTTCTTTGGTTTCAGACTCATTTTTATCTTGGGAACTTGATACTTGTGCTGAATTTTCTTCACTTGACCTCTCTTCCTGTTCTGGAATGAAATTTTCAATTGCCCCTATTTGACTTTTTAAAATTTCTTCATATAGATTTTTTTCTTCTTTTTTTATGTTTGCTTCATTATTGTTACTTACACTTCCAACAATTGTAGATGTTGTATCTATACACCCTGTAAAATCATAATTAAATAGGCCTTCATTTCCTGGATCTTCCTCAATTTTTTCTTCATTAGCAAAAACTTCATTGTCCATTTTCTTTAAATTATTAAAATACTTTGAAAATCCTAGTAATGTTAATATTGTTAGAAAAACAAGTCCAAAATATTTTATTAAATCTTTCACATTAAAAACTGCTATTTTAAACATATATATCTCCTTAAATCTTAAGTACCTTATATATATGTTTATTCAATTACAAACAAAAAAATTCGCTTTTCGCGAATTTTTTGACTTACTATATTTTTTTCCAGAACCAATCTAGACTGTTGTTAATGCTTTTTTTGTTAGTAGCTCTTGCTTCAATATCATCTGTCCATAAGTATGCAAAGAATGATATTAGTAAGAATGCAAAGTCAATTGCAATACATCTTGATAATGTTTCTGTTAAGTATCTAAATTCTTCAGGAAGTGTTGTTAATTGTGCTACGTGTACAATTAATATTCCTAAATAAGCAACTAAGACAATTGCAGCTACAGCGCTTTTCTTAATTTCTTGAGCTAAGAATATTAGTAATATTGTTGCAGCAACCATTAGTACCAATGTAATTGGATTTGTTACATCAAAAACAAACATAATTATTCCTCCTATTTCTCATTTGTTATTCTTTAAATATTTTATCATTAAGTTTTATAATATTCAACATTTTTACCATTACTTTTTTATTACATTTTTATTACCAAAATGTTACAAATTAGCTTAATAATTTTTCAATTAAATCAGCTATTTCTTGTGCTTTTTGTTTGATATATTGTTGGTCTGCACCTTCTATCATAACTCTTACTAATGGTTCTGTTCCAGAAGGTCTTATTAAAACTCTTCCGTTTCCAGCAAATTCAGCTTCTAGTTTTTCTATTGCTTCTTTTATTTCTTCATTTTCTTTGTAATCATACTTTTTGTCATTGCTTACTTTTGCATTAACCAATACTTGTGGGTATAGAGTAACAATTGAAGCCATTTCAGATGCTTTTTTGCCTTCTTCTAATATTGATTTTATTAACATTAAAGATGTTAATATTCCATCTCCTGTTGGGTTGTAATCTAATAATATTACGTGTCCAGATTGTTCTCCACCTAGATTGTATCCATTTTTAAGCATTTCTTCTAAAACATATCTGTCCCCTACTTTTGTTTGTATTAGATTTAGATTATTAGCTTCAGCAAATTTGTTCATACCTAAATTACTCATTACTGTTGCAACTATTGTATCTTTGCTTAGTTTACCATTTTTTATTAAAGATTTTGATATTATTGCCATTATTTTATCGCCATCAATTTCATTTCCATTTTCATCAACAGCAAGGCATCTATCTCCATCCCCGTCAAATGCGACACCCATGCTAAGTTTGTTTTCTACAACAAATTTCTTTAAGTTATCTAAATGTGTTGAACCACAATTTTCGTTTATATTTATTCCATCAGGATTATTGCTTATTATTTTGTATTTTATTCCTAATGTAGAAAATACTTTTTCTGCAACTTTGTAAGTAGCTCCGTTAGCAGTATCTAAACCAATTACGAAATCGTCTGTAACTAATTTTTCCATATCATCATCGAAGTTTTTTCTAAAAAAGTATACATATTCCTCTATTAAATCTTCTCTATATTCTGAAACTCCGATGTGTTCATTTACAGCTGTTAACTCATCTAGTTTACCTGATTCCATAATTTCTTCTATTTCTTCTTCTAGCTCATCTGGAATTTTCATACCTTTATTACTAAAATATTTAATTCCATTGAATTCAAATGTATTGTGAGATGCTGAAATTACAACACTTGCGTCCGCATTAAGTTTTCTTGTTAAATATGCAACTGCTGGTGTAGGAATTACACCTAATAATTTAACATTTGCACCATAACTTAAGAAACCGGCTACCATTGCACTTTCTATAAGTGTCCCAGAAAGTCTAGTATCTCTTCCTATTAATATTGTTGGAGCTCCATCCTTCTTATGTTTTGATAATACATATGCTCCTGCTTTTGCAACCTTGTATACTAATTCTGGTGTTAAATCAGTATTTGCAATTCTTCTTATTCCATCTGTTCCAAAATATTTACGCATTTTACAATCCTTCTTTCTATTATTTATCTAAAAATTTCATGTTCATTAACATTTTTTCTTTAAATGATAATTCAAATTTTTTAGGCATTCCTGCATTTATTCTTTTATTGGCTAATGCCAATGCAGGATTTGTGTCTGTAATTTCTATTAATTTTTCTACGCCTACAATTCTTCTAATTTCCATTAGACACTCAGGAATTTTTCTGTAAACCGTGTTTTGTCTGTGTACGTCAGTGCCTAAGAAATGAACATAGTTATTCTCCAACATTTTTTTAACAAATATTTTTGCAGAGTTTCCATATTGACCAATTATGCTTCCGAAATTACATTGCATCAATACCCCTTTTTGCGCTAAATCATATAGTAATTCAGGTTCTTTTCTAATAAAAGAATACCTTTCAGGATGAGCTAAAATTGGTACAATTTTGTATTGTTGCATTTCATAAATTATGTCATATAAATTTAATGGCTCAGCATTCAAAGGTAATTCAAACAACACATAACTTGTATTGTTGATAGTTGATGCCTTTGCATTTTCTAAAAGTTTTATTAAATTTTCAGACATATATATTTCATTACCTATATATAATTCTCCATCAAAATTCTTTATAAATAAATTCTTAGAAATTGCATCTAGCCATACTTCTCTTTCTGCAACATCGGTTTCAAAATAGCCTTCCATATAATGCGGGGTTAAAACAATCTTGTTAAACCCCGCTTGTTTAGCTTCCTCAATAAGATTAAATGTTTCTTCAATATCTCTTGCTCCGTCATCAATATTTGGTAAAATATGTGTATGAAAATCTATCATTTTTAGTATTTCTCCCCTTGTCTACGTTTTTCTTGTTCTATATATTCATTTACTTGTCTTAATATTTCCTTTGTTTTTTCATCCATGTTTTGATCTATTTTTATTTCAGATATTCTGCCTTCTTCTTGCACTTCAGCTTCTATTTCTTGATAACCTTTATTGGCATTATCTTCTGGTTTTTTTTCATTTGATTCTTCTTTAATATATTCTTCAACTTTTATGTCTTTTATATTTTCTTTTTCATTATTAATTTCTCTATTAATATCATTATTAACATCTTTATTAATATTATCTGAATCATAAGAATAAACTGGTTCTATTGTTTCATCTTTTACTGTTTCAACCTTTATAGTTTCAATTTTCATTGTTTCTTCAGGGACTTCCTCAATGAATTTATCTTTCAACATGTCTTCTGCAAAATTATTGTTATATAAATCTTCAATATATCTATTTTCTTCGCTTTCTTCAAACTCTTCATTTTGTTTTTGCATTACATTGTTGAAAAATTCTTCCATTTTTTTCTTTTCTTTTCTGCTATGTTTAACAGTCATATTTGCTCCAGTAACTGAGCCATAATAATATGATTGATTATATTTTTTTGCAGAAACATCCATTTTATTTACAACAACACCTGCAATTTTTCCACCAACATTTTGAATGTTTTTAACAATTCTAACCAAACTATCTTTTTTTGTTTCTTTTTGAGCAGTTATAATCATGGTAGAATCAACTATTCTTGATAGAATAATAGCATCTGATACTAAATCACATGGTGTACCATCTATTATAACTAGATCGCACATTGTTTTAAGTTCTTGTAGAAGATTTTTCATTCTACGAGATACTAATAATTCTGAAGGGTTTGGTGGGACATTTCCTGCAGTTAAAACATGTAAATTTTCTACATCTGTTTCTTGTATGTAATTTGCTATGCTAACATCTTCAGCATTTTCCATGTCATCTACACCTATATTAGATAAATAGTTAGATAATCCTGGTTTTGGTAATACGCCAAATATGTTGTATTGTCTACCTTTTCTCATATCCGCATCAACTAATATTACTCTTTTTCCAGCTTGAGCAAATGTTACAGCTAAATTTGCAGTAATCCAACTTTTTCCTTCTCCAGGGAAAGTTGATGTTACTAATAAAGTTTTTAATTTTCTATCTGTATTCATAAATTGTATGTTTGTTCTTAAAGTTCTAAAAATTTCAGATACAGGAGATTTAGGATTTTGGTATGTTAATAATTCTTTTTTCATTATTTTTTCTTACCTCCTTTATCTTCTGGATCATAAAATGGAATTGTAGCTAAAACTGGGATGTCAAGCAATTTTTCAACATCTTCAGCTGATTTTACAGTTGTATCTAACATGTTTAATAGTAAAACATAAATTACTGAAATAACAATTCCGCCAAATGTAAATATAATTACATCTCTTACACGATGAATATTTGAAGGTCCAGTTGGAACTTCTGCTTCATCCACAATGTGAACATTGCTTATACTATACATTTCTGTAACATTTTCTATAAATACCTTTGCAGTTTCATTTGCAATTCTTGCAGCAACTGCTGGGTCACTATTTGTTATTTTTATTTCAATTAACTCTGTATCTTTTACAGAACTAACAGAAACACTTTGCCTTAATTTTTCCTCGTCTATTTTCATTCCTAAATTAGAAATAACTTCTCTTAAAACTTTTTTACTCTTTACTAATTCACTATATGTAGATACTAATTTAGAGTTTAATGTTATGTCTGATGTTGTAATTGTGTCATCACCATTTTGATTTTTTTGATTTTCAATTTTTGCTAAAACTAGTGTTGTAGAAGCTGTGTAAACGGGTTTTACAAACCCAAGAGTATACACCACCCCGATAACCATAAATATTGCTGTTATCAATATTATTTGGATTTTTTTGTTCCAAAACAAGCTAAAAATTTCTTTTAAATCTAACTCTTCCATTTTTCCTCCTAAATTTTATTTTTCTTTTGCACTTTTATAGTATATATATAATTAAAAAATTTTTCAAGTTTTTTTGTCGAATTTTTTACTTTTTTTCTTTTTGATTTTTTTAGAAGAACCATTCGTTTCAGCTTCATTTAATCCTCTGTATTTAAAATAATTATGCACTAAATTTGAAATAAAGATTAATCCAAATCCACCAAAGAACATTAGCAATCCTTTTCCAAGAACTTGGCCAAATATCGTACCAAGTATTTCTCTTATTACAAAAGAAAATGCTTCATTTAATATTGTAATTGTTTGAATGTTTACTTTAACATTTACAAATATATTCATAATTATAAAGAATAGTCCTATTGTAAACAAAGAAAATCCAACAAAAGAAAAGAATTTATAAAATCTTTTG
>OCTX014575088.1_pt1 | contig 15224 bp, 10 predicted proteins | sample 1539691 | NCBI WGS metagenome assembly OCTX01 (sample SAMN02144231, study PRJEB22623) | gut metagenome | biome: sheep rumen | host: Ovis aries | place: New Zealand | reverse complement strand
GCTGGCCAGGGATCTTAAGATCCTGTGTGAAGGCATGTATGAACTTGAGAGGGTGTGCGCGTGCGACATGTTTCCTCAGAGCTGCCATGTCGAGACGGTGTGTCTCTTGGGCAACCGAAAACCTGATACGGAAGTCAGGATCAATGTGGATCTGGAAGATTACTACCGTATCAAAGACGCAAAGAAGAATCAGAACTGAAAATAAAACACCGAACTAAGAGCGAAAGCTGCTGATGTGTAAAAGCATTGGCAGCTTATTTTTTTCGCGGAAGGGAGGTGGTGCTTATGATCTGGATACGGTGATCTTGGAATGGTAACTGGCAATCAACGACAATCTGAGAAACGGAGGAAATCATAATGGCAAAGAAGAGAAGTGTTAAGGTTTACGGACAGAGCGACTATAAGTATCGGGAAACGCCTACGATCATGCTTAAGGGAATGTGGCTTAAGGAAGCAGGATTTGATATAGGGGATTATATCTCCGTCACCTGCGAGGACGGCAAGATCATCATCACCCAGGACGCCGAGAGGGCTGCTGTGAAGGCGGCAGAGGCTGAGTTCATGGCGAAGGAGATGAAAGCCTTACAGAAGCGCTACGAGGCTGAGAAAGTCAAAATAAGGGCTCAGATGGTAGCGGAGCCGGGAGCGAGGTGGTAATCATGTTTACCACAGAAGAACTTCAGGCAATCGACAGGAAGTATTTTACGGTGATTGTGGCGGATGCTTTTGACGTAACACTGATTAGCAACAACACCCGGCATGTCTTGTACATCCATAATGTTGAGCTGAAGGATCGGAATCTTTGTCTGGTCTATCATAAGCATAAAATCAGTCACCCAAATCACAGCCATTCCCGATGCGGAACACTTCGGAAGGCGATCAGGGATATCAAGTCCCATGATGAATTTCAATTAAATGGCAGGAAGCCAGTCGGATAATAATTCTATATGGACAAATCTTATGGCGGAAGCACTGAAATGTCGGGGCTTCCGCCTTTATTTTGGTTGAGACAGTCTCAAACAGACGAAAGACCATTGACGAGATCTTAAAGATTAACTCTTGATGAAAGCACGGATTTGTGATACACTTATTCTTGACTTTTTGTACAGTTTTTTGGAGCAAGGACACGAGGTGCCTGAAATGAACGTGAGTTACAAGAAATTATGGAAGCTGTTAATAGATAAAGACATGATGAAGAAGGATCTTCAGAAGGAAGCAGGCATCAGCTGGGCAACGCTGACGAAGATGTCCAAGGGTGAAGTTGTCAGTACGGAAGTGCTGATGAAGGTCTGTAAAGTGCTCCACTGTGATGTTGGTGACATTGTGGAGTTTATTGACGATGGGAAAGAATTGAATAAATAGGATCGCAGTCCTGATTATTGGACATATTGTTTGATAGGATTTTATTGTAGGGTGGAAAGGAGGACCTGAGAATGAGCGATAGAAATGCATCAGCATCTGCTTTTGGATGGGATTTTCAGGCTAACTCTGCAATTCTTCTTATGCTGGAGAACATCAAGGATGCCAAGCGTATTCGCGTCGAAGGCTCTGACGAAGATATCGAGGTCACCCTTCAGGATAAGAGCAAGATATATGCTCAGGCTAAAGCTGTCGTAAAGCCAGACGACTATACACATGTGATGGATAAACTTACAGCGGCATTGGAAACTCTGAGCCTTGCCGCGAAAAATGGCGATGGTAGTAAGTTTACCTATGTGACCAATTCTCCGAATCCTTTCAACAACCAGAAGACGATGTCATTTTTCACGGGAAGGACACATCTGGATTTTGATGAGCTTCCTGATGATGCACAGAAAAAGATAGAGAAGATTATACAGGATAAAGGGTACTCGGATTTGGATGTTCAGAAGATGGATGTCCGTGTCATACCGTTTTATGGAAATGATCTTAAGAATAGATATAAAGAAATCCAGGCGTGCATTAATGAGTTTCTTGACGGCGTTGAAATTGATGCTGCAGGTATCAACGCACGGATCATGGATATCTGGCAGAGAGATTTATTTCAGAACGCTACTCAGACAGATACGACAATTACTGTTAGCAAGGAGCAGATGGTTTGGCCGCTTATTGTTCTTGTTGCAGATAGGACAGCAGCTAATGAATATAAAAAGGATTTCGATGATGATGAGATTGCTGAAGTTGAACGAAAGTATAGGCTCATCATTAATCAAAATACAATGAGCTATGAGATGATCTCAAAGATCATGTCAGACTATAGGAAATCAAAGAAGAGATCTGTAAAAGAATTTGTCGCTGATCAATGGAAAGATTATTTGTATATGACAGATATGATTGACTCAGATGACCAAACAAAGGAGTCAATCGTAAAAATAACACTGTATAAAGTCCTTATGCAAAGAGAGTCAATTAAGGCTATAAAGAGAGGTGCGAATCTATGAATATAGTAGAGATCACCTTAAAAGAGGGTATGTTCGTAAAAACAGTTCAGTTTTCAGAAATCGCGAACATCATATACAGCGAAAAGAATACCGCTGGAAAGACCACATTCTTGCGTGCGATTTTTTATGCGCTTGGGTATCCTATTCCGAGCACTAAGGGAATCAAGTTCGATGGAATGGAGTTCTGGATTACGGTGGTAAATGGCGATAAGCAGTATAAGCTTTATCGACAGGATTCCTATATATCCATCGATGACGGTAGTGCGCAGGTGGATTATTCTTTGCCTACAGACTTTTATGAAATTCATTCGTTGCTGACAGGATGTGAGAACAAAGATGTTCTGGATAATCTTATTGGTGCGGCCTATATGGATCAGGAAAAGGGCTGGACATTACTGAATCGCGGTAAGGTTATAGGAAACATATCTTTCAATATTGAGGCTCTGGTCCGAGGTTTGGGCGGTAAGGAATGCATAGATGAAATCCAACAGCTTGACGCAGTGAAACGGCAACTGAAGAAGTATGAGTATATGCATTCTGTGGCGGAATACCAAGAGGCTATTCATGAGGCTGGGGAAGATATTGAGTATGATGCGCCGGATGAAGTGGTAGACCATAAGATCGAACTGCTGCGAGCAGAGAAGGAGCCGCTTGCAGAAGAGCTAAAACAGATTAAGGATATTTTGCGGAAGAATAAGTTATTAGCAGAATACATTGCGGATTTCAAACTGACGGTTCAATCGCCTAATGGAGATGAAATCCCTGTTACACAGGAAACATTGGTTGGTTTTATTGATAATAATGAGTTTCTGACAGCGCGGAGAGAAATGCTGGCGGCAGAATTGGAAGAGATTAATCGAAGGATTTTGTCTTTGGAAAAGCAGAAGAGTAAGGATGAACAGCTCTTTAAGGTTCAGACTGCGATAGAGGCTTTCGATTCAGATATCAAAAAAATAAGTGTGGATGCAATCGCAACTCAGCGGATTATTGACCAGTTGAAGCGAGAACGGCAAAAGTTACAGGAACGCATCCGAGCTATGACGAAGCAAGATAATGGTGTGGTCGTGGAACTGCATAATTGTATCAGTGCTTATGCAAAGGAATTGGATGTTAGTGAGATATATGTCGCACCGAATAAAGATTACATATTTACCAATGATCTGAAATCGCTGTCGGGGGCAATTTTGCACAAGATAGTATTCTCGTTCAAGATGGCCTACATAAAGCTGATTAAAGAGAAGACGGAAATCGTGCTTCCAATCGTTCTTGATTCTCCGACTTCAAGGGAAGTTGAACGTGGAACGGTAGAGACGATGCTGAAGATTATACAGAGAGATTTTCCTGAGCATCAGCTGATTGTAGCATCTATATATGACTATGATTTAAAGAATAAAAAAATGATTGAATTTAAGGACAGGCTATTCAGTTCGACAGACATTATGACTGTTAGCTGATGGAATGTTGGGAGATAGTATATGTCAGAAATAAACAGCAGCCCATATAAGGGTTCCGCTCAGATCACGAGAGAGCAGTTCCTGTTCTATGAAATGAGAACAACGGCAAAGCTCATGCGTGAGGGGCTTAAAGATGAAGAAATAATAGATCGGATCGTGGAAGATAACCTGTTCCAGTATCCGACGGAGAAATCTATCCGTCAGATGGCAAAGGCCTGTGTCAACAGACTTAAGGCTATGGAAGATGAAGATCTGATCGAGGCAGTAGCTTCGCAGTCATCAGAGACGGCGAAGCAGATTTGCATGTATGCAATGATGAAACAGTACAGGCTGGTATGGGATTTCATGATCACAGTGATCGGTGAGAAATACCGGATGCAGAACTTCTCATTCAGCCAGATGGATGTAAATGTATTCTTCATGCAGCTGCAGGAGCAGGACGACTATGTGGCTGGGTGGAGTGAGACTACAGTGAAGAAGATCCGTCAGATTCTGATCCGTGTGCTGGCGGAAAATGAGTATCTGGACAATATCAAGGCGGATCATATCAATCCGGTATGGTTGAATCCTGTACTGGAGAATGCAATAAGAAGCAACAATGATGACCGGGCACTCACGGCGTTTAACTGCTTCTCATAGGAGGAACCATGAGCAAGATAAACGAGAGACTGGACAGTCTTAAATTAGAGATACAGAAGCCGGAGTTCCTGGAAGGTAAAGGCTTAAGCAATGAGGTCAACATTCGTATCTTCTGCTATGACGCTGCGGATGAAATGATTGTTCGGCATTTTACAGAGCAGCTGATCGTGGATCAGTCACTGGACTGTCATCTGATTGAACGGAACCTGTATAAGGTGTTCCTGTCCATATGCGATGAAAAGAGGATTACAGATAAGGCTTCTCAGATGGAAGAAAAGAAGGGGAAGGACTTCCTTTTCCAGAATCTGCAGAAGTTCGCCAATAATAAGAGCTTCGTGGAGAAGATGCAGTACGAGCCACATGAGCCAGGTGACGTACTGTTACTGACCGGCGTGGGAGAGGTTTTCCCGTTCATGAGGATCCATTCTCTGCTGGAAGCTTTGCAGCCGGAGTTCCCGGACATTCCGATTCTGGTGATGTATCCGGGCAAGTATGACGGCAGATTTGTGAGACTATTCGATAAGCTGGAGGCGAATCCGTATTATCGCGCATTCAATATTGTAGGAGGTAGTGACAAATGAGAATACAGCAAATGTTCCATGACGACATCGACAGAAAGATCAATGGTGTCGTTAAGGTCGATCAGGATACCGCAGACGTTCTGAAGCAGGAAGTGAAAGAATATGTCATTACGCGCGATATCCGCAAGCACATGATTACCTTCTTCAATAACTACGGCGAATCCTTCCGGGAGCCGACAGCTGATGTGGGTGTGTGGATCTCCGGATTCTTTGGAAGTGGTAAATCTCACTTCCTGAAGATGCTGTCGTACCTGCTGGAGAATAAGGAAGTGGACGGCAGGAAGGTCGAGGACTACTTCCGGGAGAAGTTTGACGATGAAGCGACTTTCATGCCGATCGCAAGCGCGATCCGTGGAGAGACTGACACGATCCTTTTCAATATTGATATTGAGGGATCCATCAATAAGGACAAGACAGCAGTGCTGCGTGTCTTCGCAAAGATGTTCTATAACTATCTGGGCTTCTATGGTGAGAACCTGAAGTGCGCGAAGATGGAGCAGTTCATTGATAAAAAAGGCAAGACCGAAGAGTTCCGCAGGGTGTTTGAGGAAAAGAACGGTTCTCCGTGGGTAGAGTCCCGTGATGCCTTTGCGTTCTTTGAGGACGATGTGGTGGATACGCTGGTGGAAGTGCTGGGAATGAGCGAGACAGCTGCTCATAACTGGTTTGACGGCACAGAGACCATTGAGACATCCATCGCACAGCTTGTATCAGAAATGAAAGAATACGTGGACAGCAAGCCGAAGGATTTCCGCCTGTTGTTCATGATCGACGAGGTTGGCCAGTATGTCGGTGACAGTATCGATCTGCTGATGAACCTTCAGTCGCTGGTAGAGAAAATCGGAAGTGAGTGTAACGGCAAGATCTGGGTGGTCTGCACCGGACAGGAAGCAATCGATGAGATTATCAAGACCAGACAGGATCAGTTTTCACGCATTCAGGCCAGATTCAAGACCAGACTGTCCCTGACATCTTCTTCTGCGGATGAGGTTATCCAGAAGCGTATCCTTCAGAAGAAGGAAGAGGTTACACCACAGCTGGAGCAGGTCTATAACGAAAATGATTCCGTACTGAGAAATCTGTTCTCCTTCACGGATGCCATTCTGGACATCAAGGGCTACAGTGGTCCGGGAGAGTTCGCAAGGAACTTCCCGTTCGTGCCATATCAGTTCATTATCATGCAGAAGGTGTTCTCCGAGATTCGCAAGCACGGTAATTCCGGAAAGCATCTGTCCGGCGGTGAGCGTTCTATGCTGTCCGGATTCCAGGAAGCTGCACAGAAGATAGAGGATAAGGACGAATATGCACTGGCACCGTTCTATCTCTTCTATGATACGGTTCACACATTCCTCGACAGTTCTATTCGCCGAGTGATCGAGCGCTGCCAGAAGGCGGCTGACACAAATGCCGGCATTGAGCAGCAGGATGTGTCCGTACTGAAGCTTCTGTACCTTGTTCGTTACATCGACGATATTAAGGCTAATCTGGATAATATCGTTATCCTGATGGCAGATGATATCCGTATGGATAAGATCATCATGCGCGAGCAGGTGAGAGGATCCCTGGACCGTCTGATGAGCCAGAACTATATCGGGCGTACCGGAGATACATATAATTTTCTGACGGATGAAGAGCAGGATATCCAGAGAGAAATAAGAAACACACCGGTAGACACAGCAGCGATTGTTGAACGTATCGCTCATATGGTCTTCGGTGACATCTATACAGCAAAAAAGTTCCGCTATGGAAAGTATGACTTCGCCTTCGATCAGATGGTGGACAATACCACAGTCGGAGCTGTGACTGGCGGCATGAGACTGAAGATCATGACCGTTGCAACGGATTCTGCAGAGAAGGCAGAGCTTCGTCTGATGACAGAGTCTTCCGGTCAGTCCATCGTGGTACTGGCAGATACGCCTTATTATGAGTCTCTGGAAAATGCTATGAAGATCCGGAAGTATGTGAAGCAGAGAAATGTGGCACAGCTTCCGAAGAGCGTGAGAGACATCATTGCCAACTACCAGAGTGAAGCGGATAAATATGAGCAGTCTGCACAGGGAGAGCTGGCAGATGCTATTTCCAAGGCGCAGTTCTATGTTGATGGGGAAAAGATTGAGGTTAAGGCAGCAGCCGTTTCCTCCAAGGAAGAAGATCCGGTCAAGAGAGATTATGAGATCAAGAAGGGCAAGGCCAGAAGCGTTATCGACCAGTCTCTGGATTATCTGGTATCCCATGTGTACAGCGATCTTGATCTGATCAGGGAGAACGCTGAGTCTGATGCGGATATCATTGCACTTCTGACAGGTGCCAACAATATGATCCCTGGCACGGAGCCGAACAGGGATGCCGCTGCCAAGGTGGAAGAATATCTGGAAATGCAGGACCGCAAGCACTTACCGACTTCTATGGCGGATGTACAAAGCAGATACCAGGCGATCCCTTACGGATGGCGTGAGATAGATATTGCTGCCGTTGTGGCTCTTCTCATCATCAATCAGAAGGTCACAATCAAATATGCCGGATCCACAGTGCAGCCGAACAATCCGAAGTTACCGGATATGCTCCGTAAGAAAAGCGAGATCGGAAAGACCCAGATCTCCAAGAGACAGGTGGTGTCCGCTACAAGGATGAAAGCAGTCAAGGATCTGCTCCGTGACTACTTCAATCTGATGGATGTGCCGGCGGATGAAGACGGCCTGATCCAGTTCATTATCGAGAAATTTGAAGGCCTGCAGAAGCACTATGAAGATCTGCTGGCAAAATACGAGGGACACAAGTATCCAGACAGAAATGTGGTTAGCAACGCTCTTACGATCGTAAAGGATGTTCTGTCACAGCAGAAGGATAATGTGGCTCTGATTGAGCGTGTCCTGCAGAGAGAAGACAACCTGTATGATGCTCAGGAGGCTATGCAGAATGTGGAGGCCTTCTTTAAGACACAGGTAACGGTCTTTGATGCCGCAGTGAAGTTCGATCAGGATCTGCGAAATGATCTGGACTATATCAAGAAGGATGAAGAGGCGAATCAGGCACTAAATACGATCCGCCTGATCACCATGATTCCGGCAAACGGAAAATATGATTACAAAAGGATTCCAGAACTGAATAGCCTGATGGCAAAGGTGAAGGCATCCCATGATGCAATGCTGGAAGCCAAGAGGACAGAGCTTCTGGAAGTGGTTCGTCAGTGTATGGCTGAAATCCATCAAGCAGCAGATGGCGGTAATCCGACAGCCAAGGCAATCAGTGATAAGGCTGATACCTATTACGCGCAGCAGAAGGAAAAGATCGCGGAGACAACCAGCCTGGCGTTAATGGAAGGATTCCCAATTCCGATGTGGAATTACAGGGACGACGCTGTTTCCAAGATTGAATTCAGTAAGCAGCCTCCGAAGCCAGTAGATCCGAAACCAGTGGATCCGGTAACGCCGCCAGTTAAGAAAACATATAAGCCTATCTTCCGTCAATCGCTTCTGAAAGCGGCAAGATTGGAAAGTGATGCTGAGATCGATGCGTATGTGGATAAGCTCAGAGATCAGCTGAAGACACTGCTGAAAGGATCTGACGGTATCGATCTTAAGTAAAGGGGAGCCAATCATGGACAAGAATGCAATAAAGAAATATGCGATCTGGGCACGGAATGAGCTAATTGCACGTGTTACACAGAAGGCGGAGCAATATGAGATTACAGAGAAGAAGATGACTCCAAAGGATGCTGAAAGCATTAATGGACGACTTTTGACAGACGCTGAAAAGAACCAGAGGAAAGCGCTGATCGAGAAGATTCAGACAGACGGATTTGAGCAGGTGATGGAGGAAGTAGCCTACACCTGGTTCAACAGGTTTACTGCACTCCGCTTCATGGAAGTAAACAACTATCTTCCAAGCCACACGAGAGTGTTCACAAACGAAGCCGGAGAATTTAAGCCTCAGATTCTGACGGACGCTATTCAGTTGGAACTTGATGGCCTGGATATGGACAAAGTGTTTGAACTGAAGGATGCCAACAAGACGGAAGAATTGTATAAATATCTTCTGATCACTCAGTGCAACGCTTTATCTGCTGTTCTGCCACGCATGTTCCAGAAGATTGAGCATTATACAGAACTGCTTCTGCCGGATTACCTGCTCCGTGAGGGCAGTGTGATAGAGCAGATGATAACGCTGATTCCTGAAGAAGACTGGACGGATCAGGTTCAGATCATCGGGTGGTTGTATCAGTATTACAACAGTGAGCCGAAAGATGCCGTATTTGCGGCATTAAAGAAGAATGTAAAGATATCAAAAGAGAATATCCCTGCAGCGACACAGATGTTCACGCCAGACTGGATCGTTCGCTATATGGTTGAAAACAGTCTGGGGCGTTTATGGCTGGAGGGTCATCCGAACGATACACTGAAGTCCGAATGGAAATATTATCTGGATGAAGCGGTACAGGAAGCAGATGTTCAGAAGCAGCTTGACGAGATTCACAAGGTATATGCCGAGATGAAGCCGGAAGAAATTCGCTGCATTGATCCATGTGTGGGATCGGGACATATTCTCTGCTATATGTTTGATGTGCTTGTGAAAATTTATGAGGATTATGGATATACCGCACGGGAGGCTGTTGGTAATATCGTAGAAAAGAACCTTTGGGGATTGGATATTGACGAGAGGGCTGCCCAGCTTTCTTATTTTGCTGTAATGATGAAGGCACGTCAGTATGACCGCAGATTCTTGACAAGAGGGATTCAGCCTCATGTTTATGCTATAGAGGAAAGTAATGGCATTACATCTGCTCCGATGCATGATATGGGTATTGACTTATCTCAGGAAGAATATGGAGAGGCTGTCAAACAAGCAATGCGTCTTGTGGAAGAGATGAAGGATGCAAAGGAATATGGAAGTCTGATTCATGTAACTGCCTGTGATTGGAATCTTTTGAGGCGTTTTGCAATCCCAAGGGGTGTCAGTGAGGGTCAGCTAAGACTTGATATTCATGGAGAAATAAATGCAGCGGAGAGATTGCAAACACTGATAAATATTGGAGAAACATTAGCTCAAGAATATAGCGTAGTGACAACAAATCCTCCCTATATGGGTGGCTCCGGTATGAATGGAAAGCTATCTAAGTATGTAAAAGAGAACTATCCGGACAGTAAAGCAGATATGTTTTCCTGTATGATGGAAAAGTGTATGAGGCTTACCAGTATCAATGGAATAACAGCTGTATTGACTTCTCATTCATGGATGTTTTTGCCGAGCTTCGAGAGCATGAGAAGCAATATTATTACATCAAAATGCATAGGATCTTTATTGTGGATGGATACAAATGTTTGGGGCTGTTCTTTTGGTACCTCAGCAACTTGTATTCGTAATGTGAGATTGAACTATACGGGTCGATATGTCGAAGTTCTTGCTAAAGATATTGAGGATGATAAGCCGTTCGCATTTCCTATAACCAGTAATCGGAATGCTGCCTCTAAAATGGAAAACTATAAACTCATTCCAGGGGAGCCTATTGTATATTGGGCCACAACCACCGATCTGAAAATTTTTAATGACAATGGTAGTGTGGAAGATAAAAGTATAACTCGTCATGGGATGACAACTGGAAACAACAAAAGGTTCTTAAGGCTGTGGTCAGAAGTAAATTATAATAAAATCGGGTTTTCGCTTTCTTCAACAGAAGAAGCTGAAATCTCGCGTAAAAAGTGGTTCCCATATAATAAAGGTGGAGCATATAGGCGGTGGTATGGGAACGCTGACTTTGTTGTAAATTATGAAAATGATGGAGCCGAAGTTAAAGAGTTCACTTCTCATCTACCACAAGGAACATGGGTAAGAATAATGAGCAGAGAATATTATTTCCGCCCATCGGTTACGTGGAGCATTTGTGGGGGGACATTTGGAGTTAGATATTGTCCTAAAGGGTTTATTTTCGATGTTGGAGGCTCTTCATTGTTTCCATATGAAGAGGACAATTATTACTACCTTCTTGGGCTGCTGAATTCAAAGGTTGCATCCTTTTTGCTTGAAATGTTGAATCCAACAGTAAATATGCAAACAGGAAACTTGAAAAACGTGCCTTATATCGAGGATAGAAAAGATGAAGTAACGGCTCTTGTCGAGGAGTGCATACGGTTGTCTAAACAAGACTGGGATTCGTTTGAAACCTCTTGGGGATTTAAGAGAAGTCCATTGCTTCCTCAAAGCTATGGGAAAGGTGAGCGCATCAAAGACTATTTCCAAAAATGGCAGCAGGAATGCGAGGAGAGGTTTTCTCAGCTCAAATCAAACGAAGAAAGACTAAATGATATTTTTATTGGAATCTATGGCCTTCAAAATGAACTTGATTATCATGTGGCAGACGATGATGTGACAGTAAGAAAGGCTGATTTATCAAGAGATATTAAATCATTCCTTTCGTATTCTGTCGGGTGTATGTTTGGCAGATATTCTTTGGATATGGATGGAATTGCATATGCTGGTGGTGAATGGGATGCCTCAAATTATACCGTTTACGCTGTAGATACTGATGGTATTCTTCCGATATGTGACGATGAATATTTTGACGATGATATTGTTGCTAAATTTGCAGAATTTGTCGAAACAGTATATGGCAGGGAGACATTAGAGGAAAATCTTAAATATATTTCGGATGCATTGGGAGGGACAGGATCGCCGAGAGAAATAATCAGAAATTATTTCATGACAAGTTTTTATGTGGATCACTGTACAGAATATTCAGTACTTGGAGCTGGTCAGCGGCCAATATATTGGCTTTTTGATTCAGGAAAGAAAAATGGATTTAAATGTCTCATATATGTGCATCGGTATCAATCTGATACCATTGCCAGAATCCGAACAGACTATATACATGAACAACAGTCGAGATACCGAACAGCGATAAGTGATTATGAAAAACGTGTTTCTGGAGCAACAACATCTGAACGTGTAAAGTATACCAAGCATTTGAATGCTCTTCAGGCTCAAGCAAAGGAAATTCGAGAGTATGAAGAGAAGATCCATCATCTTGCTGATCAGATGATTAGCATTAATCTGGATGATGGAGTTAAGCACAATTATGAGATTTTCAAGGATGTGCTGGCGAAGATAAAGTAAGTTAGGAAGGTACCGGTATGGATTCAGATAAGATCATACAGGAATTGAATCAGCGATTTGCCGCTCCGCTGCCGGAGTTCTATAAGCGTCGTATCATATTCTGGTACGATGAGGATGGTGAATTTCAGGACAGACTGGATGAGGTAACGCTGAATAATGCAAAGCTATTGGCGCTGACAGGTACGAATAACTTAGCCGTGAAAAAGCTGTTGTCAGTGGATGATACCACAAGTAACTATCTGGTTTATTGTCCACTGTCCTATGAGAAACCGGAAGAAAACTGGCTTCTGGATATTGAATTATATAGCGAAGAGTTCCGGGCGGATCTGATCTCTATCTGGATGGATGAATTGGGTATTCCGTCAACACCTGCCATGCGTAAACAGGTGAAGGAATACAGGAAGTATTTCAATGCCAAGACGCGTAGGGATAAGATTGCGGGTCAGAGCAAGACTCCGACGGTTCCTGCTCAGCTGCACATGGCAGTCATGGGGGCGCTGGGCGGACTCAAGGATGTTTCTCCCGCTGCGATCATGAAGGAAGTGCTGAAGGCCGGACTGGATATCAATACGAACTACCTTTACAGGGAGTTCGTTAATTATGGTGCGGATAAAGCGTTCTGGAGTATGGTGAAGCAGGGATCCGGATACGATGCTGAGCAGAAGGATATCGCGCAGATGGCAACGCACCTGCTTCTGACAGCAGCCACAAGGACAATGCGTCTGGAATATCTGGCCGGTCTTGACGGATGGATCTCTTCACCACATCAGGCGTTTTGCTATGACTTCATTTCGGACTGGCTGCACAGCGAAGATCAGGAGCAGCTTTCAGAAATCGCAAAGACTGTGGAGGATGAACTGAAGCTTCCACAGAGATTTATGAAACTGGAAGTCAGCGATTTGGTAGATACGGAGATCTTCCCGTGCCTGGATGAAGTGATCCTGATCAAACTGATGACGGAGATCGGTGATCACATCATTGATGTGGATGCAATCAAACGAACTGTGGAGAAGCGCCGGACAACGGTGGGTTATGCACAGGTCAAGGATTACTATGAAGGGATCCTGCAGGTGGCCAACATGCAGGCATTCTATAAGGAGCATACGACAGGCTTCCATTCAGCTGAGGCGAAGAAGGTCTGGAAGGAATACACATCAGAGTATTACATGATGGATACCTACTATCGTCTGTTCCATAAGAGCTACGGTGAGAGTCTTAAGTCCTACAATTCTGACCTGCATGATCTGTTCCGCTCTGTTATGGAGAAGGTGGAAGGTCTGTATAAGAACTGGTTCCTGGGACAGCTTGGCGGAAACTGGTCAGCGGTCTGCTCAGATGAACTGGCGAAGTACGGAAGAATTCTGGAAGTGCCGCAGCAGGTAGACTTCTATAAGAACCGGATCCAGAATGCGGACAGCAGGGTGTTTATTGTTATCTCAGATGCTCTGCGTTATGAGGTGGCTGCTTCTCTGACGGAGCAGCTGCGCAGAGAAACACAGGCTGATGTAAAGCTTCAGGATGTCCAAGGCATCTTCCCGACAATCACAAAGTTTGGTATGGCTGCGCTGCTTCCGCATAAAGAACTGGAAGTAGAACTGCATGGTGACGTGCTGAAGGTCATGGCAGACGGTGTATCAACAGATGCCGGATACCGTGATAAGGTGCTGAAGGCTACGAAGCCGAACAGCGTGGCAATCAAGTATAACGATCTTGTCAGTGCAAAGAGGGCTGACAGAAGTGCGATGGTCAAGGGGATGGATGTCGTGTACATCTACCACGATACCATTGATGAGGCAAGCCACACGGCGGACTCAATGGTGTTTCCGGCCTGCGATGATGCGATCAAGGAACTGAAGAACCTGACGAAGATCATCTGCAATGACTTCGGGGCAACGCATATCTTGTTTACGGCAGATCACGGATTCCTTTATACCTACAGTCCGCTGACTGAGGATGACAAGATCGACAAGACGGGATTCGTCAATCGTATTGTGGAGTACGGAAGACGTTTCGCAATTATGATGAAGGATTCTGATCCGGATTATCTCCAGAAGGTAAACTTCCTTGGCGGCAATTCAGAATATGATGCTTTTGCTCCGAAGGAAAATGTAAGGATCAAAATGAACGGAAGCGGACTCAACTTCGTGCATGGCGGTATCAGCCTGCAGGAGATGGTTGTTCCGGTCATTGATTATCATTTCCTGAGAAATCAGAGTAAGCAGTATCAGAGGAACCAGAAGAAATATGATACTAAGCCGGTGGAGGTCAGCCTTCTGTCGGCAACACATAAAGTCAGCAACATGATCTTCTCACTGAACTTCTACCAGAAGGAACCGGTGGGAGACAATCGTGAGGCGGCGACTTACCAGCTGTACTTTACCGACAGCAACGGCAAGCAGGTCAGCGATGTCGCGAAGATCATTGCAGACAAGACCAGTGACAACGGACAGGAGAGGACCTTCCGGTGCAGCTTCAATCTGAAGTCGCTGAAATATGATAACAAAGAAATCTATTATCTCGTGATCGCGGATGCGAATGGTTTGGTCGTATCGCGTGAAGAGTTCCAGATAGATATCGCCTTTGCGGTGGATGAATTTGATTTCTTCAGTTAAGGCTTAAAGGAGAGAAGCATGGAACCGATCGCAGAAGGCGCTGTAGATAAGCGCGAAGAGATTAAGAATAAGCTCCGTCAGTGCTTTGACGGGAAGATCGTCCGTAAGGATCTGACAAAGAAGATCAAGGAAGGTGCGAACGTGCCGGTGTACGTCCTGGAGTTCCTGCTGGGACAATATTGCAGTTCGGACGATGATGCAGTTATTGAACAGGGCGTGCAGAATGTAAAGAAGATTCTGGCGGAGAATTTTGTCCGTCCGGATGAGGCACAGAAGGTTCTGTCCAGACTACGTAAGAAGGGAAGCTATACCGTCATCGACATGGTGACGGCAAGACTGGATATGAAGCGGAACCTGTATGTTGCCAGCTTCTCCAATCTGGGGATCACGAACGTCCTTCTGGATGATGAG
>OCTX012182147.1_pt1 | contig 15224 bp, 12 predicted proteins | sample 1539691 | NCBI WGS metagenome assembly OCTX01 (sample SAMN02144231, study PRJEB22623) | gut metagenome | biome: sheep rumen | host: Ovis aries | place: New Zealand | reverse complement strand
CGAGACTGTTCACTATGGAGCAGCTGGTCGGCGATTTCCGCACGGATTTGCGAATCAGACTCCCTGAAAAGACACATGCTGATCACCAGCACGAGGAAGGCCACAACAGCAGAGTAGATCCGGGTATGCTGGGACACGGGGTTAGGCATTCCAGACTTGCTGACCGCATAGAACATTAACATATCCAACAGAATGTTGATACTCATCACAGCCGCAGCGATCAGGATCGGCAGCCGGTTGCCCACACGGTCAATCTTGTTGAAACGTTTATACTGGCTGTTCCATACCGCAAATCTTCCGAAAATGTAGAGGGTGGTAATAATCAGGACGCACAAAATGATTTTGTCCCATGGCGAAGGCACGTTCACATAGAGATTGACCGCGTTCCATGTCTTCTCACAAGTATGCTGAATGCAATATCCCACGGTCGCAGCAAAGAGTGCCATAAAGAAATTGGCTTCCGAATAGAACATCGCAGCAATAGCGTTCAGCAGAAACATACCGATATACTTGACAAGGGAACGGCAAAGAAGTGTTTCCGGAGAGGAGTGGGAAAAGTCTGCCTTGAACAGAATCATCCAAGCGGCAATCGCGAGGAACGAGACAATGATCCGAAGCGGCCACATGGAACGCTTTTTAACCTGGCTAAGAACCAGAAAACATCCAGCCATAGTGGCAAAAAGCGGCAAAAAATCATTCTGTAAGAATGTAACGATCGTAGCCCCTAAGCCCATGAAATCACCTCATCCGTTCAGTCCATAGCGATGAAATTCAGTCAGGAAATCCTTTCTTCGCATCCGGCTGATATCGAAGACTCTGTCGCCGACTTCCGCTGTATTGCCGGCAATGCGTTTCACATGCCGCAGGTTGACAATGGTCTGGTTATTCAGACGGAAAAAGCCGGTTTTCGGCAGTATTTTCTCCACATCTTTCAAGGTCCCGTATCCCTTAATGACTTCAGTGGATGTCTTGTAATGAAGGTGATGCTCGAAGATTTCCACATAGATCAGATGATTGGCTTCAACCCTGGTTTTCTCTGTGCCGATACTGATCAGAACTTCGGATGTGTTCCTCTGGCACCGGCTCAGCGCCTTGCGCAGCTTCAGTTCCAGAGCCGGGTAGGTGATGGGTTTGACAATGTAATCCAGCGCGTCGACTTCATATCCTTGTACGGCATATTGCGCAAGCGAAGTGAGAAAAATCAGGATGACGGTTTCATCTATAGCACGAAGTCTATGAGCTGCCTTCATCCCATCCATGCCTTCCAGCTGGATGTCCATGAATACTATATCAAATTGACTCTGATAGTTCTCAAGGAACTCTTCAGCGCTATGAATCCACGTAAACTGGAGTGCTTCCATGTTATCTTCCCGGTAACGCTGAAGGAAAGTTTCCAATCGGCGATAATCGCGCTCCACATCCTCAATAATCGCAATCTGATACATAGGAAGCCTCCACTAGGTTAACAGGGCTAAGCATCCGAAGAAAGGTTCGAATCAGATGGGTGATTTTCTGTTGTGATTCTATCACATTTTGTGCAAACTGTGAAGTCCATATCGATCACGATTCTCATGTGTCACGATGCCTCCGTGTTCTTACAGTACGGATGGCATGATCAATATCGTCTTGTGTCATCCCTACTTCATCAGCCCAGGCAGATGCGGCGTTCATCATTGCTTTGAATTCCGCGAGATCAGGCTGCGGAATCGGCTTTAGCAGAATACTGTTTCCATCGGAAAAAACCATCAGTTTGGTGCCGGCGCCAATTTGCAGGCTGTCACGAATTGCTTTGGGCAATACAACTTGCCCTTTCGAGGAAACCACTGTTACGTCAGTCACATATTGAGTCATGCGAAACCCTCACAGTAAGATTATCTTACCATGAATATAATAGCACATAAAATGGCTTTATGCAAGATACAGTGAATAAATCGGCGGCAAACCCCAATCCGTTCCAAGTATATTTTACTGATTGAGCTTAACCATAACCTTATCAGAGCCGCAGCATCACGTGGGCATGGAAGACCCCGTCTTGCGAGGCATAAAAGCGTGTGATGCCGTTGTATTTTTTGACGGTTTCCTGAATGATTTCTATGCCCATTCCATGAAGGGCGGGATCAGGCTTTCGGGTTTCCAGGGTGGGGTTCGCCTGGATCGCATCGGCGTCTGCGGCGTTTTCCACCACAATGCACAGATAGGATTTTGCAGGGTAAATCCGCACATTGATCCAGGGATCCTTGAGATTTTCACAGCCTTCGATGGCGTTATCCAGCAGATTGGTCAGGATCGATGAGAAGTCGGATTCCTTAAACGGTAAATTGGAATCAAGGCATGCGTCGATCGCGATTTGGATATTTTTGCTTTGCGCCAGTGTTCTCCGCTGGGCGAGGATTGCATCCGCGAAAGCATTTCCGCTGTTGATATCATTCGCACCGGTCGAAGGTGCCTGGTAGAGGTCATCGATCATTCTTCGGGCTTCTTCGACTTTTCCGCTCTCCAGCAAAGCAGCCAGTGTAGCCAGATGATGCTTCTCCTCATGGCGGGCGTGCAGGATTTCCTTGTTCAGCCGCTCGGCCTCAAGGGCTGTCAGTGCATCCGCGCTGCTAAGCTTTTTGATGGACAGATCCATGATGTTCTTCAGGTGGGACCGGATCAGCTGATTGCTGAGCATGAAGGTGGAGTTGAGAATAACCAGCATGCAAACGGATATCACAATGTTCGGAATGCTTTCGTTGAAATGAATGATATCCCGCATGACAAACAGGGTAATCTCACAGAGAACAACCAGGAAAAGCGACAGCCAGTACATCGGCGGAACCGGGTGCTTTGTGTTGAGCGCCTGGGTGCAGATAAAGATACTTGATACAATGACAAAGCACTGGCAAATGATTCTTGTGTTTGTTTGGGAAGGATCAATCAGATCCGTTATATTCTTGACCAGGTTCAGGATCCAGAAGAAAGAACATATGAAGACGGCGCACATCACCAGCTTGAGTTCAAATCTTCCCCGAAGAGCCACCAGAGAAAAGACAGCGCCCCAGATAAGATAATTCACGATATACACCATAAAGCTGCCCTTGAAGAGCTGCTCATTCAGGATGACACAACCGACTCCCGCTGCAGTGCAGCCGATCAGCAGCATGATCCCCACCCTGAAACTGAATTTGAAACGATATGCGAACGCAAGTGAAATGAACATGCTCAGAAAGGTCAGGGAGTCACATATCCGGCTGATTAAAATCGCTTGGCTACTCATCTGCAGATGATCTCCTCAAATCTCTTTTTGACTTCTCCGAGTCTGGACCGTCCGACGGGAAGGGCCGCGCCGTTGTCCATCAGGACCAACCCTTTGTCAATGGCGGTAATCGCGTGAAGATTAATGATGTAGGATTTCTGAATCCGGATGAAGTAATCCGGAAGCTGACTTTCAATCTCGTTCATGGTGCTGTGCAGTTCATGGCTGCCTTCCGTCATCACGATCAGCTGGATTTTGCGTTGGCTTTCGATGTAGAGAATCCTGCTGGACTGAAGGGAGTATCGCATACCATTGGACACAAGTGAAATCTTTTCGCCTGTCTGTCTGCGAAGGACATCCCTGAGCTCGTTCAACGCTTCCGGCAGTTCTGACTCAAGCTGCCGTTTTCGGATAAAGCGCAGCGGCTGAACCCGAATGGCTTCAAAAACCCGCTGTTCAATATTGGAAACGAATATGATGATAGCCATGCTGTTTGCGTTTCGAATAGCCCGGGCGAGTTCAATGCCGTCTTCTCCCGGCATTTCGATATCCAGCAGATAGGCATCGAAAAAGTAGTCTTCCACCTCCAGCGCTGCAGAAAAAGGCGTGACAATGAAGGATGCATCTGTTTTGGCCAGATTTTCCCTGATCAGACGCACCATCAGATCCCTTTGATCCGGTTCATCCTCAACGACAGCGATACGGTAACTCATAGGTCCATCCCTTCTCCGAAAACTATTGTAGCTGCCCGCTGAATTCGTGTCAATGTTTCTTGTACCGTTTTTGGCGCATTTCGTACCAAATACGAAAAAAACAGAAAAAACGGATTAGAGTTAGCATCAGATGGTGCGATGGGAATCCGGACGAAGGGAGGAACATGCTGACCGAGCAGCCCGACTGCACCTGAATGCTGTTGAACATCCTGCGAATTCAAAGAAAGGAAGAATCCGATATGAGGAAAGCTCTTTGCATCATTCTCTCTGCGCTGCTGATGCTGAACCTGATCGTCGGCATGGCCTTCGCTGAAGAAGAAGCCGCCTATCCCAAGCTCTTTGAAACCAACATCACCACGGTCGAAGGAACAGACGCGCAGCCTGAACTGGAAGCGCACGTGAAAGCCATCATCGAAGTGGACGGCCTCAAGTTCCGCGACCTGAACGGCAACGGCGAGCTGGACGCTTACGAAGACTGGCGCCTGGACACCGAGGACCGCATCACCAACCTCCTGTCCCTGATGACGCTGGAGGAAAAGGTGGCGCTGCTGTACCACACCAATACCGCGGGCCAGAACGGCGCTCCGTATCCGGTAACCGATAAGTACCTCTACGCGACGGAATGCCCCTTTGTTCCCGAAGCGACCGATGTGAACTCCGCGGGTTATTCCTGCTGGTTCTATATCAATGAATATGGCATCACCCATTTCCTGGATAACTCCAACGGCGCTCCGCAGGAGCAGGTGTACATGCACAATGCCATGCAGGAGATGGCGGAAGCCCAGCGTCTGGGCATCCCGATGACCATTTCCTGCGACCGTTCCTACAACTCCTGGGGCGGCTTCATCGACTCCCCGCATACGGCCTTTGGCACTGCCGCTGACCTTGAGCTGGCTGAGAAGATCTGGACCCATTACGCTCAGGAAATGGCTGCGACTGGCTACCATGTCACCCTTCAGCCCACCGGTGTGCAGCTCGGCAGCTGGTACGGCGAGGATGCCGCCAACGCCGCCAAGATGGTGAGCGCTGAAATCAAGACCTACCAGGCGAATAACACCGCTACCTGCTCTAAGCACTTCATTTCCAACAACTTCTCCGCTTCCCGCAGCGTTGCGCAGGCCTATGAGAACTGGATGGTTCCGTGGGATGCCGCCATTAACGAGGCGGGCACCGGCTGGATCATGACCAACGGTTATTCCACCGGCCTGACCAACAATACGGTCAACGTGGACTATGACAAGACCACCATGAACTATCTGCGCAATGTGCTGGGCTTCAACGGCGTTGTGCTGACCGACTGGGGCGCCATGGGCTCCTCCGACAACAATGTGTGGTACTACCGCAACAGCGGCACCGGCATCACCGCTGAAGGCGAAGATATCAACCATCTGACCCTGCCCGAGCGCTATGCGCTGGTCTGCAATAACGGTGTGGATCAGTTCGGCGGCCTGCAGGTTGCCAAGAATCCCGAAGAGTTTGAGAGCGGCCTGAAGCTGGGCCATCCGCATGCGAACGAAGTCATCACCTACCTGGATCCGATGGTGGAAGCCGTTGAAACGGGTCTGGTGACCATGGAACGCCTGGAAGAGGCAGACCGCCGCGTGCTGCGCACCAAGTTCAACCTGGGCCTGTTTGAGAATCCCTACAGCAGCGCTGAAAAGGCCATGGCCATCGCCTGCAGCCCCGAGTTTGCCGCTGCTCCCTGGGAGATCACCGACAATGCTTCCCTGAACGCTGCCCGCAACGCCGAACTGGTCGCCCTGGAGCAGCAGCTGCAGAGCGAAGCCGCTGTCCTGATCAAGAATGACGGCAATCTGCTGCCGCTGGAAAAGGGTATCAAGGTCTACTTCGCCGCCAACAGCGAGAGCACCGCAAAGCTCTATGCGGACGCTGCCGCCGATTACTGCACGGTCGTCGAAAGCGCTGAGGAAGCGGACGTCGTGGTTGGCGACTTCTCCCGCGTGGACGATGCCGCCGAAATGCTCATCCTGGACGCCGAAGACTTTGAAAAGCCCCTCGTGCTGAGCCTGAACAACACCAATCCCACCCTGAGCCTGATGAACAGTGCCGATGCTCTGCTTCAGCTGAACTTCACCCGCGGCGCTGACCACGGCCGCAGCCAGGGCGAAATCCTGACCACCACGGAACCCCAGGTGTTTGTGGATCTGCTCTTCGGTGTGCGTGAACCCGCTGGTCATATGGTCGCCGAAGTCGGCAGGGATTCCAGCGAGAGCGCCCTGGCATGGGGTGATCTGGCGAACGATGTGGGCGCTTCCGACTATGTGCGCCTGCTCCTCCTGGGCATGATGAAAGAAGATCCCACCGCTGAACTGCCCAAGAACTTCGGCGATCCCCTCCTGTGCGCGGGCTACGGCATGAAATACGGCGCTGCTCCCGAGTTCGAGTACAGCACTCTGATCCTGCCCACGGGCGTCACCATCACCGAGACCGAATCCAACGGATCCAAGCAGACGGAAGCCAAGCTGTTCACTGAACCGCAGAAGGCCGGCGAACCCTTCACAGTGTCCTTCCTGCTGAGAAACAACGGTGCGGCCGGTGTCGAAACCGTGAATGTGTATGACAATGATACACTCGTGGCCCAGAAAGTTGTCGCCATCAATGACAACGGCTGGCGTGTCGTACAGATCGACGTAACTGTTGACGGCGCGGGAGAACATATCCTGACTGTGGGAACGCTCTCCGGCACTGTGACTGTGGAATAAAACAGACGGCCAACGGATGCGGGACATTCTTCGCCCCGTATCCGTTGCGCCTGCGGTAAACAGGAGGTATACGATGAAGCTCTTTCGATCGCTGATCCTTCTTGCAATGGCGCTTCTTCTCTGCGGTTCAGCCTTTGCGGAGCAGCCCCAGGCGAACGCCTACAAGGCACAGAATCCCATCACTATCGACGGTGTGTTGGATGAATGGGTGCTGGACTCCCCGATGATCCTGAACAGTGAAGAGCAATTAATCCGCGACGCGCAAACCTGGCACGGCAAGGAAGACCTGAGCTGTATCACTTATGTGATGTGGGACGAGGAGAATCTGTATCTGGCGGTTGATGTGACAGAAGATTCTCCCTTCGGGGCCATTGAAATGCTGCCGCTGGACGGTGAAGACAATTTCAAGGTGTTCTTTTCCACCGATCCCACCGCCGACCCTGCCAGAACTTCCTACGGGACCTGTGACTGGATGCTGTACCTGATCGTGGATAACGTGTATTGGGATACGGCGATCGAGCGCTGCATGATCCCGGTGGAAGTCCGCGGCCGTTATGTCTCCAAAGGCATGACGGGCGGTGAGGATGTGCTGAACGGGTATGAGAAAGCGGTCACCACCAATGTCAACGGCTTCATTTTTGAAGCCAAGATCCCGTGGGAGAATTTCTCCAACAAGCACATTCCCGTGTATGTGCCCCAGACGGGTGACTGCATCAATTTCGACTTTGTGATCACAGACATCGGTTATCCCTGCCCGGGCACAGATTACATTCCTCAGATGGCCTGGACCGGCGATATTAGTATCAATTACAATCCCAGCGGCTGGGGACGCCTGCTGTTCGTGGATTAAGGATGAATCCCATGCTTCTCAGCAAGTGATTCAGGAAACAAGGGTCCAAAACGAATCGGGGTATTTGACAGTTTCTCCTTGATTTGTTGCTCCTTTTTTCCGGGGGCTGTCTTTCATAGGGCAGCCCTTTTTTCGTATCTGATGTGTTTCCGGTGCAGCACCGTTTATTACCGTGGGCAAACAGGATCATGCCCTCTTTTCCGGTGCTTTCGCCTGCCTTTCCGACGGCCGTTTCCGGCCGATGCGATCCAGTTTATATTCGAGGAAAAGTCCCAGCACAACCAGCAGAATCAGGGGTATCATGTACGTCACCTCCGGGAATCTGTCTTTGGACAGGCACAGTTTAGCACGGATCCGGGGAGGCCCTGTCTACCGCGGGTAGACAAGAAAAAGGAGGGGATCTGCCGCGGCGGTCCCCTCCGGTGGTGTGATGACGGCGCCATTTTGCCGGCGCGGCGTTTCTATCCCTTTTTCTTTTCCTTCATCGCCGGGAAATCCCAACCCGTGATCACGCGGAGGGATTCCGCTTCCCATCCGGGGACCCGGAGCTCATAATCTTCCTTCTCATAGTTCAGGCGGACAGCCAGATACCGGTAGCTCCATAGCGCGCCGTTCGAAAAGCTGATGCGGTAGGGCTTGAATTCGGGTGAACGGTAAGGGGAGGCCTTGTTCCAGGCCGAGAAATTGTATCCGCAGTTCTGCCATTCCGCGCCGCGGAAAGCGTCCAGCGGGATCTCCAGCCGCATGGTGGTGTCAGCCAGGCACAGGCAGTCCCCCTGCCGCCAGGCGGAAAACTCAATATTGCCGTAATACCAGACCCAACGGCTGGTGACGGAATAGATTTTCCCGTCGACCCAGTGATATTTACTGCATAAAAGATCCATGGGGACCGCGGATTCCGGGACCCCCAGGTCTTCTTTGGCTGACTGCTGAAACACTTTGCATTCGTTCTTTGCGTTGCTGAAAGCGGCGCTTTCTTCCTGATCCCAGACGCGCTTCACTTCCACGGCCGTCAGGATCAGCCAGAGCAGAAACATCAGGACGCCGATCAGAATGATGATGGTATACGCGTGCGGATTCGCCGGCTTCCGCCTGCTGCCCCCGGAAGAGCATTCTTCGAGCAGCAGACAGGGAATCGCGAAGGCGGTCATGCCCGCGACCCATTTCACGCCCCGGACAAAGGCGGGCAGCCTGCGTTTCTCCCGGAACTGTTCTTCCATGGAAACCAGCTTGTCATACGCCTGCTCCAGCGGTTCCGACAGGCGACGGCGGACGAAGCACTCGCCGTCCATGATGTCGTTGTTCTTATCGGTCAGATCGATCCCCAGCAACAGTTGTTTCATCCGTTTATCACTCCCGGTCAGTCCAGATCGTACAGGGCGCACGCTTTTTTCAGTTCCGCCCGCACCTCTTCCACCAGGTGCTTCGGCGCCGTCACCCGCACTACGTTGGCGAATTGCACGGCCCAGTGCTTCATGGCTTCCGCGCTGACCAGCAGGCGGCAGCTGACCCGGCCGTCCTCCAGATCAAAGAAGGAGACGTGCTTCCCGAAAAAGTCGATGACGAGGCTCACGGCGCTGCGGGGGATGATGAACTCCACATTCTCCGCCTCGCCGGAGAACATGTTGAGGTTCTGGTAGACATAGTCCTGGAGGTTCAGCCCGTCCTCCAGGCCGACGACCTGGCCCTTGGGCTTGACCGGGGTCTCCAGCATTTCGATGTCCGTGATCCGGTCCACGCGGTAGTTGGAGACCGTGTCATAGTGGTCGTTGTTGCAGATCAGGTAATAGCGGCCTTCGCTGGCCACCAGCTGATAGGGGTTCAGGGTCTGGCGGCGGGGCGTGCCGTCCTCCGCCAGGCTCGGGTGCAGCTTCAGGTCGGTCCCGTAGAAGTTGTAGGTGATCCGCACCTGCCTGCCGGCGGTGATGGCCTCGTCCAGCACGTCGATGGTGTGGAACAGCTCCGGGTTCTGGGGCGAGTCCGCGCTCATGCAGTGGACATGGTTCATGCGCTGGTTGAAGTGCACGCTGGAAAGCCTGCCCAGCTTGTCAATCAGCTGGCGGCGCTGCTTATAGGGCACGGAGCGCGAGAACAGCAGGCCGTCGATCACCATGTGGAGCTCCGGCCCGGTGAAGTCGTGCTCGTAGTACAGGTCCGTGTAAATGACGTTCTCCTCGGTCTCCCCGGTCTGCCGGTTGACCTGCGTGCGCACGACCTCCGAATACTGGATGTCATACCCGGCGTCCAGCAGGTCGCCGAGGTTCCGCTTCACGGTGGCCCGGTTGACCTCCAGGCCATAGTCGCTGCGGAGCTTTTCCATGATCTGCTGCTGGGTCATGGGGTGATCCGCGTCGGTGTAGCGCTGGAGGATCTGAAGGATATAGAGGATGATGACTTTCTTTCCGCTGTCGGCGGGCACCGGAATCCCCTCCCTGTCGCTCAGTCTGTCTGTCTCACGGCGCCTGATCTTCCCGCTCTCCCCGGATCCTCTCCAGCGCCGCGGCGGCGTCCGCCTGCCCAAGCTCGGCGGCCCGGGCGTACCATTCTTCGGCTTCGCTCTCGACGCCATAGTGGTTTTCCAGGCACCAGGCGGTCCAGTACATCCCGTCGGCATTTCCGGCTTCTGCACTTCGCCGGTACCACAGGTAGGCCTGACGGGGGTCAGCTTCTGTGCCGATTCCATTCTGATAACAGAGCCCCATGACGGACATCCCTTCAGGACTGCCTGTTTCCGCCAATTTCTTTACCCAGGCAACGGCTTTTTCTTGATCCGGCTCAACACCGATGCCGAATAAATAACAGTTGGCCAGATTGTCGTAAGCGTCTGTGCAGCCGTTTTCGGCCGCTTTGAGATACCAGGAAAACGCCTCAGCTTCGTTTTTCTCAGTTCCAAGGCCGCTTTCCAGGCACAATCCAACCGAGAACATCGAAACTGCCTGACCGGCCTCTGCGGCTTTCAGGGTCCATTCAAAACCTTTTGCCCTGTCTTTGTTGGTACCGTTTGTCGTGAGCAGATAACTGCCGACAAAGGCCATGCATGCAGGGTCACCCGCTTCTGCGCCGCGCAGATACCAGATATAGGCGGCATCGGGATCGGGTTCATTTCCGTATAAACCGTGCTCGGTCATGTAACCCATCATAAAGACGGCGTACATGTTTCCGGCATTGGCAGAGGCTTCCACCCGTGCGACATCCTCAGGACTTGCATGCCCTTGCTGAACGAAAGGGATCATTGCAGTAAGATAATTATTGTAAACCAACTCTTCGTTTTCTTTGGCAATCCGCTCGTTTTCTTTGGCAATCTCTTCGCGCTCAAGGGCCATTCGTTCGTTTTCCCTGGCCATCTGTTCGTTTTCCTTCGCGATCCGCTCGTTTTCTTTCGCGGTGAGCATGTTGCGCCACAGCAGGCCGACAAACAGCGAGACGACGACGAGGAGCGTCCCGGCCGCCAGCAGGAGATTCCGCCGGCGCTGCCGCAGCTCCCGGTTGGCCAGGCGGTCGAAGCGGACGCCCAGGCAGACGGAGATGACCTTCAGCAGGGCTTTGTACTTGCCGATCTCCCGGATGTTCGCGCCCAGGAAATGGTGGTTCTCATCATTCCGGAGCTCCTCCGGGTAGCATTCGATCCGGGGGTCGCTGCTCTCCGGCTCGCCGTCCACGATGAAGGGGATGATGCTGTCGGCGCGGCCCAGGGACTTGAAGTAGCGGATCTCCTCGTTGACCCAGGGGGAGACGGCGCTGTGGGGGGAGCAGATCACGATCAGGCAGCGGGAGGCCTCCAGCTCGCGCTGCAGGGAGGCCTGGAGCTCCACGCCGGCCAGGTCGGTCTGGTCCCTGAAAACACGGAGGCTCTTCCGGGCGGTTCCGCCGCCGGGCTGCAGATCCTTCGGCAGGCGGTAGCGCTCCAGGCGCTCCTGGACCCAGCGCCCCCAGCGCAGATCCTTGTGGCTGTAACTGATAAAGGCGTCGTAGGTCATGTCGGACATGATGATCCCTCCTTGCTCTCCCGCATGGCGGTGAGGATGTCCCGCAGGGCCAGGACGTTCTCGCGGTCCATGTCCTTGTAGTCCACATGGCCGCCGGTGACGGCGTTTTCCCGGGCGGAGAGGGCGTCGAGCTCCTCCCAGGGGATCAGGCAGGCGTGCAGGCGGCGCTCGGCGTCCTTCCCGATCCGGACGGAGGACGTCCCCAGCTCCCGGGTCTCCCGCTGCCAGCGCTCCGCCCGCGCCTGATAGACCGCGTCGCTCATGCGGCGGTAGCCCATCACACGGTGGAAGGCGCACCAGCGCAGGTGCTCGGTGACGGAGAGGTGCTCCAGGGTCTCCTCATCCGGCGGCCAGGACCCCGCCAGGACCTCGTCCTCGGTTTTCCCCGCGGCCCGGAGCATCGCCGGCGCAAAGTCCGCGCTGGCCCGGCAGCTCATGCGGCTGAAATAGTCGCATTCCCGCCAGTTTTCCTCCGCGGTTTTTCCGTTCGCTTTGCAGTAGCGCTGATTGATCTGCATGGCCATGGCGTCCATCCGCCAGATGTCGGGGGCGCCCAGGGCCCAGACGCGCTGCGGGCGGCCGTGGGCGTCGCAGATCTCGTCCCGCGTGACGCGGAGCAGCGCGGGCCGGCGTTCGTCCTGCCGGAACCATTCCGTCAGGTCGTCGGCGATCTCCGCGTTGGTGCGGCTGCTCCCCGTGCACAGGGCGATGCAGCGCACGGAATCCCGCGCTTCCTCCAGGAAGGAATAGAATTCGTTGGAGAACCCCGCGGCGGTGTGGAAGCGGATGTCGTAGGATTTCAGGAGCTCCCGGTCGTGCAGGAAGCCGTTCTGGGCGCCGGGATCGAAGACGTCCGCGCGGAACCGGCTGCCGTCGAACTGGGCGTTCAGGATCAGCTGCGCCAGCATGGCCCGCCCCATGCGGCCGAAGCCTAGGATCACCGCGTGGAAGTCCTCGGCGGCCCTGCCGCGGCCGTCAAAGGCGATCATGCCGCAGGGCGGGTGGAGGCGCAGGGTCATCCGGGCGGTGAGGTCGTAGGGATCCGTGTCATAGACGCTGCCGAAGCCGGCGGCCTGCAGCTCCGCCGCGTGCTCGCCGATCCCGCAGGAGAGCAGGCTCACCTGCTCCGGGCGGATCCCGGCGGCGCGCATGGCCGCCGCAAAGGCCTGGGCAAAGAGCAGGTTGGCGCTGCCCTCGGGCTGCAGGGCCGCCACCTCGACCCGGCGCTTTCCGGGCCGGATGCCCACCCGGCGCAGGAAGCCGGGCGTGGGGTTCAGGGCGTCGGGCCGGCGGTCCAGGACCGCGCCCATGGCCTTGATCTCGCCCTCCAGGCCGGCGGCGCAGGCGGTGTCCACATACAGCACGGACCGGTGGGCGCGGACGGCGCTCCGGCCGTAATCGACGGAACTCTCGTTCACGCCGCAGATCAGCGTCAGGGTGCCGCGGCGCAGGAGCGTGACGCGGATGGAGCGCAGCAGCCGCTCGCCCAGGGTGGCGATGGCGGCGCTGGCCGTCACATAAAAGGCCAGGAAGTGTCCCATCCAGAAGACCGCCATCACCGCCGGAACCTGCAGGAGCGGCGCGGCCTGGATGCTGCCCAGGTCATTGACGCCGCCGAACATGCGGCACAGGGCCAGCAGCGCCCGGAACAGGGAGGTCAGGCTCAGCCCCTGGCACGCCGCGTACCCGTAGCCGTACATCAGGCAGCCCACCGCGATGGCGGCGCCGGCCGCCACCCGCATGCTGCGGGCGCGGAGGCGGGTGTCCGCCGCCAGGCACAGCACCGCGGCGAAAAAGCAGGCCGCCACCAGGACGATCAGGCCGATGATTTCCGTGGTCATGGCTTCAACTCCTCCGCGATGGCGCCGATGATCTCCCAGGCGCTGTCGTCCTTGGCCCGGTCTGCCTCGGACAGGGCTTCATAGGGTACCAGGCAGGGGTGCAGGCGGCGGGCGTTGTCCCGCTCGGGCGCATAGCGCCAGTTGTGCAGAATGTGGAAGAGGGACCACCGGGCGTGCTCGTTCCGCCGGCAAGCCTCCCGTTCTTCCGCGGACAGGGAGGCGCAGCGCGCGGCGGCGCGGGCCAGGACCGGCGCGTCCGGCTCGCGGATGTCCTCCTCCGGCAGCAGCAGGCGGAGCTTCGTCAGCAGATGATCGGCCGCGGCGCGGTTGGAATCCTTCAGGAAGGGGCTGAGATCCTCCCAGGGGGAGGGGTTCCCGGTGCGCTTTCCGTAGGTCCGGTGCATGGTCATGGCCAGCCGGTCCAGGGTCCGGCGCATGACCAGATCGCCGGTATAGATGCGCTCGGGGCTGCCGAAGCGTGCGCCGCAGGCGGCGGGGAGGGAGGTGGCGGCGTGGACCTGCCCCTTTACGGGGAAGGCTTGGGCGAGGGCGTTCGCACGCTCCGCGTTCACCCGTTCATCGTCCGCGGCCAGCAGGATTCTGTCGGCTTTCTCCAGGAGATCCCGGTCTGCGTTCCAGGCTTCCTCGTGGAAGCGCACGCCGCCCAGCTCCGGGTGCATGCGCCGGAAATCCGCCCAGTCGCCGAACACGTGGAATTCCGTGTCATGGAAGGGCTCGCGGCAGCAGGTCAGCAGCCCCTGGCAGAGCAGCGCCTGCGCCGGCTTCCCGTCGCCGCAGAGCAGGAAGACGGTCTCCCGCTCTCCGGCGGGATGCTCCAGCCAGTATTGCCGCGCGCAGAGGAAGGCGGGATCAAAGCATTGCGCGCCGGGGACCGCCGCGGCCTCCACACCCCGGCAGTAGACGGCCCCGCAGCGGGGACACAGCGCTTCCGCCAGGGCCGCGTTGGCCCAGCCGTCCGGGCTCATCAGGAAGAGGGTCCGGGGGCCTTTCCCGGCCAGGTGATGATCCATCAGGGCGCGGATCTCCATGGGAACCGAAAGGCTGCGGGCGGCGCGGCTGCCTCCGGGGGCGGGCTCCCCGCAGAAGACAAAGTGCGTTTCGGGGTCCCGCTTCCGGAGATCCGCCGCCAGGGCTTCCGAGGCCTCGTTGCGCTCCGAAAAGACGGCCCAGGGCTTGCGGGCGACGCGCCGGAGCTGCCAGGAGGGCACGAGATTGTCCCGCAGCAGGGTCCACACCGCGCCGATCATGGCGGCCCACAGGCCAACGCTCATCAGCATCAGCAGGATGCCGATCAGCTTTCCGGCCACCGTCACGGGCACCAGGTCGCCGTATCCCGCCGTGGTCAGCGTGACGACGGAATACCAGGCGGCGTCCCAGACCGTGCGGATGCCCGCCCCGGCCTGACCGCGCTCCGCCGCCGTCAGGGCCACGAGCAGCACCGCCCAGACGGCCAGTCCCGCGGCGATGGTTAACAGCATCCTTTTCCGTTTCATACGCGTTCCACCTCTGTCAGGGATTATACCATCCCGGGGGATGCGTGGCAAGATGGTTTTCCCGGGGCGTTGCAAGCGGGCGGCGAATGTGCTATAGTCTCCTCTGGATCCAGAGGAAGCAACAAAGGAGAATCCGTCATATGGACATTGCGATTATCGGACTGGGACTGATCGGCGGCTCCATGGCCCGCACGGTCAAACTGCGGACGGATCACCGGGTCTTCGGCTGCGACCGGGACCCGGAGACCCTGCGCCTGGCGGCCGTCATGAACGCCATCGACGGCGAACTGAACAATGAAAAACTGCGGGGCTGCCAGATCGTGCTGATCACCCTGACGCCCGCCGCCATCGTGGAGTGGCTG
>OCTX012221100.1_pt1 | contig 15236 bp, 12 predicted proteins | sample 1539691 | NCBI WGS metagenome assembly OCTX01 (sample SAMN02144231, study PRJEB22623) | gut metagenome | biome: sheep rumen | host: Ovis aries | place: New Zealand | reverse complement strand
GGGCCTGAGCATCGGCGCCATCTTCTCGGCGCAGCTCGGCGGCAAGACCTACTCCGTCACCGCGGCCAGCCTCGGTTATCAGGGCAAGCTTAAGAACACCCTGGACGGCCGTCAGGACGGCCTGATTCCCGAGGGAGTCAATTTCGTGGGCTACGACGAGGACGGCAACGGAATATATAAGACCAACACCACGCTGGTGTCGGACATCTACACCTATTATTCCAATTTCAAGGCCAACCGTTACAACTTCGTGGAGTACATCTACGACAACTCCTTCCTCAAGCTCAAGGAGGTGACGCTTTCCTACGACTTCCCCAAGTCGCTTGTCACCAAGACCAAGTTCCTGCAGGGCGTTACCATTTCCCTGTATGCCAACAACCTCTTCTGCATCTCCAACTATCCGTTCTACGACCCTGAGGTCACAGGCGCCAACGACGCCAACGCGACCCGAGGCATAGAGTCGGGAAGTTTCCCTATGTGCCGTTCCTACGGTGGCAGCATCAAAGTCAAATTCTAGAGTGCTATGAATAAGATAATCAAGACATTCGTGGCCCTGGCCCTCTGCGTTGCAGCCTCTTCCTGCACCGACAGGTTCGTAGAAATCAATACGAATCCCAACAAGATCAACTTCGGCGATGCCGCCCCTGGTTCGCTGTTCGAGCCGCTGTTCTACGGAATAGGCGTCAACAACCAGTATCAGGCATGGTTCTTCGCCAACGAACTGGCCCAGGTGACGGCGTTCACCAGCGGCCAGACCACCCAGATACACCAGTATCAGGTTACCGACGGCAACTGGCAGAGCCAGTGGGACAATTACGCGCGCTTCGGCTTCGACGCCCATCACCTCGTGGCCCAGGCCGTCAAGAGGGAAGACAAGTACATGGAGGCTCTCGGCCTTATTCTCAAGGTCTATTGCCTCAGCAACCTTTCCGCTCTGTTCGGCGACATCCCCTATAAAGAGGCTTACATGCAGACCGAGAACACCAGCCCGGTGTTCGACAGTCAGGAAGAGCTTGCCGCCGAGTTCGTAGCCGACCTCGACAGCGCCGCCGTAATCCTCGCCCGCAAGCCGGAGATTACCAAGCCCGGCCTGGACAGGATGTACGGCGACAATTACACCAAGTGGATAAAGTTCGCCAACTCCCTCAAGCTGCGCATCCTCTGCCGCATGTCGGGCATCAGCGACAGCTATTGGGCTGCCATTCAGCAGATTGTGGACAACCCGACGGGGTATCCCGTATTCGCCGACAACACCGACAACGCGGCCGTTCCCTTCCAGGATGTTGACCCTTACCGCAACTACTGGGGCCAGCAGAACATGACGAATTCCAACTTTACCGCACACCGCATCACCCAGACCATGATTGACATGATGGTGCAGTTCAACGACAAAGGCAACGCCGTGTTCGAAGACCCCCGCCTTCCCATTTTCGCAACCCAGCGCTCCGGCGCATGGAAGGGCTCCCGCGGCGGTGTGCCCACCGGAGACTTCAAGGCCTACGACACCGGCTCCGCCCTTCCCAACTTTGCGGTCCTCGCCCGTTCCAGCATGCCTGCATTCCTCATGGATTATTCCGAGGTTCTATTCATCCTCGCCGAGGGCGTGCAGAAGGGCAAGCTCAACGTAGCGGGCAAGACTGCGAAAGACCTCTACGAGGAGGCAGTCCGCGCCAGCATAGCCAAGTGGGCCGAATTCGGCCAGTATGCGGCCAAGCCCGTCACCGTGCGTTCCGCCGACATAACCGCCCTTCTGGAAGGCCCCCTGGGCTCGTACGACAAGGCGGTCTCGCAGGACGGCAGCCTTTACGGCAGCGCCGAGGAACTCATTGCCTGTCAGAAGTTCATCTCCCTGTACTTCTGCGGCTACGAGGTCTTCAATGAGTGGCGCCGCACCGAATATCCCGACTTCCAGATTGCGAGCGGCACTTCTTCCAACGATTACGAAGTGCCCACCCGCTACGGATATCCCAACTACACCGTCGCGTCCAACAGCGCACATGTCACGGAAGCTCTCGAGCGCATGGGAGGCGCTGGAGCCGCCAACAACATGCACATCCCCCTCGACTGGTCTTACGTCAAGCTCCACGGTACTCATCGCAGTCCTTATTCACCTCAGCTGTAATCATTTATGAAAAGATATCTGATACCTCTGTTCCTTCTTCTGGCCGCCGTAGGCTGCCAGAAGGAAAAAGAAGGGTTCGTCGTTGAAGGCGACCCTACGTTCAGCATCGTGGTGCGCGACGACAGCGAGGTCCCCGTTGCCACCCTGGACGAGATGTCGGCCCAGTATTCTTTCGTCATAGGTCCGAACGCCTGGTCTGCCGCCGCCAACAACGCAAACCATGTGTCCAAGGCAGCCCGCTTCTATGTGAACTCCAACATGCGCTGGAAGGTGGTACCCGCCACCGGAGAGCCCGAGAGCTGGATTCATCCCTTCCCCGACAGTGGTGAGAAGGAGGGCCTGTTCTTCTTCAAGACCGAACGCAACATCGACCCGGTGAACCGTCGCGAAGCCTTGTTCAACATACTGGTCGACAAGGGCACCGGCAACTTCGAGCCCCTTGAGGGCATGCTCAGTGTCACGCAGGAGCCCAGCCCGCTCTTCCTCGAGATGAACGCCGCCAAGTTCAACGTACAGGCTTCCGGCCAGAGGATACGCCTCGCCGTAACCTCCAACGTGAACTGGGATTACTCACTCGAGCCCGCCGCCTCCTATGGCACGCCCGACCTGGAATGGATAACCGACGAGTCCAAGCACGAGAGCGGCAAGCAGGTCGACACCCTTGTCTTCAAGGTAGCCGCCAACAACCTGGGCGTACGCGGCGCCGACCTCACCGTCCGTTACACCATCGACGGCGAGGCCAAGACGGAGCTGGTCCCCATCACCCAGTATCCTGCCAACGAAACCACCCTCGAGGGCTTCCCCGTCAAGTGGGCGGTGCGCGTGGCGGACAATACCTACGCATCCACATGGCCCACGGGCGGCACCATCCCTCCCGTGAGCGGCAGCGGCATGATGACCTGGCACAACGAGAGCGGCCGCGCCGTCGACAGCGCCGGCAAGGTCGTCATCGACGTCTCCGACAATTGTCCCCGCGCCGCCGGAGTGTGGCCCGGAGATTATCTGGAGATAGTAGCTGCGTCGCCCGTTTCCGCAGGAACCATTGTCAAGCTCGTCTTCGGTACGCGCGTATCCGGCACCGGTCACAAGTACTGGAGGCTCGAGTTCCGCGACGGCGATACCTGGAAGATTGCAGGTCAGCCACTTACCGACCCCGAGGTTCCCGGCCCCGACGGCAAGCCTGTCGTATACACACATGCCATGAATTCCGACGGTTCCACCAACATCTTCGTGGAGTCCCTTGCCAATTACACTGCCAACACCGACCAGGTGGAGTTCCGCTTCATCTGCGCCGCCAACTGGCAGGCCAACGGCAAAGGAGCCCTTGGCGCACCCAACGGAGGCACCTGGCGCCTGGCGGTTGACACCAAGACTGCCGACGACGCCTATCAGCCTCAGATTTCGATAGTTGCTGCCGGTTCCGAGACCCTCACCAAGGCCAATCTCACCGTCAATCCTTCCTACCTCGCCTTCGACGGCGAGAAAGCCGGTTCGCGTAAGTTCACGGTAACTTCCGACCAGGACTTCACCCTCACTCCTTCCTCCGACTGGATTAAGGTCGACCAGACCGAATCCTCCGCAGGCGAGGACATTTCCTTCACGGTGAACTGCGAAGACAACGACACCGGCTCCATCCGCGAGGGCGTCATCGTCATCAAGGCCGGCATCACCCGCAGCTCCATCGCCATTATCCAGGGTGCGAAGCCGGGCAGCGTCACGCCCGGCAGCGATGAGCCTCAGGAGGTTACCACACCTGCGGAATTCCCCATCATGTGGAGCATGCCCGGTCCGAGCAATGTAAACGGAGTTGACTTCTCGCTCAACAACGTTTCCGGCTCGTACGTGTATTCCGACACCCACCACGGCAAGCTGAGCATGATACGTACTTCCACCACCTCGGCGACGTCGAGCAACACCACGTACCAGAAGCGTACCGAGGAGCGCTGGAACGGCAAGCATTGCTTCCTGCACTACGGCGTTTACAAGGACGACTACTGGCTCTTCGAGGTGTTCAACGTCACCAATCCTGCGGGAACCTATACCATTGAGTACTGTGCCGAGTCTTCCGGCAACGGACCCAAGTACTTCCTGCTTGAGTATTCCGGCGACGGCGTCAACTGGATTCCAGTAGATCCCGTTGACGGTTCGTACAGCGGCGAAAACGGAGAAGAGACATTCCAGTACACCTACGCCCTGGAAAAAGCTTCGACGGTCTATACGATAAACAAGTCTGTCCGGCTTCCCGCGATTGCTAAGTCCACTACGGTCAGGGTGCGCGCAAGGGTGGTCTCCACCAGCCGCGTCTCCGGTACCGACATGGCTCTCAACCACGGTGCGACCAACCGCGTGGGCGATCATGTAACCATCTCGTTCAAAGCAGATTAAATAAATTATTATAGTTATTATGAAGTACAACAAACCCAATGCGGAGTACATGCCCCTTGAGGCATATTCCGAGTATCTGGAACTCACGTCCTTCGATGGCCTTGGCCTCGACGACGCCCAGGAGGAAGAGTTGATTTTCTAAAGTGTATGCGATTATGAAAAAAACAGTTCTTTTCGCTGCCTTTACTGCAGCCCTCGTGCTCTCTTCCTGCACCACCAAAAAAGAAGATGTGTCTGCACCTGTCTCTCAGGGCGTACGCACTGTCGAGTTCACGGCCTCGTCCCCCGAGACCAGGACTGTCTTCGGAACCCCCGACGGTTCCACCTACCCCGTCCTCTGGAGTGACAACGACTCCAAAATCGGCCTTGCGCTCAATCTCAAGAGCGTCCTGAGCGCCGACCTTACCGTTTCTGCAGATCACAAGACTGCAACATTTACCCGTGAACTCAGCGATGACGCAAGCGGAATTTATCAGTTCGTAATCGTCAATCCCTATGACGCCTTCAAGAGCGTAAATGCCAGCGAAAGCCGCTTCATGGTCGAGGTCCCCTCAGGCCAGACGAGTGGTGTCGGAACCCCCGACGAGAGGGCTCAGGTAATGTACGGCGTTTCCGATATCAGCGCGGAACTTCCTTCCAAGGTGAGTCTCTCCCTCAAGCACGTTCCCGTTTATCTTCACATGTCTTTCAAGGGCGTCGACCTTGGAGGAGCTACCGTTCAGTCGGTGAGCGTTTCTTCCGAGAAATTCATTGCCGGCCGTTTCTTCCTCAAACTGGACGGCAGTTATGTAGAGGGCACCAGCATGGCGAAGTCAGTCACCGTCAGCACCGGAAGCCTCGATGACGTGTGGTGCGCAATCGCCCCCGTTGATTTGGCTGGCACTGTTCTCTCCGTTTCCATCGTGACCGACAAAGGCTCTCTCAACAAAGATCTCAATATCCCTAAGAGCTTTGTATTCAGCCCCGGCAAGATATGCAAGTTAAGCATCAATATGGAGGGTATTGGTATGAAGGACCCCGTGGTATACGATCTTGTGACTTCTGCTGACGAGCTCCACTACGGTGACGAAATTATCATTGCCGCAGCAGACTACGATGTAGCCCTTTCCAAACTCCAGAACACCAACAACCGTTCAGAAACCGGTGTCTCCAAGGGCAGCGGCGTAATCCTCGACCCCAGTGACGACGTAGAGATAATCACCCTCCAGGACGGCCTCATCCCCGGTACTTGGTCGCTGTATGCAACTAAAACCGCCGGGTATATTTATGCTGCCGGAGGTATTAACGATGCGGGCAATTACCTGAGGACCAGGGATATCATCGACGAACAGGCAAGCTGGAACATTTCCTTCGGAGACTTTACCGAAGCTGACAATGCGAATCCCGACGCCGAGCGCGCCATCATCCATGCGCTTACCTCGAAGCGTTCACTTATCCGTTACAACATGGACAGTAAAATCTTCTCCGGCTACAACGACGTCACGTCGACTTATCCTGTGAAGATTTACCGCCACCGGGTGGATCCCGACATGTCTCCCCGCTTCAATGCAACCATGCCTTCCGACGGCAAGACCATTGCCACCTCTGCTGCGGAATTGCCGGTGTATGTGTTCGGCAATGTATCATGGACTGCTTCCGTAAGTGGCGGTGCAAGCCTGGATGTGACTTCCGGCAACGGCCCCGCTACGCTTACCCTCAGCGTTCCCGAGAACACCACCACTTCGACCAAGGAGTATAAGGTCACCGTGAGCACAAGCGCTTCCGTCTCTCCCAGCTCTTATACCCTCACGGTTACGCAGAATGCCGTTCCTGCGAGCGTCGATGTCAAGGTTGGCGACGTCCTGTACTTCGAGAACTGGGCCGGCGCAGCCGACGGTTCAACTAACGGCGCCCTCGACAAATATGCATTCGGCGGCACTGTCGTATTGGGCGGTGCACCCGTGATTTACAGCGGCAGCGGCGCTTACACCAAGACGGACGGCAATGCCAATTGTAAAGTCGTTTCCGGTCGTGACGAGACACTGCTTATAACCCCCAAGGGTTACATGACCGTATCCGGCATCCCTTGCAAGGGCGTCAAGTCGGCTACGCTTTCCTATGTCATCAACCGCAGCCAGACCGAGAAGTATATCCCTTCGACTACTACGGAAGGCGTGACTATCGGAAGCGAGACTCAGACAAGCGAGGTCAGCGGCGATAACACTGCGTATATCCTTTCGTTCCCCGTGACGTTCGAAGACGGCCTTTCCACCTTCGACCTTACGATTACGAACAAGCATACTGCAAATACACGCTTCACTAATATACAGGTCGTCGTTACCGAGCTTAAGTAATGTCAATGGAAATGAAAAAAACATATATTACCCCCGACTGCGCTGCAGAGGGCATTCTCTCTCTTGGGAATGCCCTGCTGAGCGAGTCTCTCCGCGGTAACGGAGACATCAATGATACCAACCCTGAAATGGATTGGGGTGACTTTTAAACCAGGAAAGCATATGAAAAAGTTTATTGTTCTCGCTGCCACACTCGCAGCTGCCGTGCTTTCCTCGTGCACACCCAAGGAGCTGGAACCCGCCGCTCCTGCGCAGGTCAGCGTTACCTTTACCGCCGAGGCGCCTCAAACCCGTACCGTTTTCGGTGAGCAGAATGCCGACAAGAGCTATCCCGTCCTCTGGAATGCGGATGACAAGCAGGTCGCTGCATCCATAGGCTATGCTACTGCAAAAGCACTCGACGTAACTCCCGCAGCAGACGGCCTGTCCGCCAGCTTCACCGCTAAATTCGACGCGGCAGAATCATACCGTTTCATCCTCGTAAATCCGTTTGCGGCTTACAAGAGCGTCAACAAGACCAACAAGACCGTCCTGGTCGAGATACCCACGGCGCAAGCGTCAACGCCCGCCGGTCCCGACCCTTCGGCCCAGATTCTTTATAGCATCACAGAAGAACTTACCACCCTTCCGTCGGTGCTGCCCGTCTCGTTCGCTCATGCGACTGCATACCTCCATATCTTCTTCAAGGACCTCTCGCTGCCTGCCGGCGCAAGCGTGCAGAGCGTTACCATTGAAGCTCCGGAGGGATGCTACATAGCGGGCCGCAACCATTTCCTGCCCGAGGAAGGCAAGTTTAACGGAGAAGGCACGTCCCAGTTCAACATGATATCCGTAAGCACGGACACCGCCGACGAGGTATGGTGCGGCATTGTTCCCGCAGACCTGTCTGGCAAGTCCCTCAAGCTTACTGTAGGTACCGACCAGGGTTCGCTCAGCAAGACCATCACCCTGCCTGCAAGCGCTGCCCTTGCCCCCGGCGACGTGGTACGCTTCGGCGTGAGCATGGCGGGAATTTCCGCTCAGGAAGCTGTCAAGTATAAGTTGGTCACTTCTGAGTCTGAACTCAACTGGGGAGATGAAATCATCATCGCCGCAGCAGATTCCGACGTTGCCATGAGCACCGGCCAGAACTCCAACAACCGCTCTCAGGCCGGTATTACCAAGAGCGGCGAGTATATCATCGATCCTGCGAGCAACGTAGAGATTATCAAGCTCGAAGACGGTCTGGTTCCCGGTCAGTGGGCTCTGCGCGCGACCGGCGATGCACACCCCGGATATCTTTATGCGGCAAGCGGTCTGGACAATGGCGGAAACAACCTCAGGACGCAGGCTTCCGTTGACGTTCTTGCCAGCTGGAGCATCAGCTTCGGCGACATCACCGATGCCGACAAGGAGAATCCCGATTCCGAGCGCGCTATCATTAAGGTTGACGGCCTCAAGCGCAACCTCATAAGGTATAACTCCGGCAGCAGCCTGTTCTCCGCATATAATGAAAGCACTTCAATGCTGCCCGTCAAGATTTACCGCAAGGATGTTGCGGCAGACGCTACTTCGAGGTTCAAAGTGACGAACGCCGACGGGAACACCGATGACGTCGTCGTTTCCGCAGCTGAGTCAACGGTGCCTGTCTATGTGTTCGGTAACGTCGCATGGACCGCATCCGTAAGCGGAGGAGCAAGCCTCGACAAGACTTCCGGCACAGGCGCAGCGGTTCTGACTGTCAGCGTTCCCGCCAATGCAGGCTCCGCTGACAAGAGCTACGTCGTGACGGTGTCCACCACGGCATCTGTGACCCCCGCATCCTATACGCTCAACATCAACCAGAAAGCCCCCGTCACCACATCTCTCAAGGTCGGTGATGTGCTTTGGTCCGAGAGTTTTGCCGGAGGGGCTGCCAACCAGACACCAGCCCAGTATATGGCAAGCGGCGATGCTTCGACTGTCGTTTATGATGGAGCTACCGTAACTTATACGCAGAACAGCAATTCCACCAAGCTCTATGCTGACGGCCTTGTGTATATACCTAATGGTACATCTCCTGTTCCAGACGGAGCCAATCCTTTGAACTTGCTTGTAGCAAAGAGCGGCGGTTGGTGGAAGATTGCAGGAATCCCCTGCAGCGGAGCCAAGACTGTCAAGCTGACTTATCACAGCAATTCCGTTCCCAATGCCAAACGTACGGTAACTTCAGACACAGAAGGCGTAACGCTCAGCTCATCCACCAATGAACCCTACACTTCTGAATGGAATAAAACCGTCAATGTCATAAGTTACGTCATCACTTTCGCCGACAGCTTCACAGGCGATACGTTCAATTTGTCATTTAACAATACAGACACCGGCAACATCCGCGTCACCGACGCTTCGGTTGTTGTAACTGCGGTAAAACAATAAAAGATATGAAGAAATTAGATTACGAAGTCCCTGTCCTCCAGTGCATTACGATTGCTGCTGGGGGGGGGTACATGCAAATAGCTCCCGGTTCCGCCGGAGAGTCTGGTAAGGCCGGTGTGCTGAGAGGCAACGCCAGCGCCGATGAGTATGATTATAGTTTTTAATGAGTCTGCCATGAAAAAGTTTTTTCTTTTTACCGCGGCTCTCATCGGCGCTGCTTGCTTGAATTCTTGTAAGAAAGAGCTTGAAGAGACACCCGTGTCCGGGCAGGAACAGACTGCACCCGGCACCATTGAACTCACCATAAATGCTCCCGCACCGGGCACTAAGACTTCCGTTTCGATAGACGGTTCAAATTATGTGCCCGCGTGGGGAGAAGGTGATAAGCTTGGGGTTTTTGTCAATGGTTTTTCTGCCGGTGCTACCGCCGTGAATGCAGAACTGACCAATAGTGTCGCAGGTGAAACTGCTTCATTCACTGGTACCGTGACAGCCGACCCCGGAGACTATACCGTTTATGCTTTCTATCCCGCAAGGGCTTTTTATGCTACACAGGAAGGTAAGAAAGTCGATCTCGAGATTCCCTATATTCAGTTCCCGGATATCAACACATTCGACCCTAAAGCCGACCTGCTCGCCGGTGTACCTAAGACGGTTGCGCTTTCGGGAAGCTCAGTGACTGTTGACGACATGCAGTTCCGCCGTATCGGTGCAGTACTGAGGATTGATCTTGCTGACAACCTTGGCCTTACAGGCGAGAGTATCAAGTCCCTCAAGCTCGAATCTGCCGGGAGCGATATTCTGTCCGGAGTCGTACGTTACGATTTTGAAAACCAGAAGTTTACAGTTGCAGACGGACTCGGAAAGAATCATGTTACAGCTGACTTCACTGAAGACCCTTTGGAATTTGGCAGGTCCATTTATATGGTGGTCAATCCCGTGACCCTTACAAGCGGGCTTAATGTCACTGTCCTTACGACCAACCACGAAATCACCAAGACTATCACGGCAGCTTCGGGAATGGAACTCTCAAGCGGTAAGGTAACCAAGATTAAGATTACCCTTGACAGCACTTGCCAAAGTACTTTTGTTTACTTCCAGGATAATTTTGACTGGATTTACAAGTATTGGGATGTCCTCAAGGGAGATGTAGTTTATGGTAATGCTTACACCTTGAACTCGTATAACCTTGACCCTGTAGCGACACGTTCAACGTCAACATCTGCGGCAAAACCTTATCAGCAGCCAAATATCTGGAACGTCAGCAGCAACACCGATTCGGTTGGCGATGCATTCACAGGGCTTTACTATTCTGATATAAATAAAGAAGAAAAGGTGATGTACGCTCAGGAGAACTACTTGAAATTCGGTAGAACGGGATACCATTCAGGAATACAGTTACCTGCCATTGATTTTGGAGCTCGCAAGAATGTCACTCTATCATTTGATTGGAGTGTACAGGATGCGAATCAGGAATTCGTCATCGAAGTGACCGGTGGCGGAACATGTTCCGATTCCGGGAAAAGCGTCAGTGATTCTTTCACTCAAACAAAAACTCTATACTGGGAAACTAAAAGTCTGGTCCTGTCAGGCCTGACCAGTGCATCCAGAATTATCATCCGTCCTAATTTGGTCAATTTAAGTCCCAATGACGGCTCTAAAATGAGGTGGTTCATCGATAATATCAAAGTCACCGAAGCTGCGCCTAGTCCTGCTGAATTTCCTGTTATTTGGAATTTCCCCGCCCCTTCATCTTCATGGGTGGCAGCTTCAGACTATAGTCTCGTAGATAAGAGCTTTAGCGGTTCATACGTATATTCAGATGACCATCAGGGAAAGATTATAGTTACTTCCACGGCTAATGGTAGTGGTGGCAACGATCCGACTTACCGTTTGCCAAATGAAACTGAAACATGGTGTCCCGAAGGCGAGTATTTTATTCTTCATTACTGCATGGGTCTGGGTTCCTATTGGGAGTTTGATATACCAAATGTGAAGAATAACGCAGGTACATATACGATTTCATACAAAATGGCAGCTTCTACGGCTGGGCCTAAGCATTTCAGATTGGAATATACTTTTGATGATAATTGGGATAGTCCTGTTTCGATTGAAGCAAATCTTTCAGTTCCAGACAATACAGACAGTAGTACTATGGTAAACTGCACATATTCTCTGGACGGAAATAACGTAGTTGAAGATGTTAATGCCTCCTTCCATGCGGAAGCGATGGATGCGTTTAAAACCCTTAAGATACGGGCAGTAGTTGTTTCCAAGCAAAGATGCGGTGGCGCCAAAGATTTGGCCAATAACAGTGGAGGAACCAATCGAATGCTTGGTAATCCTACAATAAGCTTTACTGCAGATTAACTTTTATCACTTCCCGGAACACCCCTCCGGGAAGTTTTGTGTTTAGCAACATCCCGGGACGACGGATATCCTGCGTAATTCTTTGACGGATTATGTGAAAGCGAAATTCCTGCTTCTGGCTTCGTGTTATCCCGGAGCGCAGGTCCATGTAAAGCCGTGAAATATAAGTTGCTTAATTTCAGTATATTATATAAAATAACCTGGGCAAATCCGCCCGGGTTATTATCTGTAAAGAGCTGAGCTAGAGAAACTTACATTTTACGCTGCGTGTCCGTGCCTGGCATGAACCTCTTAGATGTCGTCAGCCCCAGCGGCGAACACTACTCTCCGCGCTCTGAGTTCCAGCCGCTGTGCTCCGAGCTCCATGCCTGTGTTTGGCTTCAGCATAGCCGGGGTAAAAGGTTCAGGACAGCATTAAATCGAGATTTCTCAGGCACTTACAACAGCTTGCCAATCAGCTCGAGCCTGTCCAGCCAGACCTCCCGCAGGCGGGCGACGGCGTCCCCGAACTCAAGGTTCTCGTCGCCGTTTATGAGAAGCCCGTTGTTGCTCCAGCGGTCCTGGGCGGGGTCCCAGAGCATGAAATTAAGCTCGGCCGAACGCTCGAGCAGGGAAGCGCACGAATCGATATACTCCGCCACCCCTTCAAGCGAGGGCCGGAGCTGTGAGAAACGTACACGTACCTTTTCTGCGAAAGCAGGGTCCCTGAACAGGCGCTCATACCAGATGGCAGCCGTGTTGAGGGTGCCGGCAAGCGCCTGAATGTCGGTGCCGGTGCGGCTGAGCACCCAGTCGAAGTCCCAGCAGGGACCGGCGCGTAGCCGGCCTCCGGCGTCCCTATGCATGTAAACGCTTCCCGGGTTCCCCAGTTCGTAGTTGCCAAGCGCCTCATATACAATCCAGTAGTCGACAAAGGAATCTACGTCGAGCCACCCTGCATAGCCCTTCACAGGGTCGGTGAAAGAATCGGAATAAAGCGCCGCTGCCGCATCGTAAACGTAGTTCCGTATTTCGGAGAGCCGCTCCTCGGAAGCGTCACCCGCAGACGGATACCTCACGGCAAAGGGAATACCGAAACCCAGCCGGCTGAATCCGTGCGGGTCGACCCACTGCAGCGCGTTGTCGAGGTGGAAGTCCAGCTCCAGCAGGCATCCGCCATCCGGCGACAAGTTGACCCTGCCGGCGCATACGTCAATCTTTTCAATGAGCAGGTAACTGCCCATATGCGAGCCGTTAAGCACAAGCTCAACCGGCACGCAGCTGGGAGTCCAGTCGAGCGAGGTGAGCGACGAGACTTTCATCGACACCAGATTGCGCATCAGCGTGCGGTCGCCGAAATTCGCAAGCAACACCCAGCTGTGATGCGCGTCCATGCCCAAAAGGGGGACGTCGTCGCGGAATCGCAGTTCCCAGGGCTTCTTGGGCCAGTTCCATGAGATGTTGCCGCGGCCCCCGATTACGCAGCTCGCCGGGGCCATGGAAGCAAATCCTCCGGCGCCCCTGACGCTTATACGGGCCTGGGCTTCAAGCTCCTTGTGCCGGGGCGCCTGGCCGTCGGCGGTATCGATATAAATCACCGGGAGGCCGGTGTCCACACCCGGGCCGAACGACGGGGGACCGCAGTTGACGCAAACGTATTCGGGCGTGGCGCTGAGCTGCTGACCGCCGGCGTCTTCGAAACTCAGGCAGACTTCCAGCGAATACGCTTCGAGAGTGCCGGAATCGCAGATGCCTGCCAGGTAGCGTCCCGGTCCTGCTTCGGATATTCCCCGCAGGGAAAACGCCTCCGGCTCCATGCCGTCGCGCTGCAGCAGTCGCACTTGCGGCAGCGCGTCAGCGGGGCAGTCGGCCTCGAAGGGAATTACCGCCGTGCCGTCCGATCCGACTTCAACGCTCGAAGCGAGCATTCTCACCCGGTACAGCCGCTGCGGGACCTCCACGACGGCGTCGGAGCGGCAGGCGACAGAGAGCAAGCCGGTGACTATCAGCAGGAAGGCGATATGACGTCTGGCGAGCACCCTATAGCGACAACAAGGATTTGTAGCGTTCCCAGGCAAGGGCGGCGTAGCTGTAGCGGCGCTGACCGGGCCGGGGGATGATTATGCGGGGGAAACTCTCGATGCCTGAAAGGGCGAGCAGTCCCTCCACGTCTCCGGAACCCCTTGGGGTCCATTCGCAGCCGCGGTTGTATGCGGTGGCCGCCAGCTTCACGAGATTTTCTTGCGTGAGCCCTTCGGTGTCGTAGGAGAAGGACAGCTGGTGCAGGAAGACGGCGATGTAGACGGCCTGCCATTCCTCGGACTGCATGCGTGCGAGGCGGGCGCTGCGGGCCGCAGGTGTGGGCGAAACGTCGAAGTGAACGTCGAACCGTTCGGCAAGACCGCTGTCCATCCAGGCTTTCTCAAGTTTTTCCACAAACGACGGCTTCATCTGGAAAACGCCTATGGAGAAGTCGAAGCCGTCAGCGAACAATACGTACGTGCTACGGTCGGCGGCGTTTTCAAGGGCGTCACGCAGGTAGTCGTGCCGCTGCCTCTCCGGCCACACCACCGACTCGGCAAGGTACGGGTCGACTCCGAAAGACCGCCAGACAGAGTACCAGGCGCCGGGGATATTCCCGGAACCGTGGACGTCCTGCCCGCCGACGAGCAGCACCAGTAGCGCAAGCAAGGTAGTCTTTACGTTCATCTCTGAGGCAAAGGTAGTTATTAATCTATAAATTACTATATTTGCAACATAATGAAAAAGATACTTGTCCTTATTGCCGCAGGTCTCTTCATGCTCTGCGCCTGCTCTCCGAAAGTGACCATGCAGTCGGTTCCCGAGGTTCATCCTGACTATGCAGTGCTCTATTTCTACCGTCCCGCAGGTTATGTGCAGGCCCCCTACAACGTCTATCTTGGCGACCAGGTAGTGTTCCGCTCCAAGAACCGCAACAAGGCTATCGTAAAAGTCGACAAGCCTGGTACTTACGAGATATGGGGCAAGACCGAAAGCCGCGAGGGCATCGTCCTCGACATCGAGCCTGGCAAAGACTACTACATCCGCACCACGGTTCAGTTCGGTGTAGCCCTGTGGCGTCCGCTTATAGTGAATGAAGCCCCGACGACCGGCAAGGCCACCTGGGACGGCATGAAATAGACGGACGGCATCAAAATAACCGGCGTACTTTAACCGTATACTTTTTTGCATCATGCGAAGCAAGAAATCACTGACGGCCGCCGACCTAGAGCGGTACGACGCGAACTACTCGGAAAAGAGTCTTTTCAAAAAAATCGGCAAGTTCGCCCGCAGGGCTGGCCGGAAGACCGTATATTATGCATTGGTCCTGTACTTTACCCTGATCGATCCCAAGACGCCGGCCAGATACAAGGCGACCATAGCAGGTGCGCTCGGCTATTTTATCCTGCCTTTCGACTTCCTGCCGGATTTGATTCCCGGCGCGGGCACGGTAGATGACTGGGGGGCTCTGGTGGCGGCCGTCGCCTACGTAGCCACGGCCATCACCCCGGAAATCAAATCCAAGGCAAAGAACAAGATGGGAGACTGGTTCGGCTCATGGGACGACGCCGACCTCGGAGATTTGGCATAAATAAGATATTTTATATGAGGAAGTTATTCATTCTTGCCGC
>OCTX011912666.1_pt1 | contig 15237 bp, 13 predicted proteins | sample 1539691 | NCBI WGS metagenome assembly OCTX01 (sample SAMN02144231, study PRJEB22623) | gut metagenome | biome: sheep rumen | host: Ovis aries | place: New Zealand | reverse complement strand
GCATAAAGCTCATCATCCTTCTGGTCGCGATATTTCTCCAACATCTCGTCCAGACAAGTGTGAAACCTCTTCACCTTGCTGTCCGCCTCGCTCATGCCAGGCACCTCCTGCGGGTCGTTATAATCCTTCATTCCTAGTGATTATTATATCAATTTTGTTTTTGGCAATTTAATCCAGGAGCCAAAGGTGTAATCCCACTTCTCGGGAGTGAAAGGAACGATTCCGCCATGATGGAAGAAAGTCAGTTCTCCGAAATACACTTTGCCATCAACCTCGTAGAAGTCAACACGCACTTGGGGCAGCCCCTTACTCAGTTTTGAGGCAAGCATCTTCATTTCCTCAAAACACACTGGTTTCTTAGGAGTAGTTTTACCAGCATCATGGTATTGGTGTATATCAAGGTGATTAAAGTCTGCATCAAAATAATCAAACTTAACCTCCTCTCCAGCCTTTCCCCTATCCTGAGAAATAAACATAGCCTTTACTTCACCATCAAAGCTGAAGAACTTATAATCTCGCAACTCACCCGTACTCTTATCCTCCATATATTGTTCTGCAATAACCCTGCGATGAACATTCTTATAAGGCCACTCACGCGTAACTGCATAATTATCTTTCTTTAAGCATTCATTCAACTTAGTGATAGCTTTAGCCTTATTAAGTTTACTTTTGTCTTTCACTACAATAACGCCACCAGAGTCATGCGTAGTCTTCAAAACAAACTGATCAGGCAGGCTGTCCCAATCTATATCTTCGGGTCTCTCCCAATGTCCTATTGTGGGGATGATATATTCTTCACCAATAATATTAGCAACATACTCCTTTGCAGCATACTTGTCCACCATCGTGGTGTATAACGGATTATGATCATACAGTTTCTGCCAACATAGTTTCTCATTATATGTCTGAGGATTATCCAAATCAAGTTTCTTACCCACATACAAACGGTAACGCATTTTGACGTACCATTCATCATCTTTTATCCAATGTGCTAAAAGATATAATATCTTGCTTCCTATATATCTTGGTTGCTTAATAGCACGAATAACTCTTTCTGTGTTTGTCATAATTACTATTTCTCTATTAATTGAATATACTTTTCAACAAATGCATCTCCAGACATACTTTCTAATGCTATCTCTCTGCTTTTCTTTCCCATCTCTATTCGTTCCTCTTTACTCAGCTGACAGAACTTTAGGATTTTCTCCGTCATATCTTCTACTGATTTGGGGTCAAAAAGCAAACCATTTTCATTATCATGCACAATAACGGAATTGTCATTAACATTGCTACACAATATAGGTTTACCACAACTCATTGCCTCACACACTACATTAGGAAAACCCTCAAACAATGAAGGAAGACAAAACACATCACATGCTTGGTACTCAGCTATGATATCGCGAGTAGGTGGCAAGAACTTAAAAGTTTCGCCAAATGACATAGCATTGTACTGCTCATTTACTTCTTCTTCATATTCCTGTTTACCATAAGAATGTCCACCAAACCACTTTACACGTAATGGTATTCCCATGTTTTGAACATTCTTGACCACTTGCATAAATCGTATAATATTTTTTTGTGGCGCTAACCTTCCTACTACCAACATTTGTATCTCATCCGTTTCCTTGGCTGCTTTCGATGGTATAAAAACGGATGTATCAACAAAATTCCTTATCGTCACTGTCTTGTTCTGTAATGTAGGAAAATTCCTGTTGATAAGTTCAGTCTGTTCCTGCGCATTTGAAACGATATAATCAGCCCATCGGTACAGAAAAAACTTTATTCTTTGCTGACGATTTATATTCTGGAGTACAGCACGCTCAGACACAATTATTTTACTTTTCAGTCCCAACATCTTCATAAAGCAAGATGCCTTATTTGGAGCACCTAGATAAGATATGATAACATCAGGCTGGAAGCGAAATGTCACCTTTATTATTCCCCAAAATTTCTGAAAAATATTTGTAGCATGTATTTGTTCAAATTTAATACCATTATCTTCCAGATTCTTTTTGTAGAATTCCGATTTGTGATACCATACAAAAAGGACATCATATCCTTTTCTGTTTAGCAAATCAGCTAATCCTACCAACTGTCTTTGAGCACCACCAGAGCCAAGACCATCTATCAAACACAATACTTTCTTCATACTACTTCTCTCTAATAATATTACTACAACTATAAGGCCTTCTCAACAAAATGAACAATTCTCTTTACTCCTTCTCTTATTTTATTTTCATCTATCGTAAAAGCTATACGAATATATTTATCACACATCTTTCCATATGCTATTCCTGGTACTACCGCCACGTGTTCTTTCTCAAGCAATGCATATGCAAATTTCTCTGATGTTAATCCTATTTTACTGATCTCTACCATAGCATAAAAAGTTGCCTCTGGAGGAATACATTTGAGTATCTTGGTTTTAGAAAACTCTTCGACTAATATATCACGTCTGCGTTGGAACACTTTTGCCATTTCTGCAGAATAGTTGATATCCACTCTCAATGCTTCAATAGCAGCATATTGTGAAGGCAAGGGAGCACATGCCGCCACATTTTCTTGTAATCTCGTCATCGCTCCAATAACATCAGAATTCGACATAACATAACCTAATCGCCATCCTGTCATACAAAACTCTTTTGACATACTATTGATAAAAATAGTACGTTCTTTCATACTCTCGTATGATGCTATACTCTTGGGACGAGATTTCTTGTCATAAATCAAACATTTATATACTTCATCCGTAATCACATATAAATCATTCTCTATCGCTATTTGAGTTATATCTCTTATATAATCCTCGTCAAGAACAATTCCTGTCGGATTACATGGAGTATTCAGTATAATTGCTTTTGTTTTGGGTGTTATAGAACTCTTGATTGTCTCAGTAGAACATCTCAAAACTGACCTATCATCCTCGACAATTACAGGTGTTCCTCCACACATAGTTACCATTTGCTTATAGTTCACATAATAAGGAGCGGGAATTATCACTTCATCTCCATTATTAATCAGAGCTAAAAGTGCAAGATATAATCCTTCCATCGCTCCAACTGTAACTATAATTTCGTTTTCTGGATTATAATCTACTCCTTCACGAGACTTATTATACTTCGATATTGCTCTACGCAGTTCTATTAACCCTGCGTTTTGAGAATATCTGGTTTTATTCTCCATTATAGCTCTACAGCCTGCCTCCTTTATTCCTGATGGAGTTGGAACATCTGGATCACCTAATGTAAAATCTATTACATCATCATATTGTTTCGCCATATTAAAAAGCTTTCTCGTTAAAGAAGGCTCTATACTCATTGAAGTTTTTGATAGGGATTTCATAATAATCTACTAATTTATTATTAGCATGGCAAATTTAACATTTCTCCGATAATTCCATCATACTCCTTAGGGTGGAAATCAATCATGCCTGATCCTGGATGGAATGTCAACTCACCAAAATACACATGGCTGTTTATTGAATAAAAATCAACTCTGACAAATGGAATATCTTTCGCCAACATACGAGCATAATCTAACATTTGATTTAGACTTTCAGGTTTCGATATCTTTATATTCTTATCATTAGGTGAAGTCATGTAAAAATCTATAAAGTTCCAGTCTAAATCGTAAACATTCAATTTGTGACCAACATATCTGTCGTAATCTACTTCAATAAACTTTGGTTCTCCATTAAAACAAAATATCTTGTAATCTTTTAATTGCCAACCACTCTCATCTTCCATATATTGTTCTGCTATGATACGAGGTTTAACATTTTTATATGACCATTCACGAGTCCTCCAGAAATAATTACTACTTTCTCCTTTTTTTAGCTTCTTGCGTGCCTCATCCACATTTAATTTGGATTTATCTTTGCAAATGACCAAGCCACCACTATCATGTGTCCATTTCAGTACGAACTGGTTAGGAAGTTTATCAAAATCTATATCCTCCACTTTATCATACACAGCTATAGTAGGTATTATATGCTCTTCACCTATGATGCCTGCAACATATTTTTTTGCCTCACATTTGTCCACCATTGTGGTGTATATTGGCTTTCTATCATGTAGTTTCAGCCACTGCAACTTCTCGTTGAATGTCTTAGGACTATTCAAATTCAATGGATAATCCTTACGCAATTTCCACCTTAACCTTATAAAAATTTCATCATCTTTGATAAATGGTGCTATATGGGAAAGCATAACACCTAAAAACCTTTTAGGATGCGTCGCAAAAAAAATAATCTGCCTTATTGTATTCATGACTAAATATTTTTAATTTGTTTAATTGTATTCCACATTCTTCTAATTAGGAAAGAGAACTCTCTTCGGAGCATAACTCTACAGTTTTCTCTCTTTTTCCTCTTTATAACATCGTGGTATTTGTATCCTGTATAAGCATCATACTCATCGTACATTTTCAGGATAGCTACATGATGCTTTCTTTTATTTTTTATATTTTGTTGTTTTGAAGTCCACGAGCCTGGTACTAAAACGCGATGGACAGACATCGTATCATCTATATATCCCACCAAGCCTTTGGCAGCCAGTAATAATTTAACTGGTGCATCACCGACAGGACAGTTTTTCCAGAAATCAGGTCTGTCATTATTTTTCACCAACTTCCCAAGGAAAAACATAGAATTTGTTGACATAAAACCAGAACCTGCAAGAATTATGTCCTTAATATCATAAACCTGTTTGATTAATTGCGGCCCACGCATTTGTTTTTCACCTGATGGCAACAGATTCTCGTATGCATGGAAACACAAGCTACATTCTGGATGTGCCTCCATAAAGTCATACTGTTTTTGTAATTTCATCGATTCAGTCCAATAATCATCACCCTCACAATATGCTATATACTTTGCATTATTATGCCACTCATCTATATATTGCATGTTATCCTTTTTAATACTATAATGATTATATTTAAGGAAATACACTGCAAAGTAACAGTTTTTATTGGTCTTATGTTGAGCAAACCAAAACACATAGTCATTAGTTTCTACTATGCGTACAACAGATTCATCTTCTAAGTTGAAATTCTCTTGCATATATTTACGCACCACCTCAGGTTCATCATCGCTACTGGCATCATCCAAGATACAACAAACGTAGGGGAACTTCGTCTGTTGCACTGTAAAGCTATTCATGCAATCCACTATATATGGTGCATGATTGTATGTTATACATTCAATGCATATTTTAAACTTATTTGGTCCCATGATGTTTACTCACTTTTTTTATAAAATTATCTCTATATGGGTAATAGATAGCTTACGATTCTTTGTTTGAAAAATACTTTAAAGTAATAGGGAACAGTATGAAAATCATAATAGCAGGAAGAGGATGAATAACTTTTTTTGTAAGCCCCATTGCTAAGAAAAGTATAAAAAAAACAAAAATTTCATACTCATAAGAAGTACCAAAATTATACCTTAAATAGTCATAATATAATTTAAAGGATAAATATAATATTAGAGCACCGATGATACCATATCTGGCTAAAACATCTAAAATGTCAGAGTGATTTCCTATACCAGAATTTGCTGTTGTCATAAAATCATTCCAATTATGGTTTCCTATACCAAAGAAAAAGCTGCTTATGCTACTTAACCAAGTATCTATACTCACCGACCAAAGATTACTTCTGCTCACAAATGAACTACTATCCGTAACATCTCCTTCGTTGGTAAATATAATAAGGCGTTCTGTTATTCTATCAGAATCAATTACACTAATAAGTAAATGTATAACATTATCCATAAAAATGAATGCAATTACCCCTAAAACTGTCAGAAGAATTAGCACAGTATTTATGTTTGCTTTACTTTTAACTGATACATACATAAGCGCAAGTGACATTAACATAAGGACAACAGCTGAGGCTTTTAGAGAGCATATGACAATAAAATATGCACTAATAGCAACATACACGCCAAAAAGAATTTTTTCTAACCTTTCATTTGACTTCAAATATGCCATAAACATTATACATGTATAGAATACTGTCATATTTACAAACTGAGAACCGCCAAAATTAAGTTCAGAATTACCCTCTTCTTCCACCATACTACCAAGTCGCTGAAACACCACGTTCTCCATACCAAACTCATAACTTAGCCTGATATTGTCTGCAACATTTATAGCCGTCACCAAAGCTAAAAAGTGAAAAAGAAATCTAATTTGTTGTTCATTATTACATTTATCTATAATCATCAATGCCAATACTGATATAAAATATAGAAAAGGACCAGATACACAATAGCCCATACTGGCACTTGAGATTCCTACAAACTTATAGATTGCACAAATAAAAACAAAAACAACACCTAAAGTCAATAAGTGTCCTAAATACCCATTTGACTTATTAAGTCTGTGATGTTCAAATAAAAGAAACATCATCCATAACATCATAAGATGTGTACTCTCGTAGAACTTAGGTGTTACTGTTAGTATTGAAATAATTAAAATCGCAAAAATACTAGTAAAACCATGGAAAAATGTACTTTTGCTTAACCCTATATAATGAAAGAAATCGTGCATCATTATTTCTTTTTATTTTTTGGAGATCTACCATTAAACATCTTTGCATTTATATCAGGTTCTGGGCACCCAGTAAAATCAAATAAATATTCTTTCAATTCACTTTCAATATATTCAATATCTTTCTGAAACTCTGGATAACGTTTCCAGACTTGTGTATTCGCCATTGACATTGAAGGATCAAAGATGCTCTTGGGATTGGGATTTTCACCTAAATGCAGGAAATCTCTCAATTTCTTAGTGGTAGAATCATAATGATATACCAAATCCTCGAATCTCAAGCATAATATTCTTTCATTCTTTTCTTTGTATGGTTGATCATCTCGGAGGGCTCGATAGTATACAACAAAATCCTTAACATCATTAAGAGGCATCATATGTCCTGCAATTCCTTTAAGCAATACTGTGCGACCAAAGACATAAATATCTCGAGGATCACGATCCACGACTACTGCGTATGGATCATCAAAATATTTGAAACATGACTGGGGATTGTTCCCTGGAAACAATTGATCAAATACTAAATGTTCGTTTTCTTTTGCACCAAATGCATAAAGAACATCTTTAATATGTTTCTTAACCGCGATATCAAAGCTCTTCGGTTTAACAGAAAAATAGACATCATTGTATGGAAAAGCTTCCCATTGACGCTTGTTTTTTAACTCCCATTTACGTAAATAATTTGTTTTACGCAAAAATCTTATTAATAATCTCCTCCAAAAGATTTCTTCTTTCAATGGTTTTATGTTCCATTTCCATGATGCCATTACAATCGAATCAAGGAATTCATTAAGTGATTTGTCAAAAATAGAACGTGAAACGCCACATTTTTCAAAAGAAGATATTTTGTTTGCACACAAAACTTTATATCGTTCAATAGCTCGAATTGAATCAGCTGTTCTACAGTGAGGATTATTAAGATGATAATCTAAATCTATTATACCATCAGGAGCAGAAATCCAAGTCAACTCTGAACCATCCATTACATGAAGATAGCCAAACTCCTTCAAATAGTCTGTTATTACACTCGACCCTGTAGAACCAAAACTACATGTACTTATTATCATATTGTTTATATTTAATTATTTTTTTTCTTTTTGGATGCAACCATTTTTACTATTGAAAGGGTATAAGTGTATGATTCTGGCTTAAACACTACAGACCATACCATATACATCGTCATAAATATCGCTACTTTTACAAGAGCATCGACATAAAAACTCAAATCAAACAAACCACTTACAAAATATCCAGCAACAAGAGATAATCCTGAGACTATGAATATTGGTGATAAGTCAATTAATTGTTGATAATTCTTATAACCAACATATTTGGAGACCATTGTTATATTGACTAAATAATCAAACCAAGAAGAAAACACCAATCCTGCCAATAGTCCCCACATTCCCCATATTATTAGACCAATAACTTGAGAAGCAATTCCTACACTCTGCTTAACAATTGTAAATACAAAGAATACTTTACTTTTACCTATGGCAGCAATCGTTTGCTGGTTTACAGACTGCAGGCATCCTGCCATTCCTCCAAAACAGAGAATCTGAAAATATGGGACACTGGGTAGCCAACGATCAGAATATAGTAACACTATAAGAGGCTTCGCTATCAAAATCAAAATACTCAGCATAGGCACAGTTATGTAAGCCAATGTCGAAGTGATTCGTTTCACCATATTTATAAGCCTCTCTTTGTCATCCTGAACAGATGCATAAAGAGGATAAGTAGTCTGAATCATAACCCCAGCAATACTAAGAGTGGCATATTTTGAGAAAGCATCAGCCTTAGAATAATATCCCATCGTTGCAGGGTTGTACCAACGTCCCACAAGTAAACCTGTTATTCTTTGGCTGAAAGTAGTAAAGAGATGTGTCAAGAACATATAAGAACCAAAGCCAAACAGTTCTCTAAAAGAAGTCCAGGAATATTCCCATGTCGGTCTCCAGTTCATTGTAAACCAAAAGAACAAACAAGGTATAAGAGCTCCAAGGAAATTCTGTGCAACCAATGACCATACTCCAAACCCCATATAAGCCATAATCACTGTAATTATCAACGAGATTACAGAAGACGTTATGGTTATTTTTGATAGTTCCTTGAATTTTAGATTCTTTCTTATCTGATTACGTTGTATAACATTGAAAGCATAAATAAAGAGTATTAGCCCTTGCACACGCAGGACATTACATAATATTGGCATCCTATAGAATTCGGCTATTGCAGGAGCTGATAGGTATATAACTCCGTAAAGTATAACCGACATCACTATATTGAAATAGAACACCGTGGAATAGTCCGCCTGCGTCGGATTTTTCTTTTGAATTAGGGCTGATCCGAATCCTGCATCAATAAAGACCTCTGCTAAACTAATGAAAATTAGGAGCATTCCTATAGCTCCATAATCTTCTGGCATGAGCAATCGAGCAAGAACAATACCCGAAATAAACCTTATTAGCATCGTAGAATATCTCTGGATTGCACTCCATATCATTCCAGATGCTGCTTTCTGTTTTAAACTTTGTTCTGCCATTATTTTTGGTTCATTGTTCATTGTTAATGATTCGTGGTTCATTTCGAATCCATGACCATCAATTAGTCTCCACCAGTTTATTATAATCCTCCAACAATTTTCTGTATGAGGGTTTCATCACCTTCTCGTAGAAATAGTCACTGAACACAAAGCCCTGCCCTTGTCCCTCAGCCACACTAAAGAACGTGTTCATCTGACTCTCCCTCAACGATTCAAGCAATATCAGCTGTTCTGCACTAAGGTATTCCTTATAGTCGTTAATCAAGAGCGTGACCGACCTCTGCACCTCGTAATAGTCATATACAAAGGCCTCTGTCACATTGCTTCTCCGTGCATGATAGGGTACCTTACATGCCTCTGTCCAGCGCCTTGTCGTTATCAGCCCCATTATAGTTTCTACTTCCGTCACTTTAGGATTCTCCAAATTACGGAACTCCAAACTCATATTCAACAGTTGGCTCCCGATACTGCTAATCTTGCTTTCAATTACAAGCGACAACCTCTTTTTGTTCATCGCAAAGGGAAGTTTCACCGTGAACCAATAGAGAATAACACCTGCTATATAGCTATATGCTAAGGCCAGAAAAACCTTGTTCCATCCTGCAATAGTAACAGCCTCCCCAGGTACTGCGACCTTCGGTATCCAAGGAATTTCTATAGAGAAAATCGCCCAGACAGACAGCAACAGTCCCACCGCAACCAACTTCGACAGCAGGGCTGATACAACCGCTCCACACGTCTTCTTTATCTTTTTCCAAATCTTTCCCATATCAGGTTTCTTTCCTTTATGCTTATCTAAGTACTCTTCTACTTTATTCCACCACCGAATCTGACTTTTCACATCCACTGCCAACATCAGCAAACTGCCAATTAGCATCAGGATAACTACGAACGTAGCTATCTGCAACAAAAGTGTAGGCAATTTAGCAAACAGCATCAAACTTAGCAGCATCAGTACGAAACACACAAACCCACACACGGCTATCGTATGCCGTCTGTATTGCTTCATAAACGCTTCATGCCGGTAGGTCTCATATTCAATTGGCTGATAAATGTCCGTATAGAACTCTCCTGACACCTTAGCTACCAAATCCACATTTTCCGGCTGTCCGACATAGATGGGATTCACCTCTCTCAATTCTTTCCGAATAAAATCACCTCTCATTCTCGTATCCCATGTCAGGCGACAAGGATTCATTTTGTCGTGCCAATACCAGATATTGTTGATGTCGTTGGCAATGTCGTCAAGCTGGCTGGCAGTGAAGTACCCAATACCATAGTCACCACCGGAAGTAATAGCTTGTCCGCCATAGCCTCCAATCTTCTCAACCAGATTCTTGAAGAATCTCTCGTAGTCGTTTAATGGCTTCGGATAGACGATGTGGCTCCTACTCCAACTGACGAAACGGAAGTACGCAGACAACCTATGCATGAATGGACGCACAATTTGCTCATGCCAGTCATTCTCTCGGTTCTTCCTGTTCCCTATCTCAACCAGCACCAAAACAAAGCCGCCGGTGATGATAGAGGTTAGGATTGCAAGAGCTATCTGTTGTACGTCAATCATTATGTAAACTCTGCTTGTTCGCTTTTGGGGACATCCGACAGACAGTACCCATCTTATTATACTCTCCAATCCAATAAAAACTCAAATCCATCCGCATCAAAAACGGGAATGCCACATTTATCAGATACTTCTTGACGTTCTTTGAACATATTGTCTATAAAGATTGCGTTCTCAACATTTATATACTTTGACTTATACTCATTGTCTGAAACATATATAATATCTTCAAACAAATCCTCTGAAACTGCATATTTCTTTAGTGTGTCGTGAATATCGTGAATGTGTCGAGTCAACAAATATACTTTCACTTGCTTATTATGACATTGGTACAAGAAAAACATCGCCAATGGGTTAATCTCACCACGGAGAGTAATGGTGTCATCAAAGTCAATATACACGGTATCATAATGAAGGTGCAAATCATATCGCGCAATGAGTGCTCGATCCATCTCTACATCCATTGATTCTTTCGCCACACTAATGTCATATCCCATTGCTGTATAAACACTCAACAGTGGGAGGTTAAATCCTCGTGCCCGTGATACGCACATCGTACCTGCGCAACGGGTGGAAATCTCCATCAGTTTTAGTTTACCATTATTGTCCCCACGTAGTTGGAAATACCACAACCCTTTAAATGTAAGACGACTGTTGATTGTCGTAGCGATTCTATTTATTTCATCAGTTGCGACCATAGACTTACTATTGACAGCTATCCCACCAAAGATTCTGTCACGTGTGCGGGGAAGGGCGCACTGCAAGTTTCCATTTTTATCAGTCAAACAATCCACTGTTACTTCATTGCCAGGCAGAAACTCCGTTACCAAATAATCATTATAATCAACTACTCTTAGTTCTTCGATGCTCTTTGCAACGAAAGCCCCATGTCCACCCTCACCGACATCCGGCTTGGCAAAAGCAGGCAATTCCACATCTTGCTCATTCGTATATCGCTGCGGTACGAAATCACAATCTTTAAATGTTTCGTGCGTTTGTATTTTGCTTCGACATATTTTGTTTGTTCTAACGTCTGACTGCACTATCTTTGCATGAATATCTGATGCATGTTCTGCCAGATATAAAGCGATTGTATCGTGCATTGGCATTATAACATCTATAGCATTCTCATCCAGATACTCATTAAACGCATTAAGAAAGTTTTTTGAATTTAGGAACGGCAGGTCAGAGTTATAGTTCTTGTAAATAAAAGAACCATGCCTTTTTACTGACGAGGCTCCAAACACATTCACATTAAAACAATAAGACAGTGCGTCATGTAATTCGTTCGAATTGCTTTCACAGGGGAATATCAACACATTTATTTTCCCATTCTGCTTCTGTGGTAGATTATTCTCTTTCATCGTGTGTCTGATTTAAGATTTTTATGCTGCAATAGATAAATTATTAGACACAAATGAGAGTGAAAATACTAAGGAATTATCCCCCCACATTAGGGTTTTGCCATTTTCCCGGTAATCAGATTCTGTAATTGACAACACTACCTGACTACGGAATTTACCATTCTTCCAAATAGAATCCCGAAGCACCCCTTCTTCAGAGAAGCCACATTTCTTATGCATTTTCAATGATGCCACATTTGATTTTAAGACTAGTGCACTAACTCTGTGCAGCCCTAACTCATCAAATGCATAGGCAAGCAAAAGCTGATATGCTTCAGATGCGTATCCATTTCCCCAGTAGGTCTTATTTCCAATCAGTATATGACTCTCTGCACTGCGATTCACCATATCCATATCTGTAAGATACACATTCCCTATATAGAGTCCGTTTTCCTTAAGACAAATGGCCAATTTTACATCTTTCCCAGAGAAAATACTGTCCTCAATCCATTTCTTTTCATAGGCAGAAGACACGAAATATTTTCTGCCGCCAAGCATACTCCATATCTCGTCATCATTGCGCCATTCGACAGATATTTTATAATCCTCTGGTTCAAGCGCACGCAAATAAACTCTAGATTCCATTATAATTGTTTATTAAGTGATTTTACAATATTTTCCATTCTATTCATATCCTCTTCCCCATACCTCTGATCCACCGGCAGCGGCTGCATCTGGCAGGCAAGGAGGTACTCTATATCATCCTTCGTAGTCCAATCCAGCACATTAGGCCAATAACGGGCTACAAAGATTTTATTCTCTATCAGTTTTTCTCGTAAGTCTTTCACCGACACAAGATAAGGATACACCATTGGTACCGCATCATCTTCTAAAGGCAATTCAAGGTTATTCTCTTTGCCAAGAGTTTCTTGAAGCATCTGAAAGTTCGCTCTGCGCCTCTGTGCAGCAGTCTCATAGTCAATACTCTGCATTAGTCGTTGTGTTAACTTTGGCATAGTACGGATAGGCTGACATTCTAATTTATCTTCATTATCATGATATGCACCAAAGCCTTCTTCTGCAGACAGATCGATACGTTTCAGTAGGTGCGCCATTCGGTCGTATGAGTAATCTTGCTCAATCTCCTCATCAAGCTCTTTATCACAGTAGAGATAAGCCCCATCAGAAACGCCAAAAAACTTTCTGCAAGTATAGAAAGTATCAATTTCTGAAAGAGGTTTTGCATAAAAGGCCTGTGTATTATCTACAATCAGTCGCTGTCCATACAGAGTAGCCAGTTGCTCTACATAGCGTTGTTTTAGACCGAAGTAATTGGTGTAAATAAGACCCTCTCCTTCTTTGAGTTTAAAGCGGTCACGTATCTCAAAACGAATATCTATATGATAGTATTCATACGGAATGCCCAACTTGTTGATGGGCTCCATCACGGCCTCACAGGTGTAATAAGGCACATATACCTTATTATACCTACGAACCCGAAGGATATACTCCAAGCAATTGCGTCCGGTATTTAGTCGAATTGCATTCTTGTGATACTCCTCCCGTTGAGGTAGCTCTAATGAGAAATAACCGCCTATTGCCTCCATTACTTTACAACTACTTTCAGCCAATCTCGCTGGTTGGTGATTGCCTTTTCTAGATCTTCTGCTGTCTGAAACTTCAGAACTAAGGTTCCAATGGCATTATTGGCGCCTTCAAAAGAATCCACGTGGTCACCTTGCTTTACCCAGAGGTCTTCCTCAATGACTTCTGCAGGAAGTTCTTTGCTGATTTCCAAATGATCATAAATGCCATCTTTGTCAGCATGTAGGATAATCTCTGCCCAATGACCATTATAGGGTTTTTGTTCTATTGTATCTAAGATGGGGTCTCCAACAATTGCACGTGTAATTGCAGTAATCATATCCACACCCGTTGCATAGCGAAGCATCTCGCATAGTCTGTTGCCTCCTCCACGAGGAGTAAGCTCCATTATATAAGGCTTTCCATTGGTGCCTATACGAGTTTCTATGTTGTAAACAGCAGTTCCTAATCCTAATAACGATATGAGTCGTTGTATCTCTGATGAGAGATAAGATTCCTGATCCTTGGTGAATGTTGAAGGCCACGAATATGCTGCTGGTGTATATGGATTAGTGGCATTAACGTCAAAGCGCTGAGCACAAAAACTTACAAACACCAGTTTGCCATCCACGGACATACTATCGGTATCGGAAGAACAGCCTTGTTTATCAATAAACTCTTCTACTATGATATGTCCTGAAATGGAATGTTTCATAGCATATTCAAGTGCTGGTCGCAAATCTTCAGCCTTATCCACTCTGGTTACGCCTTTACTTCCAGCGGCATCCGTAGGTTTTACAATAACTGGCCAAGGGAACCAATATTTCTCCTGCATGGCACTTTCTACACTATCAAAACCTTTTGCTTGAGGAACGTTAAAACCATTCTTTGTCAAGAAATTGCGAAACTTGTCCTTATTCTGTAGTATCTCCACACTCTCATATGGACCAAAAGACGGAAGTCCCATTTCATTCTGCACATACGAAGCAGAAACTACACCTGGATCAACACCAAAGGACATTATTCCATCAATATTTTTCTCTCTGGCTACCTTTAGAACTGCTTCTTTATCTATTATGCTGACATTAACGTACTCATCAGAATATTTGTGAGCAATATTGTCTGGCAAATAATCTGCGGTTATAACATAATAATCCTGCTCATGAGCTGCTTTAATGACTGGCAGTAGATAGCGGATGCCACCTAATAACATCAATTTCTTTTGTTTCATTTTTTGATAATACAATTTAATACTCGTTCTATATCATCGTCACTTAGCTCATGATGCATTGGCAGACAGATAACTTCGTTGGCAATCTTTGTGGCAACAGGAAGGTTCTCTGGTGCTGCACTTGGCAATCCACGATAGGTGGAGAACTCGCTTATCAGAGGATAGAAATACCTACGACCAAGTACCTTCTTTTCCTTCATCTCGAAATAGAGCTGGTCACGTGTCTTGCCATATTCTTCGGCATTTATGAAAATGGGGAAGTAGCTGTAGTTATGACGAACGCCTGGCATATCGTCAAAGAAAAGGATGCCGGGAACATTACGCAGAGCTTCACGATACTTCTGTGCTACTTTCTGACGTGCAGCAATAGCCTGATCTACCTGCTTAAGGTTAAGCAGACCATAGGCTGAGCG
>OCTX012237275.1_pt1 | contig 15252 bp, 13 predicted proteins | sample 1539691 | NCBI WGS metagenome assembly OCTX01 (sample SAMN02144231, study PRJEB22623) | gut metagenome | biome: sheep rumen | host: Ovis aries | place: New Zealand | reverse complement strand
CAAACTTTAAATGATTTAAAGGAATATTTAGAGGAAGATAAAAAAAATTCAGGATATGTCGGAAGACCTAAAATCTTTGGTAATGAAATATGGAAGTTTCAAATTTCCTTAAGAAAGTATGAATATTTTTATAATAAGGTAAAATATTTCGGGGGGGTACATCATCCGTGCTCTTATGATGTTTTATAAGTATATTAACCATCGTTACTCAATAAAGCTTGGTTTTACAATACCACCAAATGTATTCGGTAAAGGGTTGTGTATTCATCACCATGGTTGCATTGTGGTAAATGGAAATGCGAGGGTTGGTGACAATTGTATTTTGCAGCAATGTATAAATATAGGTCAAAATTATGGGGAAGATGATGTTCCGATAATTGGAAATAATGTATATATAGGTCCCGGTGTTAAAATTTTTGGAAAAATTAAAATTGCTGATGGATGTGCATTAGGTGCGGGGACTGTAGTAAATAAAGATATTTTAGTTCCAAATTCAGTAGTAGTAGGAAATCCGTGTAGGATTGTAGGAAAAAGAAAAGAAGGACTAAAATAAGTAGAAAGAGGTATATTATGAATGAATTGAATCTAAATGAAATTCAAAGTGCTAGTCTTTCGGTCCTTGACAAGTTAGTGGAAATAATAAATCAATTAAATTTACATTATTCGCTTGCTTGGGGGACTTTGCTTGGTGCAGTACGTCATCAAGGCTTTATACCATGGGATGATGATATTGATATTATGATGCCTAGACCAGATTATGAAAAGTTACTTGACTTTTGTATAAAGAATCAAGATGAAATTTTACCATATAACCTTATTAACATTCGTTCAAATGATAATTATGTGTATGTTTTAAGTAGATTCAGTGATTCAAGATATACTGTTGATTATACTAATGTGAGAAATTATGGTTTAGGTGTTTTTGTGGACATATATCCAATTGATGGGCTAGGAACTAATTACGAGAAGGCTAAATATTATAACAGGCGTAATGCGTTAAAAAAAAGACTTGCAAAGTTACTTGAACCTGATAAGTTTTTAAAAAGTCCTAATGGAATCTTTAAAACGATTTTAAAATATCCATCATATATAATAGCTAAATTAATAGGTCGACAAAGATTATTAAAATCTGTTGATAATAGTTGTTCGAGCGTTTCTTATAGTGAAAGTTCATTTGTTGGTATTCCAACTGTTGAAATAGAGGATAAATATATTATGCCTAAAGACTGGTTTGATTCATATGAATTTCTATTATTTGAAACAAACAAATATTCAGTAATATCAAAATATAAGGAATTTTTGAAACAACGATATGGAGATTATATGAAGCTTCCGCCAGAGAATGAACGAATCGCTCATCATTATTATTCTGTTTATAAAAAATAGAACGGTAAAATATTATGAAATTTGGGACGAAGAAAATATGGATAAACCACGTATAGAATATATTGATGTTGCAAAAGGCATAGGAATTATTTTAATTATTTTAGGTCATTTAAATTATTTGAGTAATCCTTTTTTTGTGATTTCTAATTCAATAAAGATAGTAATTTTTTATATTATATCCGGGTTTTTAATAAGTATTAAAGGTACTATAAATATAAAAAAAACATTAAGATCACTTTCGTTTCCATATTTGATTTTTTCAAGTATCGCTATTATGTTTGATTTGATATATGCAGTATTAGGACATGATTCGATTTTATCAGTTTTTTTAAATGATATTTTATTAACGATTATTTGTCGTGGTATTTCTACTCTTTGGTTCCTTCCCAGCTTATTATTTTCAGAATTATTATTATATTTTACATATAAAAGAAAAATTCTTAATAAGGTTTTTATAATTATTCTGCCTTTAATTCTTATTGCTACAAATATGCTAATTAAAATTGATGATAGTGGTATTGTAAACAGTATTATTATAACTATTTTAAAAACAATTACGGCATTTTGGTTTCTTTTGATTGGATATATTGTACTTCCATATTTTATTAATAGTAATAGGAATTCGATCATATGTTTGATAATAGGTTTTATTTCTCTGTTTTTAGCTTATTTTAATAAGGGCGTAGATTTTAATGTTTTTAATTTGGGAAATTATCCAGTGATTTTCTTTTTTTCTGGAACATTTTTATCCTTATCAATAATTATAGGAATGAAAAAAATTTGTAATACATTTACACCACATGTATTAAAATGGTGTGGAGAACATTCATTATTTTTAATGGTAACACATCTTCCGCTACCAATAGCATTAATAATAAATATTATTTTTTCAAAGATTTATCACTTTAACACTGTAAATATGTATTATTATATAGAATGGATTATAAAATTAATTATATTATTAATAATTGAATACTTTATTTTAAGGGTATGGAGAGTAATAACAAAAGATAAAAAGATTAATTCTATTATTCGTTTTTGATTTTTATTAGGAGATATATTAATAAATAAGAGAAATGGGAGTTATAAAAATGAAAAGAGTTATTACATATGGAACATTTGATCTTCTCCATTATGGTCATATTAATCTTTTGCGCAGAGCGAAGGCACTTGGAGATTATTTGATTGTGGTTATATCTTCTGATGAGTTTAATTGGAAAGAGAAGCATAAGAAATGTTATTTTACATACGATCAAAGAAAAGCTTTAGTTGAAGCAATAAGGTATGTAGATCTTGTTATTCCGGAAGAAAGTTGGAATCAAAAAAGAACGGATATGCACGAGTATCATATTGATACTTTTGTAATGGGCGATGATTGGAAGGGAAAATTTGATTTTTTAAAGGAAGAAGGCGTAGAAGTAGTATATCTGCCAAGGACTCCTGAAATAAGTAGTAGCCAAATAAAGAAGGATCTTTATGACGCAAATGCTGTGGATGGTGAAAGTAAGATAAGTCATGAAGATATTAATACAGATCCTAAATTATAATAAATACTAATCTAAGTACTGGCATATATGTTCTCATGAACAGAGTTTTCACGAAATTGTTTAGACAAAACATTGGTGCCTGTCACCAATGTGGTTAAAATAACGTCAACTTAAGAGAGGATTGTTTAGCTCCTAGAATAGTTTTTTAAGAATAAATTCACTGTTTAGCTGAAACAATACCGGATTGTAATTATTGAAATACTTATATAATGAAAAATGGGTGTACTTAATAAGCCTAGTATTTAGGCCTTGAAAATTATTCTATGAATCAGTTTGATCTTAGATTGTAACTTTGTTATTTCTGAAGTGTTTTCGCTTCCTTTCGATACGTGCGCTTTTTTGCCTGCGCCCTGGTTGCATCTGAGATTTCCTAGAAAGTGCTTCGGTATAGATTTGATCAATTATTTCGATATCGCATAGTCCGGCAAGACATTTAGGAATTATTCTTTTTAGTCTTCCGATGATGAAAGTTCGGTTGGCTTGGTATCTGTATTTGTTTCTGGGATTGGCATTAGCATCAATTTCATCATCGGCTGCATTTTTAATAAGGGCAGCAAGATTTGAGATAAGAAGATTGATAAAGAACTCTTGCCGAATAGCAAGGCTGGTTGCACCATTGAATTCCTCAAGATTGATACGGTATTTGAGTTCATAATATTTGGATTCGATGGACCATCTTAAGAAGTACAGTTCTTTAAACATCTCAACAGTAAAGTTTTCATCAAAGATGTTTGTAGCAAGATATTCGGTTTCACCGCTTGTATATTCCGCATAGATAATTCCATCTGTACGGAGTTTTAGACCCGGCTCTCCGGAGGATGAGATCCACCCTCACGGAGATACAGATCCATTAAGTATAGCCATAAATTATGGTTTATATATAACAACTGAATATTTATTTGTTGTCATATATGTCTTTGATACCATAGGCCATTAGAAGTCTTTCCAAATAGAACACCCTATTGTTAAGGTATTCAATCTCTTCAGACATTTCGTGATATAAGTTTTCAGCATCGTTGAGACTTTCTCGAAGTACTGCACATTCGACTTCTATATCACAGGCTGATTGTTTAGGATTATATCTGCAATCGTTACTTTTCATCATTGGACACCGCCTTTCTTTTGGGCTTTTAGTCCATGACGTTCTCTCATAGATATACGTCCTTCTATTAATACATCGTATGAATTATGAACAATCCTATCCATTATGGCATCAGAGATTGGACTCTGACTATTCTGATCTGGATATATACGTTCATACCAGTCTTTTGAATCATACTGAGTGCAAAAAATGATTGAGTTACATTCACATCTGGATTCTATAATCTCTAGTAGATCATATGCTTCAGATGTTTCAAGTGGACGAATAAGCCATTCATCTAGTGCTAACAGGTCTACCTTTTGATAACTTCGTATTGTCTTTTTGAATGTTCCACATCCACGTGAGACCTTTAGTTCATCAAGCAGTTCTGGAAGTCTAATATATCGAGTCTTAAAAAATTTACGACAGGCTGCATTTCCTAGAGCACAAGCGATATATGTTTTACCACTACCAGATGCTCCTTTAAGGATTATATGATGTCCTTCTGTAATGTATTTACAGGTTGAGTATCTAAGCATCTCGCTTTTGTCAAGCTTACGATCCTCGATGTATTCGATACCTTCAATAGTTGCACCTGGATTCGAGAAGTGTGCTGCCTTGATATATTTGGATAGTTTATTTGTCTGACGGCGATTCCATTCCGCATCAACCAGTAGACCGAATCGGTCTTCAAAACCAAGGCTCCTATATGACTCTGGATCATCAAGTTGATGAATCAGTTCATTTGCCATGGCAGTCATGTGCATAGATCTTAATGTATCAATAGTGCTCTGATTTATCATGACTGTTCACCACCTCTCTGATAGTAGGAAGCACCTCGGGTAATACCATGACTGGTCGAAGTTGGTGAAACAGTGCTATTGCTAAGTTTATCCTGTCCATTCTTTAGAATGGTGGTTATGTTTCTTATGGTTGGAGTGCTGCTATATATAAGTGCTCGTTCACAGGCATTGAAAAAAGAGATTTGGATGTTTATGAGAAAATAAAGCAAATTGATGATGGGGATTATTACAGTACTTGTTTAGATTGCATGGCTAAACTATCGAGTGATGAAAAAATCAATAAATATGAATTTTTGTTGAAGAATAATTAATTGAATATATAAAGTATATATTTAATTTCTCAGGAATTTTGCGATAGAGAGAAGATGAAAATACGAGAGGGGTGTAATACTTTTTGAAAATTAAAGCGTTGAAACTTAAAAATTTTAGAGGGTATAAAACTGAAACTGTTGTTAATTTCGAAGATTTGACGGCATTTGTAGGGAAGAATGATGTAGGAAAATCCACAATTTTGGAAGCGCTTGATGTTTTCTTTAATGAAGGTAAAGGTGTTGTAAAAATCGATAAAGCTGATGTAAATATTTACGCCTCTAGAGAGAATGACCAAGAAACTATTATTGATGTTGTTTTTTCCGAGCTTCCAGATCGTATTGTTATTGATTCAACGGTAGAAACCTCTTTGATAGAAGAATATATGTTGAATGCTGATGGTGATTTTGAGGTGATCAAAAAATATAAAAATGCTGGAAGTCCTAAAGTGTTTATTAGAGCAGAGCATCCAACGTGTTCTGATTGCTGTGACTTGCTTCTTAAGAAGAATACTGATTTAAAGAGGATTATACAAGCAAACAATATTAATTGTGATAATCAGTCGATTAATTCAGTTATGAGACATGCAATTTGGAGTCATTTCTCTGGAAATTTAGAAATAGCAGAGACTGAAATTGATGCGTCCAAAGAAGATGCGAAAGTAATATGGGATAGAATTTCCTCGTACTTGCCGGTATTTTCTTTGTTTCAGTCAGATCGAAAAAATAGTGATGATGATAGTGAAGTTCAAGATCCGTTAAAAGAAGCGGTAAAACAAATATTAAAAGATGATGAAATACAAGCTTCGTTGGAGACCGTTGCAAATGAAGTGCATAATAAACTTTTAGAGGTAGCAACAAGGACATTGGAGAAGTTGCAGGAAATGGATCCTAATGTTGCTAGTAGCTTAAATCCAATGATTCCTTCTGTACAAAATTTAAGGTGGCAGGATGTATTTAAGGGGGTATCAATTGCCGGAGACGAAGATATTCCCATAAATAAGCGTGGTAGTGGAGTAAAACGTCTTATATTACTAAACTTTTTTAGGGGAGAAGTTGAACGACGATTTGAGGAAGGAGATAACACTGGAGTAATCTATGCTATAGAAGAACCAGAAACGTCTCAACATAATGATAATCAAATTAAATTAATCGAAGCGCTTAAAGCTTTGGCTTCTATGATTAATGTTCAGGTTATTATTACCACACATAGTAGCGTTATAGTGAAGCAGTTGGAATACTCTAATCTTAAGTTAATAATGGATACAGATAATGGTAAAACGGTTAAAACTGTAGAAATTGGACAATTAAGATATCCGTCATTGAATGAGGTGAATTATTTGGCATTTGAAGAGGCAACAGAAGAGTACCATGATGAATTATATGCTTTCATTGAATATCAGGGATGGAAGAGCACATATAAACAAGGAAAGCCAACAATGTTGTATCACAAACAGCTACAGAATGGCAATACTAGAGATGAGCAGATTATATTGACAGAGTATATACGGCATCAAATTCATCATCCTGAAAACCATTTAAATCATAGGTATACTAAAGAGGAATTAAGACAGTCGATCGACGATATGCGAACATTTATTGTTAATATGACGGGGAATGTATCCGTATTAGAGCCAGATAATTAAGTATACACATATGCGGCAAATAAGATAGAATTAATACTTTACTGGATATTAGCATTGATCATATTGAATCATATTTGGATTCGTGGATGGACCCGTGGTATGATGAGGATATGTTTTATGAATCATATAGAGAAAATCATATTTCTGATTTAAGTGAAAATGATGAAATTGATAGAATATTTCGATGATTCTTCAGTAGATAATATGATTCAGTTAATTGACTAAAAATAGATTAAAGCAATACATAGCTAAGCAGATAGAAAAAAAGTCTTCCGGAAACTATTCCAGATAAACTATCCTATATTGTTTCAGAAAAAGGTCATAGAATAGGAACTCTATGCCCCCAAAAAACGATTAATCAATATACAACTCATCATATTCCCAATAAAGGTGCCTGTCACCGTGAAAAAAATGTGAACATTTGTTTGGATTTTATTCTGAAAACCCCTAATTTTTTTCACTGAAAAAATTGAATCCTAAAACCTTTGATACCCGTATTATGCTGGATTTTATACCAGCATAATATTAGAACCGATATGTCTAACTGAGAAAATATCTGGATGCATATTGACGTGTATTGACCTTGATTTTATAATCAAATCATGACATGTCTAATTATTTATATGAGAAGGGAAAACACATGCCTATATCAAAGTTAGATTTGGATTTTATGGATGAAGTAGCAGAGTATTTTAGAGAAACTAAAACAGCCCTAGAACCAGATGGTTCTATCAGAGATACTGCGTTACATTTTAATATTAATCGAAATAAGGTTCGTAAAATTCTTATAACAATGAAAGAACTTACTTCGCCTATTACGGCTGAAGCTGTTGAACTAAGGAAACAAGGAAAAAGTATAAAGGATATTGCTCAACACTTTGGTGTTTCTGTTGCAACAGTTTCTACTTCTTTACCATATGAGGATAAGTTTGAACATTCTGCTGAACCATCGAAACATGCTGTTGATTTAAGAAACTATAGAGCATATGAGAAGAAGCAAATGAAAAGACAGTCAGAACTTAAATCAAAATATGTTCAAGAGATAAATGACAAGACTTTATCGAATGATATAAATATTAATGATTCAAAGGAATGGCAGAAAGATATTAAGATGTCTTATACAGAAGCTTATAATAGACCTCACAGAAAAACTTGGGAAGAATTAGAGGCTTTAGATGATAGCTTTATTGATTCATTATCAGAAGAAGAAAAAAATTCATTTAATCTTTATAGAATAGAATTTGATGATATTGTAGCTGATTTTGAAAAAAAAGAACAGGAATATGAGAGATTAATTAACAAGAAATCTCTTACAAATAAAGAACAGAAAAAACTCGACATATTATGTGTAGAATTAGGATATTATCCTGGGGCATTAAATATTCGAAATGAAAAGATTCTTGAAGAAATAGCCGGGAATAGAATTCCACCAGAGCCATTTGGTGTACTTAGGCTTCATTTGGAGTTATATAGTGAATACCCTGATGATCATACTGCCGAAGTTCTTCATAGGCATGGTTCATTAGTATATGGTGAAAATATCAGTCGAGATATTATAGTTCCAAGTGATATTCCTTTATATGCACTTCATTATGTTATTCAGAGAGCATTTGGATGGGAGAATTCACATTTACGAATGTTCGAGTTACCTGAAGATAGATTCAATGAATTATGTGAGAATGCATCACTTTGGACATATCTTACTGGAGTTGTATTTAGATCACCATATATGTATGAAGAAGATGAATTTTGGGCTGATGACTATAATGGTGGCAGCTTTAAAAACTGGCTTCGTAAGAAATACACCGGTCCATATATGTCACAATGCCAAGGAGAGGGGATTGTTTCTTGTCGTAGAGATGCAATGAGCATTGATATGGGAGAAGAGTATTATATTGTATATGCTACTTCATATAATTTTGATACCTGTAACTATGATGGCGATGAGTATATTTACGGTGTTTATCAGGTATTTGATTATAAAGGAAATAGACGTTCAGAACCTAAACCTTGGGATGATAAAGTACCATACAGAGTGGAAATTGTACAGTTTAAAGATATACCAGCAGAAGGACTTAAATATGTATTTGAACGTACACCGATGTCATTATTGGAAAGATTGCCAATAAGCTCAGTACTAGCTTCAGGTTTTAATGAATTACTGGATAACTGTAGTGAAGAAGAAAGAAATCATATCGATGCTCAGATAGTATCATCAGGAGAAGAATTATTAGAACAAGTTGATGATTTTATTGATAAGATATTATCTGAAGATTTAGATTCACCGGCTATACAACCTATTCCACTACCAATAACAGATGTGTTATTATATAAATATGATTTCGGAGATGGCTGGAAGATTCGGATAACAGCAAGCGAAAATTGTCCAGATCTCGTCAATTCCGGAAGAATAACGCAAGCTGAACTTGATAGAGCTAACGTAAAGTGTAGAGAAGTATACCGCCCAGTACTAATAGCTAGAGACGGAGAGATGCTTGTAGATGATGTTGGAGGTCTCTCAGGCTTTGCTGAGTTCCTGGAGGATATTAATCCGGATTTTACCGGAATGACACCGGAAGAAAAAGAGGTTGCAAAACAGCGGAAGAAAGAAATGCTGACCTGGGCGAAGAGTTTGGGATGGCATAGGGAAAAGGTGAGGGATTTTAATCTTTTATAATTTTTCTGGAGTCGTATTAAAAATAGGGGGATAGTTATGAATATTTGGATTGATGGAACATATGTTCCGAGAAGTCTTTATTTTCAATGGAGGCCTTATTATATATGTGTATATTATACGTTTTAAATTATTCAAATAAAAAGAAAGGAATGTATGATTATCTGATTTTGAATTAATCATACAATGAGGATATGTCAATTAAACAATTAGAAATCAATTCAAAGTGCCTTACTCTAATGAAATCAGTGACAGGCGCGGATTATAACGCCAAAACTGTTTTAACAAATTCTGCATGGGAATATGTTGAACTGTGGTTAAAACGACAAAATGGAGACCGTGCAAGAGATGCACTTTTCTTTTGGCAACAAGCCCACAGCTTCTTTGATGCCTCAGAGAACTTGCCGATTGAATCAAGACCATTGACTTCGTATTATTGCTGTATGAATGCTGCGAAGGCGCTCCTCGCTATAAATGGACCTGATGAAATCAACTTTGATAACATTGCTCATGGTATTACATCGGATAGACGTCAATGGAAAAATAATAATATCGGTAACGCTGAGGTGATATTTACTGGAAGTGGAGTTCTGTATGAGTTATCCAAGTATTTCGGTGAAGAAGCCCAAAAAAGGGTATATACTATTTTCGATTTGCTCTACAATATTCCATGTGTACATAGAGCGTTTTCAATCACATTTGGGTGTACAGAACTTTTTATTCCTATAAGAGACTTAGGATTCTTTTTAGATATGGAAGCAAAAAAAGGATGGGTTCAATTTCAAGTAGATGAACGATATGCGAATGGTAATTCGCTCCGGTATTCTCCATGTAGATTCGAAAAAGTTGAGTATAATTCTGATTCTCGATATTTGATGCGTTGTAAGAAACGCTTTGAATGGGATATCCATGATTCTGATAAGAAGGGAAGACTTGAGAGACTATCAAAATATCATGGTTCTATAAGAAAAGACTTGCTGTATATATACGGAGATACAAGACTGTGGTATTTAAAGAAGGATATATCTACAAATAGTCACTTGATTAAACGAAATTCAATAACATTGATTTTTGCTGTCATGCATTGGTTAAGCGAACTTGTTCGTTATAATCCCAAAAAGTTTGAGATGTTAATGAATACGAAGCAGAACTGGTTGATTCACGAATTTGTAGATAACGCCTTGTACCATTATATTGATGAAATATCATGTGAAATTACTAAGGTGGATATTATGACAAATGGATATAGGAAGTAGAATATTGAAGAAGATATTATTTGAGTATTAAAAAGTATGATGAAAAGAAGTTTTTGATTTGAGTTGAAATATTAAGTTTTTGAAGCGTATTGAGGTATTTGAGGTGGCAAAATGTACATAAAAAAAATTACTATAAAAAATTTTAGGTCTTTTGATGAGGATGGAATTACTGTACTTTTTAATAAAGGAGTGAATGCAATAATTGGTGAAAATAATTCGGGGAAAACGGCGGTTTTAGATGCTATTAGAATCGCATATTCTACTGCAACATATAAGAAAGACATATTTTTTACGAAAGCGGATTTTCATGTCAGTGAAGATGGATGTGTAGCAGATTTTGCACAGTTTGATATATATTTAGAAGAAGTTCCAATAAAATTAGTAGAAATATGGGATCCAGAAAGCGAGAGCAAACAAGGTGGAGAATTTCATATTCGTTTTGAACGAGTGATTTCTGCTAATGGTATAGAAAAGGTTAAAGTAATACATTGGGGAATTGGAACTGAGGAAAATACACTGTCGGCGGACACTTTTGATGCAACTGATGTAATGTTTATGGGGGCATTAAGGGATTCTGAAAGTGAAATGAAACCGTCTAAAAATAGCAAATTGGCTCAATTGTTAAAAAGTTTAGTGCCAAGTGAAGAGGCTCGTACTCAATTAGTAGATATATTAAATAATGCCAATAATTCTCTGTTAGAAAAAGAAGAATTAATAAAGACAAGAAAAACAATTAATGATAATTTAGCTCGGATCGAACAAGATTATTTGAGTCAGCATATCGATATAGGGCTAGTAGAGCCAAAATTCGATTCAATTGCTTCATCATTAAGAGCTTGGGTAAAACCTAAATGGGTATTACTCTCGATAAGTGATGATGAATATCCTAGAGCTCAGCAATATGCAGAAGAACATATAAAAAATGATAAAATACAACAAAACGATAATGGAATATATTTTGAAACATCAATTTTAGAAAATGTTGAAGATATGACTCCAGAATTGGTAAAAAAAATAAATGATATTGCATGCAGTTCATTTGAATTATATCAGAATGGTTTGGGATACAATAATCTTTTGTTCATGTCGACGGTGCTTGGTGATATGGCAATTGAACGAGACGGAGTTTATCAGCACTTGCTGTTAATTGAAGAACCGGAAGCACATTTACATCCTCAATTACAGGAGTTAGTTTATTCTTTTCTGTCTGAGACAAACCAAGGAGATGCAAAGATACAAATATTATTTACTTCGCATTCGCCAACATTGGCATCAAAGATGGATATTGAAAATATTAATTTGATCTATGAAAACTCACACAAGAAATATTGTTTACCGTTTTCGGAAGCGAATTTAACAGATACTAATAAAGAATATTTGCAGAAATATTTGGATGTAACCAAATCTCAAATGTTTTTTGCAAAAGGTGTTATATTTGTAGAAGGTATAAGTGAAGCGATTTTGTTACCGGAAATTGCAAAAAAATTGAATAGGCCATTTGAAAAATATGCAGTTGAGCTTGTGAATGTAGACGGAGTCTCGTTTAGTCCTTTTGTTAGTTTATTTTCTTCGAAGACTGTACAAACTTGTTTTTCTAAGGTTGCTATTGTGACAGATGATGATAGATGTACCAAGAAAGATGAAATTGATTATATTAGTAAGGAATTTGATTTTGATGATATAAATAGTGATATATCGGACAAATTATTGAGCGGGGCACCATCGGAGCGTTGTAAAGAACTTGAAATATCATGTAAAGCGGTAGGTATTAATGTATTTAAGGCTGAAAAAAATTTAGAATATGCCTTGTGTTGTGCTGAAAATAACATTGATTATTTTATAGAAGCTATAAAAAATGAGTATTCTCAGTTGGGAGTTGCCTTGGAGCAAAAGGTAAATGGTTTATGTGATAAGAATGAAAAAGCTGCTTGTATATGGCTGTTCATACGAGCAAGAGATAAATGTAAAGGCTCGATTGCGCAATATTTAAGTCATATAATTAAGAAACAGTGTGAAATGAAAGAAAAGGGTGAAAATGTCGAGAAAGAATTTGTTATCCCTGATTATTTAAAAGAAGCTGTGTATTATGTGACGGAAAGGTAAATATGAAAGATTTAACGGATGAACAATTACAGTTTATTAATTCTGAAGGAAGAGTTATTGTTAGAGCCTGCCCAGGTAGTGGGAAAACATATTCTGTAGCAGCTAAGTTGTTGGCTTATTTGGATAATTGGGACAGATTTCATCAAGGAGTTGCGGTTTTGTCATTTACCAATGTTGCTAGCGAAGAAATATACAAAAAAGCATATTTGTTTAATAAAGGAATAGGTAAATTAGGTTACCCGCATTATATTGGAACGGTTGACAGTTTTATTAATGAATTTATTGTTCTAAGATATGGATATTTAAAAACACATGACAAAGTAAGACCGATAATTACTTTGAACGATAAATGGAAAAATTCTTATTCGTATTGGAAAAAAATATGTTACCAAAATGGTTGTGTAGAAGGTATAGAGAAATTTCATTATGGAATTGATGACAAGTTATATAAGGGAAAAGAAGTTGTTCATTGTAAATTACAGGAGATTTGCCGACATCTTCCATGCCAGAAATATAAAAAGATACTTAGGAATAAAAATATTATATTTCAAAATGAGGTTGCAGCTTTTGCGTATATTTTGTTAAGAGAATATCCTATAATTGCGACAGCAATAGTAGAACGTTTTCCGGTCATTATTATTGATGAGGCTCAAGATACATCAGAAGAACAGACGGCCGTATTTGATTTACTTACAGAAGCAGGTATAGAATCGATATTTTGGGTGGGTGACCCTGATCAGGCTATATATGAATGGAGAAATGCGAGTCCAGATTGTTTTAAAAAGAAGATAAGTGCGGCGGAATGGAATCATTTGGAATTAACTGGTAATTTTCGATGCTCACAACATATTTGTAATGCGACATCGTTGTTTTCAGATACCTTGCAGGGCCAAAGAAAATATGAAGCAATAGGGGTTTATAAAGACGAAAGTCAAAAACCTATATTACTTTTGACGAATGATAATTCGGAGGATGAGGTGATAGATTATTTTCTTAACAAATGTCGCAGTATGGAAATTGAAATAAAATCGGATAAAGTAGCTGTTCTTACCAGAAGGAAAATTCATTCCGAAACCAATATTAAGGATTTGTGGAAAAGTGCTGAAATAGAACTGGTTGCAAAGTCTGCATATGAATGGAAATGTGGTTCTCGAAAAAAAGCTTTAAATGATATGTCAAAGGTGCTGTTCAGTATTCTTTGTGGTGAGGAAACTGATGAGTATTTAATGAGTAAAAAAATAAGTGAATATACAGATGAGGATATTTGGAAAGAGTTTATTGTTGATGTTTTTCGTGGTTTGCCAGATGTAGATTTAGGCATTAAGGAATGGGTAGAAAAGTTCACAAATTTGTATATTGATATTCTAAATAAATATAATTTTCAAATTCCAGAGGGAACTAAAATAAAAGATATATTCAAGATAAAGGGAAGAGATAAAAGTAACCCAAGTTTTAATGTTGTACCTTTGAAAAATTATTTTGAAAAGAAAAACAGTATGAATTATACAAGATCATCAATTCATGGAGTAAAGGGTGAAACTTATGATGCGGTTTTAATTCTTGTACAAAGTAAGACTGGAAATACGCTTACACCAAAGTTTTTAATGGAAGGTGCCTTAGGAGATGAGTTAATGAGGATAGCTTATGTTGCAATGACTAGACCAAGGAGGCTATTAATGATTGCTATGCCAGAGATTAAAAAAATAAGTGAATATAAGCGATTTCCAGAAGACAAATGGGATTATGAGTATCTATAGATTGAATTATACTTTCATTACACATTAAAGCCTTTTTGGGGTGATGATGTGTAGATTGGTTTATAATGATAAATATTTAAACCGGCTAACATATGGCCCATCATTTGGGATAAAACAGTTCCGTTCCAGATGCTGGTAAGACTCATAACTTTTATTCTTGGTGTTATTGGAATTGTGACAAGTAAGGGGCATAGATTACAGACTGTAGTTTCAGTAGTATTGTTGGCATCCATATTTTTTGCACATTGGTGCCTGTCACCGTGAAAAAAATGTGAACCGTTGTTTTAATTTTTTGATAAATTAATGCAGCTTGCTATAGTTTCATAAACAGATAGGGTTAAGGATAATAAAAGTCCAGCGGTGATATGTCAAGTATGAATTAATATATTTTTGAATACATTTGCATATCATTTGTCGAAAATTGGGCAACCTTAATAAACCCTGCTATTTCTGCTTTTTTAAAGCAGGATATGAATCAGCAGAAAGAATTATCTATTCTGCTGCAAGATATAAACGATTGTCTTTCAGCAGTCGAAAGACTAACCGCGTAAATTTACAGGCAGTTAATGCGAGTGCACGTTTGTGCTGGAATCTGTTCACTTCCTTATATTTGGAGTGATAGAAGTTGGAATACTCTGTGTCACATCTCACAAGAGAAAAGGCATCTTCGTACAGATAGTATTTTAGAAAT
>OCTX012247545.1_pt1 | contig 15253 bp, 12 predicted proteins | sample 1539691 | NCBI WGS metagenome assembly OCTX01 (sample SAMN02144231, study PRJEB22623) | gut metagenome | biome: sheep rumen | host: Ovis aries | place: New Zealand | reverse complement strand
GTAGGAGCCCTGCATGTAGTCGTCGGCCCAGACGGCGAAGCCCACCTTGCCCCACGCGGTTAAGGCCCCCTCTGTCGCCCCTGCAGGGGGAAGGGGACTGAGGGTTTGCGGGGCTTGTGAATTGTTGAACGAGCCGCCGTGCTGGGGTATGGCCATGACGGCATGCACCTGCGGCGGCACGGAGTCGCTGATGAAGTCGTTTAGGAACTGGTAGGGGTCGAGCATGTTCCACGTCCGCGTGTCGTGTATTTCGAGGTGCAGGTGTGGAGCCGTCGACGAGCCGGTGTTGCCGCTGAGGGCGATGAACTGTCCGCGACTGACGGGCACCTCGACGGGCGACAGCCGGGCGTCGGCCTCGTTGGTCTGGTGGCGGTACTGGTAGCGGCGCAGTGCCCGCTTGATGCGCGGCGAGAAGGCCTTCAGGTGGCAATAGACGGAGGTATGGCCCGTGGGGTGGGTGATGTAGACGGCGTTGCCGAAGCCGTCCTTGCCGACGGTGATGCGGCTGACGTAGCCGTCGCCGATGGCGTAGATGTGCTTGCCCTCGACGCCCTCGGTGCGTATGTCGAGACCGCCGTGGAAGTGGTTGGGCCGCGGTTCGCCGAAGTTTCCCGCCAGCGAGATGGCGTAATCTACTGGGGGATGATAGAAGTCAGAGGTAAGTGGTGAGAGGTGAGAGAATACCTTTAACGGCAGTACAGCCATTAACGACAATAAGAAAGCGACTCTTATCTTATCTCTTGACATATCTCTCTCCACTTACCTCTTACCTCTAACCTCTAAAAACTCTTAGTTCTTTCTGCTTACTTCTTACTTCAAAAGTCAGCATGCCTTAAACGACATATCAAGGCCTTTGACGCTGTGGGTCAAAGCGCCGACACTGATGAAGTCGACACCCTGCTCGGCATAGTCGCGGATGGTGTCGAAGGTGATGCCGCCCGACGACTCAGTCTCGTAGCGGTGGTCGATGATGTCGACGGCCTTCTTCGTGTCGGCAACGGTGAAGTTGTCAAGCATGATGCGGTCAACGCCGCCGTGCTGGAGCACCTGCTGCAGCTCGTCGAACGAGCGCACCTCGATCTCGATCTTCAGGTCGAGCCCCTTCTCCTTGAGGTACTGGTGGCAGCGGTCGATGGCCGGCACGATGCCGCCGGCGAAGTCGACGTGGTTGTCCTTGAGCAGTATCATGTCGAAGAGTCCGATGCGGTGGTTGCAGCCGCCGCCAATCTTCACGGCCTGCTTCTCGAGCATGCGCATGCCGGGCGTCGTCTTGCGGGTGTCGAGCACGCGGGTGCCGGTGCCTTCGAGCCGCTTCACGTACTTGTCGGTCATGGTGGCGATGCCGCTCATGCGCTGCATGATGTTCAGCATCAGACGCTCCGTCTGCAGCAGCGAGCGCACGCGGCCGCTGACGACCATAGCGATGTCGCCCCGCTTGACGCGCGTGCCGTCGCCCATGAGCACCTCGACCTGCATCTCGGGGTCGAAGCGGCGGAACACCTCCTTGGCCACCTCGACGCCGGCCAGGATGCCGTCCTCCTTGATGAGCAGATGGCTGCGCCCCATGGCGTCCTCGGGTATGCAGCACAGCGTGGTATGGTCACCGTCGCCGATGTCCTCGGCAAACGACAGGTCGATGAGCCTGTCAACTAATTCGTCTACACTTAACATAAGCTTTACTCTCTGTATGGGTGGTTAGTTCTGGGTAGCATCCTTGAACAGGTAGACGCCGAGACCGATGCGCAGGCCTACCTGGCTGTAGTCGCTGTGGTTCTTGAACGACTGCTCGTAGTAGATTTCGGGCTCGATGGTCACCGTGCGGCTGACGAAGAAGGCATAACCCAGCTGGACGCTGGGCAGCAGGTCGTCGTAGCACTTGCTGTGCTTGAAGACGGCCGAGGCGCCGAGGTAGAGTCCGTTCTGCTCGATGTAGTAGCGTGCGCCGACACCGGCCGAGAGCGTGTAGCTCGTGTTCTTGGCAATGTCGTAGGCCAGCTGTCCCGTAGCCATGACGTTGTCGGCCAGCAGGTAGCCGCCCTTGCCCTGGAACCCGAAGTGCCCCCCGGTGAGACCGCTGTAGCTGAGGTCAAGGTTTGAGAGTGACGCGCCGATGTAGAACTTGTCGGCTTCGAACTGAGCGTGTGAGGCCAACGACACCATCATGGCCGCCACGATTAATGCTAATTTCTTCATAAAACTATTTACTATTTGTTTGTGAATGCTTTTTATACCAGACGCCGAACCAGACCAGCGAGACCACCAGGGCGGCGGCAGCCACGACCCACATCAGCTCGTCGGTGAGGCTGAAGGCCTTCTCGGCAAAGAAGAAGGTGGTGCAGACGACCGTCATGAACAGGGCGGGTATCAGCGTGATGAAGTAGTTCTTGCCATTGCGCACCAGGTAGACGGTGATGGCCCAGAGGGTGAAGACGGCCAGCGTCTGGTTGCTCCATCCGAACCAGCTCCAGATAATCTTGAAGCCGCCGGGGTCGGCCATCTGCCAGATGAGAAGCGCCATCGTGATGGCAAACAACGGCACGCAGACGTACAGACGGCTGCGGATGCTGCGCTGCTCGAGGTGCAGAAAGTCGGCAATGATGAGCCGGCAGGAACGCAGGGCCGTGTCGCCGCTGGTGATGGGTGCAGCCACCACGCCGAGCATGGCCAGTATGCCTCCGAAGACGCCCAGCCAGTCGTTGCATATCATGTGTACTATCGACGGTGCATCGTTGATGGCGGCCTCGCCGCCGGCGATGGTTGCATAGCCGGGATTGGGGCTGTCGTAGAAGAAGAACATGGCCACCGTTGCCCAGATGAGGGCTACGACGCCCTCGGTGATCATGGCGCCGTAGAACATCGGGCGGGCCATCTTCTCGTGCTTCACGCAGCGAGCCATCAGCGGGGTCTGCGTGGCGTGGAAACCACTGATGGCTCCGCAGGCGATGGTGATGAACAGGCAGGGGAAGAGGCGGTCCTTGGTCAGCAGTTCGCCACTGACGCCCGTCCACAACTCGGGAATGGCGGGCTGCTTCACAAACAGCATCACCAACAGGGCGGCGGCCATGAAGAGCAGCGAGAAGGCAAACAGCGGGTATATCTTACCAATAATCTTGTCGATGGGCAGCATCGTGGCTATCAGGTAGTAGGCAAACACCACGACGACCCAGAACACATAGGGGCCGAACTGCTCGACGAAGAAGGCGGGCTCCCAGATGCCGCCCAGAATCTTGGCCGGGCTGAACACGAACACCGCACCCACCATCATCAGCAGGAACACCGAGAAGACCAGCATCACCTGCTTGGTGGCGTTGCCTAAGTAGCAGCCAATGATTTCGGGCAGGTTGGCACCGCCGTGGCGGATGGATAGCATGCCCGACAGGTAGTCGTGGGTGGCTCCGGCGAAGATGCAGCCCAGCACGATCCACAGGTAGGCCGCGGGCCCGAACTGAGCGCCCATAATGGCTCCGAAGATGGGGCCTGTGCCGGCAATATTGAGGAACTGAATCATAAAGATTTTCCATGACGGCAGCACCATGAAGTCTACACCGTCGGCTTTCGCCACTGCTGGCGTCACACGGTTGTCGGGGCCAAAAACACGCTCGACAAACCGACCATAGAGCAGATAGCCCAAGATGAGAGCCACGAGGCTCAAACTAAACGAAATCATTGTTGTCTTGTTGTTTTGTTACACTAATTCCGTGCAAAAGTACGGTTTTTCTGCGACACTGCCAAATAAATGTCAAAGTTCCTTTGCGATGCGCTCTTTTTTTCGTAACTTTGCCCGCAAAAACAGTATGAAACTGCACATTTTCAACCCTGAGCACGACATTGCGCTGGCCAGCGGACTGGCAAACTTCACAGCGCCGCACGCCGGGCGCCAGCTGCGCCACGACTTGGGATTCCTGCCTGCACTGTGGGCCGGCGGGGACGATGTCGTGATGGTTGACGACGTCGAGCAGGCCGGGCGCGAATGGCGCAGACTGCAGCACCGCGCCGCCACCCTGCTGGCAACCGGCAGTCTGCTCCGGGCAAACCCACGGTTTACTCCGGCCAAACAGCCGGTTTGCTCCGACCAGACGGCGGGTGTCGAGCCCTGGGGCTGGAACAGCGCCCTACGCGCCGAACTGCTGCGCCGCGGTGTAGGCGAGCACCTGATGCCTTCGCTGTCGCAGCTGCAGACCATCCGCCAGCTGTCCCACCGCCGCACCGCCGCCCGGCTGCTGCCCACCCTCCGCATGGAGGGCACCGTCGGCGAGGCCTTCGAGTGCCGCGAGGGGAATGAGGTGGAGCGCCTGCTCGGGCAGTACGGCCAGCTGGTGATGAAGGCGCCGTGGTCGTCGAGCGGTCGCGGCCTGCGCTTCCTCGATGTCGCCCGCACGCCCTTCAGCATGCAGGCCCGGTGGTTCGGCAATGTCGTTGCCGCCCAGGGCTGCGTCATGGTGGAGCCATATTATAATAAGGTAAGGGACTTCGGCATGGAATTCTACAGCGACGGCGAGGGAACTATCAGCTATCTCGGCCTGTCGCTGTTCCACACCGCCAACGGTGCCTACACGGGTAACATCCTGGCTACTGAGACTGCAAAGCGCGAAATGATAAACCACTATGTGTCAGACGATTTGCTCTGCTCTGTTACAGAAAAGATTTGCGACGAGCTGAGTCCCGTCTTCAACGAGCAATACCGCGGACCGTTCGGCGTCGACATGATGATTGTCGGTACGCCCGGCGACGGCTTCCTGCTGCACCCCTGCGTCGAGATAAACCTGCGGCGCACGATGGGGCACGTGGCGCTGGCCCTTGCACCTGCCGACGACGACGTGGTGAGGGTCATGCGCATAGTTTACAACGACAACTACTACAAACTAACAATAAACCGATTATGAAAAGACTGATTTACCTGGCTATGGCAGCTCTGCCACTGACTGCCGCCGCACAGTACCGTTCACAGGTGTGGTCGCCCGACAACGGCGACGGCACCTACACCAATCCCGTCATCAATGCCGACTACAGCGACCCCGACGTCTGCGTGGGGCCCTCAGGCGAAGACTACTACATGACGGCCTCGTCGTTCCAGTGCATACCGGGACTGCCCATACTGCATTCGCGCGATCTGGTGAACTGGCAGATTGTGGGGCATGCCGTCAAGGAGCTGGAGCCGAAGTCGGTCTTCGACAAGCCACAGCACGGCGGCGGCATCTGGGCGCCCTCCATACGCTACCACAATGGCGAATACTACATCTACTGGGGCGACCCTGACTACGGCGTGATGATGGTCAAGACGAAGGACCCCGCCGGCGAGTGGTCGAAGCCCGTCTGCGTCATTGCCGGCAAGGGCTATATTGACACCACGCCGCTCTGGGACGACGACGGCCGCTGCTACCTCGTCAATGGTTGGGCTAACTCTCGAGCAAAATTTGCCTCTGTGCTCACCGTCAGGGAGTTATCGGCCGACGGTACACGCGCTATCGGACAGCCCGTCATCGTCTTCGACGGCAACGGCAACGAGAACCATACGTGCGAGGGACCGAAGTTCTATAAGCGCGACGGCTGGTACTGGATTCTGTGTCCGGCGGGTGGCGTGCCCACGGGCTTCCAGCTGGCCATGCGCTCGAAGTCGCCCTACGGACCCTATGAGCACCGCGTCGTGCTGGCCCAGGGCAAGACGGCCGTCAACGGCCCACACCAGGGCGGCTGGGTTCACACGAAGTACGGCGAAGACTGGTTCCTGCACTTCCAGGACAAGGAGGCCTACGGCCGCGTAGTCCATCTGCAGCCTGTCGACTGGTCGAATGGCTGGCCCGTCATGGGCAAAAAGGGGCAGCCCGTAACCACCTACAAGAAGCCCAAGTCGGCGACGACCACCATCGTAAACCCCGTCGAGAGCGACGAGTTCAACGCGCCCACAATGGGTCGCCAGTGGCAGTGGCATGCCAACTACGACGAGAAGTTCGGCGTGCCGACGGCCTTTGGCACCTTCCGCATCTATACCTACAAGCTCAGTGAGGGTTGGAAGAACTTCTGGGAGGTGCCCAACCTGCTGCTGCAGAAGACGCCCGCCGACCAGTTTACCGTCACCACGAAGCTGCGCATGACGTCGAAAGCCGACGGACAGTTTGGCGGTCTTATCATGATGGGGCTCGACTACTCGGCACTCGTTGTCCGCCGTCAGGGCCAGGAGTTCCAACTGGTGCAGATGACGTGCAAGGCGGCCGACAAGGGTCGCCAGCAGACGGAGCAGGTCATTGCCACGCTGAAGCCCACCGTTGTCGACAAGACGCAGTACAGACCAGGCATCCACGAGGACATCTACATGCGCCTGTCGGTCAGCGACTCGAAAGTGCGCTTCGCCTACAGTCACGACGGTAAGAAGTTTACCGCGTGCGGCTCGGAGTTCCAGATGAAGGAGGGCAAGTGGATTGGTGCGAAGTTCGGCTACATTGCCGCTGAGACCGACGCTAACGCCGACCGCGGCTGGGTGGAGGCCGACTGGATTCACGTTGAGAAGTGAGAAGTATGAAAAGGATATTATTTTTAGGCATTGTTGCGGCCAGCCTGACGGCTGCGGCGCAGAACCCGCAGCGGGGCAGTTACGGCTACCTTTACTGCCACATGAGCGACCGCGGACAGTACACCGCCTACGCCATCAGCCGCGACGGCTACCACTATGAGGACGTCATGGGCGGCGACGCCATCATGGACCCCAAGGAGCACGCCCGCATAGAGGGCGGACAGCGCGACGCCTACATCTGTCGCGCTGCCGACGGACGGGGCTACCTCATGGTAACCACCGACATGAACAACAGCATGACCAAAGCACTGGGCAAGCAGAGCGAGTGGGACAACTACGGCATCGACCTGCTGCGCAGCGACGACCTGCTCAACTGGACCTCGGTGTCGTTCGACTATCGCCGCGGACCGGCCATCTTCGCCGACCCCGACGCTGAGAGCGTCTACCGCGACTGGTCGACCATCAACCGCGTCTGGGCACCGCAGATATTCTGGGATTCTGCCTATACGTGGCCCGACGGCAGCCGCGGCGGCTATATGATCTACTACTCCATGTGGAACCGCGCCGAGGAGCAGTACGACCGCATGTACTACTCCTACGCCGACCGCTCGTTCACTAAGCTCACGCAGCCACGGCTGCTCTTCGACTGGGGCTACGCCACCATCGACGCCGACATCAACCTGCTCGACGACGGACTCTACCACATGCTCATCAAGAAAGAGGGCGGAAAGCCCGGCATCTACACAGCCACTTCGCAGCACCTCACCTTGGGCTGGGGCGAGCCCGTAGAGGACGACTACGTCTCGTTCGAGGGGCGCAAGAAGTGTGAAGGCTCAAGTGCCTTCCAGCTCATCGGCGACCGCACGTGGCGCGTGGCCTACATCCAGTATAGTGACCGCCCGAAGCACTACCGCATCTGCGAGGCCGACGAGCACCTGCGCTCCTTCAGCAATCCGCGCGACATCGAGGGCGTCACCGGTCCACAGCACGGCTCGTTCATGCGGCTCACCAAGCGTGAGTACAAGCGGCTGAAGAAATTAGTCAGAGAACCTCAACAAGAATAGAAGATTATGACAATGCGACCAACCATTTGCCATTTACTCCTCAGCATGGCTCTGCTGTGCTCAACGGCGACCAACGCCATTACCAGAAGCAATCTTGCCAACTATGCCAAGTCGCTGAAAGGCCTGAAGAAGGCTGAACTGAAGACCCGTGTACATCAGCTTGTCGGCTCGCCAAAGGTGCTTGGCTACGGCAGTGGGATTGACAAGACGTGGTGGGGCTTCTACTACACCGACCGCGACGAGCAGACCGACGAGTGCATCAACCGCTACAGCAGCCGGAAGTTCTACTTCCCTGCTACCAACAACGGTGCCGCCGTCAGTGGCATGAACATCGAGCACTCGTTCCCAAAGAGCTGGTGGGGCGGGAGCAATAACAGTGCCTACAAGGATCTCTATAACCTCTATCCCAGCGACACTAAGGCTAACTCGTCGAAGTCGAACTTTCCGATGGGTATCGTCGAGACGGTAAAGGAGGAGTCGGAAGGCTATGACAAGGTGGGCAAGGGAACCATTGACGGCGTAAAAGGACGCGACTGTTGGGAGCCGGGCGCACAGTACAAGGGCGACTTCGCCCGCGCCTACATGTATATGGCCACCGCCTATCAGAACCTTACTTGGAGCGGCACGCAGGGCAAGCAGCAGTTGGAAAACGGCGACTGGCCCACGCTGAAGCCCTGGGCCTACAAGCTCTACCTGAAATGGCTGAAAGCCGACCCCGTAGGCCAGCTGGAGGTGAAGCGCAACAATGCTGTTGCAAAGATACAGCTTAACCGCAATCTTTTTGTAGACTATCCTTACCTGGCCGAGTATATCTGGGGCGACAGCATCGACGTGGCCTTCGACCCCTATACTTCTGTCACCACCGCCTCCGACGACACCCGCTACATGGGAGTTCCCATCATCGACGACGACGATGACAATCCCGTCGACAACCCGCCGGTCATTGACCCCGACATCGACATCACGGCCGGCGACTTCGCCGAGACCTTCGACAAGTGCGAGGGGACAGGCGGCAACGACGGGAACTTCGGCAATGCCTCGGCAACGTTCAAACCAGACAACGAGGGTTGGATAGCTGCTGCCAGCTTTGGTGGGCTCGGCTGTGCCCGCTTCGGCAGTAGCAAGGTCGGAGGAACCGTCACCACACCAACGTTTACCATCGACGGTACGTCAACACTTATCTTCAAGGCTGCACCTTACGGCAGTGCCGACGGTACGTCGCTAACACTCAGCGTCAATGGCAATGCTAAACTCTCGGAGACGCAGCTGACGATGAAGTCAGGCGAATGGACCACTTACACGCTGACACTCACCGGCCAAGGGCAGGTAAGCATTACGTTCAGTCCCGAGAAGCGCCTGTTCCTCGACGACGTGATTGTGGTCTCTGAGAAAACTATTCCCGGCGACGTCGATGGTGACGGTGTCGTCGAAATTGCCGACGTCATAGCCCTGTCGAGCATCATTGCGGGCAAGGCCGTAGCCGATGACTACGATGCTGTCGCCGCTGACCTCGACGAGGACGGTAAGCTGACCATCACCGACATCGTGAGGCTCATTGACCTGCTGCTGAAGTAGAACGAATCGAAATGCCGATGCGGCTACATCTGTCGCAGGGCAGCTATGAGCTCGTTATTTTCGCTCTTGGTGCCGATGGTGATGCGCAGACAGTTGTGGCATAGCTGTACACGAGTGCGGTTGCGGACGATGATGCCCTGCTCGACGAGGCGGTCGTAGATGGCCTGTGCGTCGGTCATCTTGGCCAGGAAGAAGTTGGCGTCGGTGGGGTAGACCTCGAGGCAGATGGGCAACAGCCGGAAAGCGTCAATCATGCGCTCGCGCTCAATCTTGAGTATGCGCACCCACTTGTCAACCTGGAAGGGGTCGGCAAGTGCTTCGAGGGCCTGCTGCTGGGTGAGTTGGTTGACGTTGTAGGGGTACTTCACCTTGTTGAACACGCCGATAATCTCAGCCGAGGCGAAAGCCATGCCCAGACGGATGGCAGCGCAGCCCCAGGCCTTCGACATGGTGTTGAGCACGATGAGGTTCTGGTAGCGTGACAGTTCGGTACGCAGCGAAGGCTGGGCTGAGAAGTCACTGTAGGCCTCGTCGACGATGACGATGCCGTCGAAGCGGTTGATGACGCTCAGTATCTCGTCGCGGTCGAGGCTGTTGCCCGTGGGGTTGTTGGGCGAGCACAGCCAGATGATCTTCGTCTTGTCGTCGCAGGCTGCCAACAGGCTGTCGGCATGCATCTGGTAGTGGTCGTCGAGCAGCACCGGTCGGTATTCCACGTCGTTGATGTCGGCGCAAACCTTATACATGCCGTAGGTGGGCTCGATGGCCACGACGTTGTCAATGCCGGGCCGGCAGAAGCAGCGGTAGGGTAGGTCGATGGCCTCGTCGCTGCCGTTACCCAGGAAAATGTTTTCGGGGGCGACACCCTTGACGCGTGCCACCGCGGCCTTTACCTCGGTCTGCAACGGGTCGGGGTATCGGTTGTAGGGGTTGTTGTAGGGGTTCTCGTTGGCATCGAGAAACACGTGGGCCTCGTGGCCGGCATATTCATTGCGTGCACTGCTGTAGGGTGCCAGCGACCAGATGTTCGGTCGGCATAACTGTTGTAAGTTTTTCATAATTGTCACTTCTCACTCATCACTTCTCACTCATCACTCCTCACTCCTCAACGTCCCTCAGTCGTACCGTCATGGCATTCTTATGGGCGTCGAGCTGCTCGGCCTCAGCCATGAGTTCAACGGCGCGCCCGATGGAGCGCACACCCTCAGCAGTGAGGTGCTGGAACGTCACCTTACGGCAGTAGCTGTCGAGATTGACGCCGCTGTATGCCGTGGCGTAGCCGTGGGTGGGCAGCGTGTGGTTGGTGCCGCTGGCGTAGTCGCCGGCACTCTCGCAGGCGTAGCGGCCGAGGAAGACGCTGCCGGCATTGACCACGCGCTCGGCCATCTCTTCGTAGTCGGTGGTCTGCAGCACGAGGTGCTCGGGGGCATAGACGTTCGACAGTTCTATCGCTTCCTTATTGTCGCGCACGAGTATGATGCGGCTGTTCTCAAGGGCGCGCTGGGCTATCTCCTTACGGGGCAGCAGTTCCAGCTGGCGGTCTACCTCCTGCTGAACGTCGTCGATGAGCTTGTGCGACGTGGTGATGAGCACCACCTGCGAGTCGACGCCGTGCTCAGCCTGCGACAGCAGGTCGGCAGCCACAAACTCAGGCGAGGCCATATCGTCGGCGATGACGCAGACCTCAGAGGGGCCTGCGGGCATGTCGATGGCCACGTCGTGAAGGCTCACCTGCTGCTTGGCGGCCATGACGTACTGGTTGCCAGGGCCGAATATCTTGTACACCTTTGGTACCGTCTCCGTGCCGTAGGCCATAGCACCGATGGCCTGTACGCCACCTATTTTATAAATACGGCTGACGCCTGAGACGCGGGCGGCTATCAGGATGGCAGGGTTGACGCGCCCCTGACGGTCGGGAGGGGTGCAGAGCACAATCTCGCGGCAGCCGGCAATCTTGGCCGGAGTGGCCAGCATTAGCACGGTGGAAAACAGCGGTGCCGTTCCTCCGGGGATGTATAGTCCCACCTTCTCGATGGCCACACTCTTCTGCCAGCAGACGACACCTGGCTGGGTCTCGACTTTCTTTGAGCGGAAGCGCTGGGCCTCGTGGAACTTGTGGATGTTGTCATGGGCCAGGCAGATGGCCTGGCGCAGCTGGGGTGACACCAGGCTCTCGGCCTCGTCCATCTCCTTGTCGCTGACGGCTAATGCGTCGAGGTCAACGTGGTCGAACTTCAGCTCGTAACCTTTAACGGCCTCGTCGCCGCGCTGGCGCACGTCGGCCAGCACGTTGGCAACGGTCTGGTTGAGTTCTGCGACGTCGAGGTGTGGTCGCTCGACGATGGTTGCCCATTCTTCGCGGGCAGGATATTTAATGATGTTCACCTTAGTTGATTTTCGATTTACGATATTTACGTTATTTCCGATTTACGGTTTTCTTACCTCGCTCAAAGGATCATTTTCTCGATGGGCGTGACAAGAATGCCCTGGGCGCCCATTTCCTTCAGCTTGCCGATAATCTCCCAGAAGCGCTTCTGATCGAGAACGGTGTGAACGGAGCACCACTCCTCGTCGGCAAGGGGAATCACCGTGGGGCTCTTCAGGCCGGGCAGCACGCTGATGATTTCGTCGAGCCGGGCCTTCGGGGCGTTCATGCGGACATACTTCTTGTCCTCGGCGTCCTTCACGGCCTTGAAGCGGAACAGCATCTCGTCCAGGATGCGGCGCTTCTCGGCATCCATGCCCTTGTAGCCTATCAGCAGGGCCTCGCTCTGCATGACCACCTCAACCTCGCGAAGGTTGTTGCTTACCAGCGTCGAACCAGAGCTGACGATGTCGAAGATGGCGTCGGCCAGACCGATGCCCGGGCTGATTTCCACTGACCCTGTGATGACGTGAATCTCGGCCTCGATGCCTTTCTGGCAGAGGAAGTTGCGCAGGATGGCGGGATATGAGGTGGCAATCTTCTTGCCTTGGAACCACTCAACGCCCTCGTAGTTGACCTCCTTGGGGATGGCCAGCGACAGTCGGCAGCGCGAGAAGCCCAGCCGTGAGATGACTTCGGCATCCTCGGCACGCTCAACAAACTCGTTTTCACCCACGACGCCAATGTCGGCCACTCCCGTAGCCACACTCTGAGGGATGTCGTCGTCGCGCAGATAGAGCACTTCCAGTGGGAAGTTGCTCGACTGAACCAGTAACGTGCGCTTCGTGGCGCTCACCTTGATGTCTGCCTCGCTGAGCAGATTCATAGTGTCGTCAAACAGACGGCCTTTCGATTGAACAGCAATTCTTAACATGTATAAAAGCCTAATTATCTTGAAAAAGTGCTGCAAAATTACGCAAAAAATTCCGATTGTGCAATTAAATGTGTAATTTTGCGCTCAAATTGTACTGAAATTGAAGATAAAAGGCATTTATTTAGGTTTGTTGGCCCTCATTTTGGCGGCTTGCCACGAGCAGAAGCCGGTGACGAAGGTGGTGACGCCGTGGGGCGATGTCGTTGACTCGCTCGACGCGAGCGACGATTTCGACCTCGAGGAGATTCAGAGTAGCGGCGAGATGATTTTGCTCACGCTCAGCGGTCCTGAATACTACTATGATTACCATGGGCGGCATCTGGGCACGCAGTATCTGCTGGCCGAGAAGTTTGCCGCGCAGCTCGGTGTGCGTCTCCGCGTTGAGGTGTGCCGCGATTCAGCCGAGATGCAGCAGCGGCTTGATGCCGACGAGGGCGACCTCATGGCCGCCACCGAGGTGGGACGGCTGGTGGTCAGCCCGGCGAAGGACGACTTGAAGCGCGAGATGCAGGCGTGGTATCGCCCCGAACTGCTCGACGAGGTCAGGCGGCAGGAGGCCTACCTGTTGAGCAATCGCAGCGTGAAGCGTCGCGTCTTCTCGCCCATGCTCGACCGTAAGGGCGGCGTCATCTCTCACTACGACGGACTGTTCCAGCAGTATTGCCAGTCGATACGCTGGGACTGGCGCCTCATGGCGGCTCAGGCCTATCAGGAGTCGACCTTCGACCCGAAGGCTACGTCGTGGGCGGGTGCCAAGGGCTTGATGCAGATTATGCCGACCACCGCCGACCATCTGGGGCTGCCACGCGACCAGATGTACGACCCCGAGAAGAGCATTGCCGCCGCCGCGAAATATCTGGGCGAACTCGAGCAGGCCTTCAGCGATATTCGCGACCGTCGCGAGCGCACCAACTTTGTGCTGGCGTCATACAACGGCGGCAGTCACCACATCCGCGACGCGATGGCCCTCTGCCGCCGCGACGGGCGCAATGACCATCAGTGGGCCGACGTCTCGGAGTATGTACTGAAGCTGGCGCTGCCCCAATACTATAACGACCCCATCGTGAAGCACGGTTACATGCGCGGCACAGAGACTGCCGACTACGTGGCGAAGATCAACGAGCGCTGGCAGACATACCGTCAGGTGAAGGGACCGCGACAGGGCTTCACCCAGCAGCCCCGCAAGGCTTCCGGCAAGCGTAACAAGTATAATATCTAATCCACTTTCGCTTGCTACAGTATCCGAGGTGAGTGGTGAGAGGTATAATAGTAGCGAAACACAGAAAACAACCCGCACTTCCCGCACTTCCCGCACCTGACTTCGCCGCGAGAGGCGGCGGAAGGCGCGCGAAAGGCGCCGCGCCACGATGTTCCCACGGCCTGGGACAAACGTCCCAGGCCGTGGGACAATTATTCATCGCCCGTGAATGTCGGCCGCGGCTGCCAGGTGCAGGTTCGGGTGGCGGTTGGTTGGCAGCAGTCGGGGCTGGCGGCGGCGTAACCGTCTGACTGTGAGGGCGTGGTGCGGGAAGAGCGGGAAGTGCGGGGTATTACCTGCGATTAGCAACTATAGCATGAAAAACATAAAAGAGTGTGCCGTCTATTCCTCGATGTGCGAGAGTGAGTGGGCGAAGGAGGTGATGAAGTTTGTCAGCGTCTCGGCGGGATAGTAGCTGAAATACTTGGCCGAGCGGCGTACGCTCCAGAGCATGGCCGAGGAGTTGGAGGTGTGGACGAAGATGTCCTTGCCCTGCGAAAAATACCACTCTTCGGCGTGGGAGTTCTTCTGGCGGAACATATCGCGGATCTGACGGTCCATCTGCTCGTCGTCGGTCTGCTGCATGAAGGGCAGCTCGTCGGGCTCGAAGCCCAGTAGCCTGACCATCATGACCGCCGTGAGCTGGGCCATGGCGCCGAGCTTGAGTTGCTCTATCCACCCCTGCAGCTTGTCGTAGTCAACCTTCCGTGACGACTGGCGTATGAAGATGCCAAACTCGGCGATGCGCTTCACGGGAATGCCTGCGTTCATGATGAAGCGGCTCGTGCCCAAGAGGTGCAGCAGGGCGGTGCGCGTCTCGGTGTTGGAGTCTTCCTGGTCGAGAATATCCTGCAACTTGTGATTGAGCAGCGGGTTGGTCAGGTGGTCCGGGGCGAGCATGTCGTTCTCGTCGTCGGTGCCGTGACAGGTGGCCTTGCTCCACTGCGTCAGCAGCGCTTCGGGCACTTGTACGAAGAACTGGTCGCGGCAGCGCTCGATGCCCTGATAGACGAGTGGTGCCACGTCGTGCATCTCAGAAAGCTGGTAGAGCCTGTTCCACTTCCATGCCGAGAGTGGCTCTATCTGCTCGTCAGTGCCGAAAGCTCCGGCCCGCAGCAGGCGGTAGAAGTTACGCTGGATGATGTTCATGAGTAGCGGCGGGGAAAACGTAACAGGATGGCCAGCAGGGCAAAAATGCCCAGGGCGAAAGGATAGTAGAGGTAGGGTAGGATGGCGACGGGGTTGAGCTGAGCCAGTCCGGCGGCCATGAGCATCTGTGCGCCGTAGGGGATGAGCCCCTGGGCGAAGCACGAGAACGTGTCGAGCAGCGAGGCGCACTTACGGTTGTCGAGACCGTACTTGTCGCCGATGTGCTTTGAAATGCCGCCTACGGTGAGAATCGCCACCGTGTTGTTGGCCGTACAGACGTTGACCATCGTGACGAGGGCAGCTATCGAGAGCTCGGCGCCCCGCTTGCCGTGAACGCGCCGTGTCAGCAGGCGGATAATGAAGTCGATGCCGCCCTGCTGGCGGACAATCTCGAGCAGTC
>OCTX011983423.1_pt1 | contig 15255 bp, 21 predicted proteins | sample 1539691 | NCBI WGS metagenome assembly OCTX01 (sample SAMN02144231, study PRJEB22623) | gut metagenome | biome: sheep rumen | host: Ovis aries | place: New Zealand | reverse complement strand
CGCTCTTCTTCCATACGAGAATACCACATTTCTTTTTGCTGTCTTAAAAAGTCTAATTGGTCTTTATTATTTTTCTCTTGTAATTCATAATATTTCTATAACTATTTATAAGCATCTTCTCCATATAGTAATTCAACAACCTTTTGATTATGTTCAATTAAATCAGCAATATATTCATATTCTTTCTTTTGTTCATCAAAAGCATCTTGTGCCTTATCAATAGCATCAAAAATAGAATCTTTAATATTAGCAACTACATCTTCTATATCTTCAAGATTGCTCATTAATGCCTATGTATATTCTTGTAAATCTTTTAATGCGGCAGCCTTATCGGTACCGTATATTGAAGAAATACCCTGTTTGTTAATATTATTAATTTCCGCTAAAGTATTAAAAACTTGATCTGTTAGGCCTTGAATAACGTCATATCCACCTTTATAATAAGAAGAATAATCTTTTAAATAAGATTTAGCATTTCCAAGAATATCATCGTCTCTTAATTGTTTTTTAACTTTTCTTGCAAATTCATTAAACTCCCGCTATGCTTCCGACATATCCATTTCTAAATCAACTTTAATTTTAAATTTTTGAATATTAATTTCAGTTTGTTTGTCGATAGCTTCTTGAATAGATTTCTCTAATCCAGGAATTTCTTCCGATATAATTTTATCGTAACGCTATATATCTTTTTTAAGATTTTCATATTTTAATTTAGCGTTTTCAAGCAAATCTTTATTTTTCTATTGCTCTTCCGCACTCATCTTATTATATCTAGCAACTGCATCATTATATTCATTTAATGCTTTTGTAAGAAGTTTGCTATAATTAGAAATATTTCCATTCGGATCAAAGGTAGCACCCTATTTCTTTAAACGACTACGAATCTAATTAGCCTATTGTCTTTCTAACTCAAGTTTTTCTTTATAAGTAGCTACTTGTTTTTCAAGAAGTTTTAATTGTTTATTAAGATTGTTTAATAAATCTTTACCTGTTAATTTATCTTGCTATTTTTGAATCTTACTTAAATCATTATCAATATCTTTTAATTTAAGATTAACATCATGATAACGATCGGGTTTATCGGTTATAGGTTTCTAGGTTTTTGGAGTTTTAGAAGATCCCTTCTTACCTTTTCCTCCTCTACCTTTCTTACCTCTACCTCCTCCGCCGCCGCCGCCTTTACCTTTATTTCCAGCGGAAGAATTTCTAAATTTAAAACCACCACCTGAAGATTTTTTTGCAGAAACAACTTTTAAAGAAAAGGCTTTATTTTCTTTTTTATCTTGAATTAAATTTTCATCAGGAACCCAATTTACTCCAGTCACTAAACCTGTGGAAGCAACTGTACTTACTGACATACCATTAGCAATAGGAACTTCATAAGGTAAAGGTGTTGGAACTGGCTATCCATGAAATCCTGTCTGCTCTTTTGTTTCTGTTGCCTCGCTATCTGCCTAAATAATCTAAGCGTCAACACCCATATTTGCTAAATAGTCAGTTGCTTGCTCTTGTGTCATATGAGCGGCATTAATCATATCAGTTAAACCATTTAGAAACGGTTCACTATCTAAGCTAGCCCCAATTTCAAGATCCGGGAAAGCCCCTTCGTCAAAAATAAAACTTTCAATATAACTTTTATCTATGTCAAATTGAGAAGTATCAATTCCACAATTTATTAATATATCTTTTGCTGCCGCCTAAGCTAATTGATTATAAGCCTATTCACTACCATTAGCAGCTTCTCGCAATAAATTTAAATTTTCAGCACTTCGTAAAAAACTATCACTTAAAACATTATCAAAAGGTAAATCCAAAATATCAGAATAAGCATTTTCTAATTCATCTAATGCTTGAACTTGATCTTCAATAGAATCAGAAGATAATGCTTCTAACCATTCTTCATAATGATCTTTAACCTATCCAATAGCACTGTCAAAACGTAAAATTGCCTAAGCTACATCCTACGCTGTATCAATATCAGTTGCTAATGAATCTGCTAACTCGTCATTTGCCTAAGCATATTCTTGAATATGCTCAGTTAAACTTTCCCATTTATCTGTATCAACATCTGCATCTAAAGGTAACTAATTAGCATTTTGCATTTGTTCATTTAAAATCTAAATATTTTGTTTATACTAATCTACTTTACCATTTAAATCATTATAATCATTGGCATGCTCTTTAACTAAATCAGAAATAGCTTTTAAACTTTCGTATGAAGAAACTCGTGAATTTTGTAAATCAGTTTCTACTTGAGTAATATGCTAATCTTCTTCACCTATTGCTCTTAAAAACTATAATTGTGCTTCTATCTTATCAATATCATAAGAACCTTGTTCATAGGGACTTACCATACTTGAAAAATCTTCAAAAGTATTTCCCTTATCATTCCCCGCGGCATAATCAGTTTGTTGGAATGATTGTATTCCGTTAATTTTATTTTGTAACTCATCAATTTTATTCTTAAATGGTTCTAAAGTTATTTGATTAATATAAGATTGAAAATCTTCTGCATTAACTTTTAATTTTAAAGACCCATCTGCCATATGAGAAAAGAATGCATCAACATTAATCCCCGCCGTTTTTAATGTTTCTGCTTGCTCAGCATCTATAGTATCTCCTCTTTTTAATCCATCTGTAATATCATGAACATTTTTATAATTCTATTCAGGAGATAAAACCTCAGATAGCTATTTTTGAGTTTCAATATATCTTTGTATTTCTTCGTTTGTAGCAGAAGTACTTATACCTGCTTCTTCAAGAGCTGTTTTAAAATTTTCAACTGAAAGTGTATTAAAATCTAATCCTTCAGACAATTCTTTTAAAGAATCTAAATCTTCAGTTTTACTAAAGAAATCTGTTAAAGTCTTTAATCCCTCTTCTCCGCCTTTAGTAAAAGCCTATCTCATATCTTCTACTAACTGTTGTTGAGTTCCTAAAGTAGCTTCTTTTATGTCATTATCTTTTTTTAATGTTTCCCAAGCATTTTTTACGTTATCAGTTGCATCTTTTGCAACTTCATCAAAAGCAGTGCTTAAATAATTACAAGAATCACTCCAGTCCTTCTCTAATTGACTTTGCCAATCTTCATTACCTTCAATTTCAATACCACGCGCTTTAGCTGCTTGTTGTAACTGTTCTTCATCTCCACCAAATATTTCATTAAGAGTTTTACCTTGGATATTATCTAACCCAGCTTGATTAATATTTGTCATATCCTGACCCGCTACCCACTGTTTAATTGCAGATTTTGCGGAATCCATAATTTGGAGACTATCTATCTCAGTTAACATCTTCGCGGCATTTTCCGCGGATATGCCTAATTCCTATAAAGCCTGTTTTGCAGCAATAGTAGAAGCAATTTGTTCTTTTGTTAAAATTTGAACCTAATGTTGTTCATCAAGAAAAGCAATCGTTCTTTCATTATCTCCGCCTCTAACAGCATTAGAGTCTAAACTCCAATTTGTGTTTTGAGCATCATTTAATGCTTTTAAAATTTCTTGAACATTAGCACTAGCAGCATTGTCAAAACGGCTCATTTGAGAGCCTTCCATTTTTTTAAGCCATTCTTCCTAAGCATCTTTTACTGCTGCCTATAAATCTGCTCCGCCTATAGCTGATATAACTTGTTTACCTAAATCATCTGCTCCACTATAAGTAGAATTATTCATTAAGTTATTTTCAGCCATACCTTGATACATAACTTTATCGGCTAAAGCATTTTCTTGCATTTGGTCTCTTAAAGCTAAGACCGCCTACTCATTAGATAAAACGGCATCAACTAAAGCTTCATTTAAACCTGTTTTATTAACAATTTGATCTTTAAGTCCATTTAATCCCTATGATAAATCTCCACCAGAATCTATAATTTTATCAATAGCCTAAACAATCTAAATTACTTCTTGTCTTGTGGCGGAAGCACTTTCTTCTTCCATTTTACCGTTAGATTGTCTATCTTCATAAGTGTATATACTTCTATGCCCAATAGCAGCAGCATCTGAATATATTTGTTGCTAATTAGCATTACTATTTGCAATATAACTTGCATTTTGAGCGTTTTTTACCCCTTGCTCTAATTGATTTAAATATGCTTCTTGGCCTTCTTGAGATATAGTTAATTGTCCATTAGTATTTTCTACATATTTAGCTAATTGTGGATAGTTAGAAATTAATTCAAGAACTTTATTATTACAATCCTATAATGCATTTTTCCATTCTTCTGTACCGCGAGATAATCCCTATAAAGCACTTTCTGAAGAACGTAAATCTTCTAAAGCCTTTTTTGTATCTTCCAAAGAAGTTTTTAAATCATCATAAGTCTTCTTTGTTTCTTGTGCAGCTTTTGCCGCCCTCTAAGCGGCGATTGCATCTTGATTATATACTTCATATAATTTTTTAGCAACTAATACAACTGCAACGATAGCTGCTACAATACCTATTTTAGAAAAAAGATTAGTAGATAAATTTAACTTTGTCTGTGCACTTTCTAACTCTTTAGTAGCTAAAGCCTATTTTTCTTTTGCTGTGGCCGCCGCCTCTGTAGCCTATTTTACTTTTAGCTTAGCCCCAGCTAATTTCATTGCACTTGAAACATCTTTCTATTGTAAATTATTTTCTACCACTAATAAAGCATTATTTTTATTTTTTAAAGCAATTTCTGCCTACTCTCTTGCTATTTTAGCTTTATTTAATGCTTCTTCTGCTTTTTCAATAGCCATTTTTTGCTATTGAATAGTCATAGCTTTTGTTATAGCACCTGTAAAAGTCTTAGTCCAGGTTGATAATTTTTGATAGCTAGTTATTAGCATAGGAAGAGAATATCCTATGCTCATCAATACTTTTTGCATTTTTTCTAAAGGAGAAAGATTTTCATCAGTAAGACTACTTAATCCTTTTTGCATAGATAAAATTGCAGAAGACATAGATCCTAAGGCACCTACAACCTCTACTCCGCCTTTTATAGATAATGCTTGTTTTAAAGATTGCTATAATTGAAGAGCATCCCCCTTTAATTCTTGTATTCTATCTCTTGCTAATTCAATTTCTGCTGTATTTGTTTTTACATCTAAACTAAAATTAAAATTTTCCGAAATACTACCTACAGCAGTTTTTATTAGATTGATAATTCTTTGGTTTATACGAGAAACATCTTCTGTTATAATATTCTCTGATTCTTTTAATAATCTATCACGCTCTTTTGTTAATTCTTCGTAAGTTTTATTAAAACCTTCTGGTAATTTATTATTTAAATAACTATTTACAATTTCAAATTCTGTAATAAGACCTGTTGTAAAATTATCTTTTTCTAAACCAGATGCCATTGCACCACGAAAATCAGATAAAGATTTTGTTATATCTTCAATACTTTGTTGTAATTCCATTTGAACATCATTGAAAGAAGTTTCTATTCCATTTTTCTGATTTTCTAAAACAGCTTGTTGAATTATTTCATTATATTCTTTACCTTTTTCAATTTTATCTTGTAACTATAATATATATTGTTGTTCAGCACCAATTTTTTTAACAATAGCATTATATTCTCTATTATCCTATTCCGTCATTACAGCGCTATAATCTATCATCTGACGTTTTACATTTAACATTTCATCAATGGCGCCTTGCTGATAACCTTGAGAATTACCAAAATCTTCAATTAATCTTAGTTGCTAATTTACTTGATCCATATTAAATTTCATATTTTGAAAATTAACAACTATTTTATTAATTTCCTTAGCGATTGTACCGCTAAAGACCTGTGTTGCAATACCACCTAATCCAAGTAGAGCTGAACCGCCACCATCAATAGATTCAACAAAAGTTCCTAATAAATCTGTCCCTTTTGTTAATATATCTATAAATTTACCAAAACTCTAACTGTCAACTAAGTTATCTTTTACTTTTTCTCCTGCGGCACCTAATTGCTCCATCTTAGCCCCAAGAGATTCAAGATAAACAGAATTTTTCTGTGCAAGAGTACCTTCAGATTCAAGGGATGTATTTAATAATTCACTATATGTAGTCCAGTTGTCAAATAGAGCCATTAACTGGTTAACCTGTCTTTGACCACCCATCGTAGTAGCCAAATAAACTTGTTGTTCTCTTGTTAAATCTTCCCAGCGGCTACCTATCTCCTACATAACCTATCCTGTGTCTCTTAAATGGCCTGTAGCATCAAGAACATTAAAACCTAACTCTGCCATTTTACCAGAATAATTTCCTAAACTGATTTCAGCTTCATCTGATCCAGTTTTAATATCATTCATACGAGTGTATATGGTTTTAAATGCAGTACCGACAGCTTCTGGAGCTTGCCTTGTTGTAGCAATAACAGTAGCTAATTGAGCATTTAATTGGTCTATATCCACACCCATTGTATTAGCGGTAGATGCAACTTTAGACATACCAATAGCTAACTAACTCATATCAGATGCACTAGTATCTGCAACTGCGGCAAGTTTATCAACATAAACCTACGCCTATTCATTAGCAACTTTATAACCATTCCATACAGAAGTTAAATAATCTGCCATCTATGAACCAGCGCCAGTAATATTTTGTGCTTTTAAAACGGCTTCAGTTCTAGCTTGAACATCTTCATCATTTAAACCCTGTTGATAGAAAGTAAGGGCGGCTTTGGTATAATCCATAGTGCTACGTCCTAATTCTTGAGCAGCACGATTAGCAGATGCCGCAAACTCTTCCATTTTTTGCTGAGAATCGCCAGTAACAATTCTAATATTAGTTAAAGATTTCTATAAATGCTAAACGTAAGTAAAAGCATTTTGAACTCCGCTTGTAAAAGTATTAATAGCACTAGAAGCAATATTCCATTTTATAGTATTAACAAAAGTCTATCCTAATTTAGTAACAATATTTTCTGTTTGTTTTAAAGACTGATTTGTTGTTAACACAGAGGTTGCCATTTTATTAAATGCTACCTGCCCCTGTGCTCCAGCCTGAGAAAAATCTGAATATATTTTATTTATTGTTAAATCAGATTCTTTTAATGAACTATTGAAAGTTTTTAAGTTTATAGTATTTAAATTTGGATTAAAAGCCTTCGTTAACGCACTTTGTACCTATTTTGCAGTATTTTTTATTCTTTTTAAATCTTCTTGTGGCCCGTCAAAATTTGCTATTTTTATTCTTTGTAAATCTTGCAGACTCTTTTTAATATCATTGATTCCAGATTTATCGGCTTTAAAACCTACCTAAAAATCTATTCTTCCTCCTTGTTGAGCCATTAATTATCTCCTCCTTTGTTTTCAAATAAAATAAAAAAATCGCTCTCTTTGTAATAATATACAAAGAGAGCGATTAAAATTAAATTATTTAGCCCTAATTTTGTTTAAAAGGAATTGGTCTATCACCATTTGCATGTTGAGCAAAATCAATAACTTCTTTATATTTTTCTTGATTAAAATTCTATACAATCTTTGCGGCGGCTTCTGCATTCTTCGGCAGATCTACAATCAATTTCTGTACCATGGCTGCCGCACTATGTTTATAAGAACTAATTTCTTTCCGCATTGCTTTTAGATAATCCATCAAAACATTATACTCTTCTTCAGGAATCTTATCAAGAATTCTTTCAAGTATTCCACTGCTTTCTAATTCGTCATAAAGCTTCATTTCATCTTCTCTATCTTCATCAGTAAAAACTATATCGGTATAAAGATAAACAAGATATAAATTAAAATATACATCAATTAAAATTTCATTATATGTACCGTCCGCCTATTCCGCTTTTTGTAGAGTAATCTCAACTAAATCCTTTTTATCATTGATAGGAAGATATTTTTTTATATTAATTTTCTTTCCCTATACTTCGATATAATACATATCATTATCAGTATGTAAATTTAAATCTTTATAATTCATCCTTTTATCTCCTTCTTTTAAAATTAAAATTATTTACTTTTTAAAGTATAACAAAAAATTTTAAAAATGTCAATCAGAGGTCATTTCTAAGGTAAGAGTTTCTTTATTTATTTGATACTTCTTTTTAGTTCTTCCCTTTTTACCAGGCTCTTTAACAGTTAAAGTAATTTTTGTTTCTCCTGTGTTTAATACACTTTGTAAAATATCTTTTAATTGATTAGGGGCATTTGCTAACAAATCTTCATATATCTATTGTCCCATACTAAAACTAGTTTCTGCTTGGTTAAATATACTAGATAATTCTTCTTTTGTTTTATTTAAAGTTCCATCACTATTTACTATTTTTAAAATTCCCTATATAGTATTTATTAAAGTCTATATATTTGAAACTATTGAAGCATTAATATTTTTTACTTGGCTAAGCTACGTATCAGGTCCAGTGAAAAAAGGATCTGAACCAGAACTCATTTTATATAAAATCCAACGCTCTCCATATGAACCTAAATGCTATATACTATTATCTAATAAAGATTGAATGTCATTATGAGGAACATTCTCTAAATGTCTTTCAAAAGTTTCTCCTAAAACTCCTTTATTTGGTTTCCATTTTGTTGTACTTTTAGCATGAATTTCATATTCAACAAAAGGTGCAATAAAAAATTTAAAATGATTAGATAAAGCAATCTAAGCCTAAGTTTTTTGTTTTTGTTTATTAATAATATTTTGTTTTATCTGCTTTTGATTTAATCGTAATCCAAAAATCTATCTACCCCCAGATTTCTAACTAGATTGCTTATTTAAAAAAACATATTTGGCTTCAAAAGCAAAATTTGGAAGACGTGAATAAGAATATCCTCTTCCTATACATGTTACAACCGTAGAAACAGAATGTATTAATTCTAATTCTGATAAAATTAAAGTAGATAATTCATATGCTCGTAACATTTTTTCAATAAAATTTTGCTATAAATTTTTATTTTGCCGTATTTTTCCATAATCAATGGTATAAGTTTGATTATCTAAAATATCTCTCCATCTAGTAACATTTTTCCTTTCTCCACTTACATCCTAAATATATAATTTTTCTTTTCTTAAAGAATCTCTAATAGTTTGTAACTAATTTATTAATGCTGATATATTTTCTTTTGTTCTTTTCCCTGTTTCATCTATCTAAGAAATATTTTTTTCTAATATTGATGAACATAATATTGAATCTATAAAAGACATATCATTAGCCATGAAATTAAAACTCCTATTATATTATATAAAAAAAATGGGAAAGGATATAAAATATCCTTTCCCATAATTAATTAATCATCAGCCTTGAGGCTCTGATAAATCACTATCGCCAATTAAAATATTACTATGCTCTCTAGCATCGTTTTCAAGCATTACGCTATGTCCAACAGAAGTAGCAGCTAAGCTATCTTCAACAACTTGAATTACACAAAGAACCTGTTTAGACTTATCAAAATAAGTGTATCCAGGGAAAGCATCCATTGTAAAATCAAATGTAGAAGGATCACCTGTACCTGCCATAGTGATTGTAAATCCAGACTGAACTTTAACATTAGGGAATGTTAAGTTAGCAGGCATATCAATACCAGTAGCCTGTGCTCTGAATAGAGTATCAGCTTCAACATAGTAGTAACCAGCAAAGTCCGCAGGTGTAATCTGAATTTCAGATACATTTTCTGCATTCTTAACAACATAATAATCAACTAATACATTTACAGATGAAGTAATAGCTTTAGCACTATCATTATTCCATAAAGGATTTGTAATAGTTAAAATAGCTTTTGTTACTTTAGCTGTTGAACCTGATCCAGTTGTCTGCACTGTATAAGTAATATCTGTTCCAGAAGTTACAATATCTCCTGTAATAGAACCATCGTCTTCTGTTTTAATAATAAATAAAGGTGCATCTGTTCCTGCATCAACAGTAACTCCTTTGATACCTTCGCCTGAAATAACAGGACTAATTGTACCAAATTCTGTTAAAGCATCGGTTAAATCAATAACACCTGTATAGTTACCACCAGAACCAGTTACAGTCATTGTAGCAGCAGTTGTTGCATGCACATGAACTCTTTTACCTGCTTCTTTAATAAGACCCGCTCCTGATAACATAGCAAGAGAAACAGGAGAGATAAGCGCATCAGTAACAGTAAATGTAAGAGTTTTATCACCTTCCCAAGCAATTAATCTAGAATTACCAGGACCACCCTGTGCATACACAGTTGAACTAGCTTGTTCCATTGCAGATGTAGTTGCTGTATCAATATAAAGTACTGGTTGACCAACATGGAATCTTGAAGTTCCAATAACAGTCTCTTGTTTTGCACGGAAAACAATATTTGCACATTCGCGTACACCAAACTTCATGTTTTTTCCTCCTTAAAAATTTAATCGGTAGAAATTTTTTCCATCCAATTTTTAACTTCCTATAAATTTTGTGCGCCTGCCATTTTAGCTTGAATATATATATCATATCCCATTTTCATTCTAAAACGGCGCATTTCATTCTATAATTGATAAACGGTATATTGTAATAACTAATTCATATTCTTTTGTTGGCCAACCGCCAAAATAGAAATATACTAAGAAAAAATATTTATCTAATCTTCCGATTGACCTTTTAATTTAGCTAATTTCCTTGCTCGCTCTTGAAATTTTTTAACAAGTGCGGCAGCCTGTGGTCCGCCAGGATTATATCTTGACGAACTCTAACCTGCTCCTAAACAAAACATCCTTTGAATAATCTTTTTAAATTTATCAAAGTTATTTTCATCTATAAAAAAAGATTCTTTATCTTTTAGTAATCTAATACTTAAAGGTAAAAAATCTATTTTATACTAAGGAAATATTAATGTTAGAACCATATGCATACAAATTTTATAATTCTTAGCTATTACATTATCTTGTCTTATCATTGTCATTAATATTTTAAAATCATTAGAATCTTCTAAAAGAATTTTGTCCTTATCCTATAAATTTTTTTCTTTTGAAAATATTAAAAACTAACATCCTGTAAAAAAGTTCTTTTCTCCTATGTAAGCAATTTCTTTTATAGTAGGTTGATGTAAAATTAATCTTGCCTATTCAAAAGGAATATCATTTCCTGATAAATATAAAAGTTCATTCTCCATTTATCTTTATTTGTCCTATATCTTCCGTAAAATGCATTCCTCTAAAAGATAATGTATACATAGATAAATCTTCATTTAAAACTACTTGTTTACAGCCTATTAATTCATATTTTCCAATACCTGTTAATTTTATATCTGCATCATAAGATTTTTTATCTTTTGATGTAGAAGAAGTTAAACTTCGTAATATTCCTTCTATATAACCACAAATTGCTAAAGGTCTAATTTTATAATTATTTAATACCCAAGTATCATTATAACATACTATGTCAAAATTAATTATATAATCTCGATACTATGGATTCCTAAAATTAGGAGAAAAATTATCTAAAGAAATAAGGATATAACTTTTTACTTCCTAATGAGTGCCCCTTGAAATTTTAGGATTTAATCTAATATAACCTTTATCAATTAAATCCTTTAAAGAAAAATTATCAATAACACGTTGATATTCCGCATTATTTTCTAAACAATCTTTTGAATTTATAATCAAAAGTCTTTTAAGCATATCACTATGTGGGCGACTCTAAACAAAAAGTACTTTTAAAATCTTCTATATATCTTTATCGCATGATAAAAACGTTGAATAAATAGGTTTTAAAGATATTAAATCTTTTCTCATGCAATACTCTCCTTTTTCCTCATAATGATACAATAGGAACTTTCAGTTTTAAATCACCATAACTAATTTCAAAACCTTCTTTATTTGAAAATCCCGTTAATATATCTACTTTAACAGTTTTTCCATCTTCAGATGTAGAAACTATTTTAGCAAGAGTAGGATCTGATATAGACCATTCTGCGGGATCCAGGTTCTTTGCAGTATAAACCAACCTATCATAAGGTGCGGCAACTGCAGGTCCATCAATATATCCCTATGTATGAGTAGCGTCATAAACCTATTTATCAGCTTGTTGTTTATCTAAATCCTATATCGTTTCCTTTACAAATTGAGGAGTATTCGTATAGGTTTCTTTTAGTGCCACTCTAATTATACCGGTTTCCGCATCTCCGCGCTTATTAGTGCTATAACTTTCATTATATGCTTGCACCTACCAAGGTTTTCCATTAATTATAATTCTATCAAAACGCTGAAAAAATGCTAATGTATCTTCATCTTTTGTTATATATAATAGTTTAGTATAATTCATATCATTCCAAACAACACCCTTTTTAACATTCCATAAAGCTGTTGTTTCATTAGGTCCTGTCATCCAACCGTGATAAGTAACTGTATTTTCATTACCTTCATCATCTATTGTTATAATTTCAATTTCTTCATCTGCTTTTCGAATCTCTGCTCTAAAGTAAGCTGTTTCTTCTGAGTATTGCATATATACAATCCAATATGTATCAGGAGTCCATTCCTATTTATTCCCATGTACCCATTTAAAAACAGTTCCATTATGAAAATCAGTTTCAATAGATTCATCTTCTCCAATAGGAGGCTACATAAACGGAATAGATATAATTTTATCCTAATAATCTACCTTTAATTTATCATGATTAATTAAACATCTAAATAAAGGTTCACTATCAACCAAAGAATCTATAATACGCTATAATTGTTTTATATACTGTACCGTATCTCTTTCCGCATTTAAAAAATTATACTATTCTTCTAGCTTATCTAAAAATTGTATCTAAGAATCAGATAACTAAACTTTATCTTGTAAAAGAGTAATTATTGAAATAATATTTTTTGCTAAACTATCTTTTTTTACATCATATTTTTGAACAATCGCTCGTTGATAAGATGAGAATAAAGCACTATATAAACTTCTTAATTTATCCTATCTCATCCTTGTCCATTGGTCATGTCCACCTCTTATATTTAATCTTGATTGTAAAGTATTAAGACCAAAGTTTTTTTCCTAAAGGAAATGCTCATTATCATCTTTAAACGTAGCTCTGTTTCTTAAACTATCAAGATTCAAAATCATTATAATTTAAACTATTTAATAAACTAAGACATTCGAAAATTGTCCGCCTATATAACGGCATATCTCTTTCGTCATCTGTTAAATCAAATAGTCCCTCCATTTTACATATTATAGTGAAAAAAAGACTATCTTGATTAGATATTAATCTTTTCATTCCACATAACTATTCAATTAAAGTCTCTAACGGTTTTTGCCAGTCTTTTCCTTCTTCCCTCATAGGAAGTATTTTATATAATTGATTTATAATTCTTTTTATATTTGTAGAAAAACTTTCTTTATTTATAGAGACACCGTATTTTAAAAATAATTGTGCCATACCGATGCCCCTCCTTCTGGATGATTCTGCATTATTGTCCCAAAAGTAGATCTATATACTCCAGTATCATCTTTTTTTCTTCTTTTATATAAACGCTGTAAATGAAAACCTTCCCGCTCGTAATCCTTTTTTAATTGTAATAATTTTTGCATATGATTAGCCTGTGATGTAAATTTAAAATCACTTCCGCTATATTTCATACGAGTATTTTCAACAGAAGCTAACTGTTGTCCTACCCACTCTACAATCATATATGTAGAAATAATATTTATCTACTATGGAGTTAATTTATTTACAAAAGCCCAAATTAAATCTCCTTCATCATCTTCATCCTATCCTTCAACAAAAATTTGTTGATAAGATAAATCTTGTCGAGGAAACTAAAATTTAGGAAGGGCGGCAACCACTAACTCATACAGTATTTTATAAGTATCTTCTACGGTAAGTTCCATATACATATCATCCGTGATTTTAGATAAAAAACTATTATAAACATCTGAAAAGGGTGTATAATTCTACGCCATTACAACACCTCCTTTCTTTATTTAACAACACGACGAACAGGGGTAGTAGATTTATTTTCCTGATTTTTTTGAACCCTTCTTTTTACAACGGGTTTTTCTTCAATTGGTTCAGAAGATTCACGTTTAATTCTAATTGCATTATCTACATTAAAACCTAGCTTATTATAAATTGCTTCTCTTTTAGCGACATCATTTAAAGGTAATTCAACTGACAATGTTTTAATTAAATCCTTAACTCCTTCTGGAGCAAAATCTAAGCAATCTAAAAATTCATCTAAAGAACCTGTTTTCATTAATTTAATAATATCGTCTTTTGAATATGAATATTCTGGTTCTACATGTCCTAAAATTAAATTAATTGCCTATTTATTATCTAAAATAACTAAACTATCTTCTAATAACTCCATTCCACCAGGAATATAAGATAATTTTTCAAGTTCTTCAAATGTAATTTCTTTTATTTCTCCTGCCTGAAAAACTCGTCTTAATCCATTCATTTCAGGAATAGAATAAATAACAGAACCATTATCTCTATTTAAAACTTTAATTAATGTAGTCTTTTCCATAATTTTCTCCTTGTATCTCCTTATATAAAAATAATGGGGAAGAAGATTGGTCTTCTTCCCCTATATTTAATTATTAGTCACCCATATTTTGACTGATTGCAGGCTCATTTTCACCTGGTGTTCTAGGAGCATTGCTCTTTGCAAGAGTTGTATTCTTATAAACACAGATTCCAGGATTTACATTATAAACTGCAACACCTAGTTTCTTATAAGTCTGAATCTCTCTTGACCAATCAGCATTTTCATGCTCTCTTACTGCTGTCTGACCTTCAAAAGCAACTTTAACAGGCTTTTCTGCGCCAGTAGGAATAATATAAGCATAACGAGGATCAAGAACCTTCATTGCATTTGTAGCATCTTCAAAACTTTGAGGAAGCACGATTACTCTATGTCTCTTATATGTAGCAAAGTAACCATTGTTCCAAATGTCCTCTTTCATATTATCAGACCACTTACTAGCATCTGCGGGAAGCATAGTTGCCGCAAAGTCAAATGTACAATAAACTGTACTTTGACCATAAGCGTCTGCGGTAGCAAGTAAACGATCAAATTCTTTTTCATCAAAACCAGCTACGCTAGCTTTATTATAAGAATTAAATTTACTATCTTGAGCCATAGCAACAAGAGCCTTAGCAATCTCACGATAAACAGCTTCGTCAAGTCCTTCAAGAACTAAATCATAAACATCACTCATTGTGATATGTCCATCAAGGAACTCTTCGAATCCGATAGAAGCTGCTCCGCCGTATGCTGCTGTAGGAACTTCAAGTGTGTATCCATCTAACTTGAAGACTTCATATCTACCAGCAAGACCAACTCTTGTTACGAAACTCTTAGCACGCTTCTTAGAAGCTTCACTAATTCTTACACGGAATA
>OCTX011889625.1_pt1 | contig 15255 bp, 11 predicted proteins | sample 1539691 | NCBI WGS metagenome assembly OCTX01 (sample SAMN02144231, study PRJEB22623) | gut metagenome | biome: sheep rumen | host: Ovis aries | place: New Zealand | reverse complement strand
ACTACATCGAGAGCATCATCAAGTCGTAATTCACCCGTCAAAAAGACAGAAATTCCAAACGCCGCACGCGGAGATTGCAAACGCCGCACGCGGAAATTGCAAACGCCGCACGCGGGGATTGCCATCGCCGCACGCGGGGATTTTAACATTTGCTAACGGGCTGATAATCAATACCACTCAACATTGCTGCTGTAGGAGCTCTGTTTTTTCCACCTGAGGGCATCTGCAAGCGTGCCTGCTTTGGCGGCAAATAGGAAGTTGAAGCTGGTGTATGGACTGATGACCATGCTGAGCGACATAGAGAAGCAGTGGAGGTCGCGCGAGAGGGACATGGTGGTCATCGACATCTTCTTGTAGTTGAAGTCGTAGCCCGACGAGAAATTGATGTTCCAACCCTCGGCAAGGCGGACGTTGCCCGAGAAGTTGAGGGTCTGGGTGAACATGTAGGGATAGCGCATTCGCTTGGGATTGATTTGTGCACTGGTGTTCTCACGCATCGAGATGCCATAGCTGACGGTAAAGCTCCACGGCATTTGGAACTTGAGATAACCGTCTTCGTCAACGTCGCTCTTTTCTGTCTTCTTGGCTCCTCGCTCGCCCTTGGCTCGGTCTGGGTCAACGTTCTGCATCGTCGGGTCAACCTCATCCTCGTCGTCTTCGTCGTACTCGTCATCCTCTTCATCATCGTAAGGGCTGCTAGTGAAGCGCCCCCGGAACTTGTCCCGCATGCCCAGAAGCTTCTTGAAGGTTTGGTTGTTGAAGGTGTAGTGGAGGTTCTGCGTCATGCCTTGGAAGCGTCCGAAGCGACCTTTGCCGTACTCGGTGTGGTCGCTGACAAAGACATTGCCGTTCTTGTCGAACTCGTAAGCATAGGTGGCGAAGACCGCATTCATAGAGAAGGTGTAGGTCTTTGTGAGTTTGAGTCGGATGTGCATGTTGAGGTCGCTCCAGGGTTTCCTCTTCGCAGCCATGTTGTAGCTCATCGAGGCTCCTAGCTCGTCGATTAGGCTGATTTTCTTCTCGCCAGTCCCCGTCGTGTCGCGATCCGTTCTCCACTTCATTTCAAGATTGTTCGAGAGGTCGAACTGCACACTTCCCGCCATAACGTTGGGCGCAGTGCCATACACGCCGCCCGAGAAGGGCGAATAGCTGACGGTTGAGACGTTGCCATCCTTGTCTGTGCGGACATACGTGTCGTAGAAGCCCCACATGGGCTTACTGAAGTCGGGCGCAAAGTTGAAGTTGATGGTAGGCGTTACCATGTGACGTATCATCTTTATCTTCTTTCCGCCGAACCAAGGCTTTGGCGTAATAAAACCATAGAACTTGGTGTTGGCTGTAAGACCCAACGCAAAGTTATAAACGTTGTAGAAGCCGTTGATGGTGTCGCGCAGCACCTTCCCGTTGTCTTCGTCCCACGACTGCATGACTTTCTTCGTGTACATGCGGTCGGTGAAGGTAAAGTTCGGCGTTATGTTTATGTACTTAAAGATTGGGAATGTGGCGCTGATAGGGAGCTGATGCCTCATACCATTGCGCCAGTCCTTCACAAGGCTGCTCTTGAACAGCAAGTTCTCTTTGGTGTTGATGCTGTTTGTGAGCGAGCCCGAATAGCTCATGCCAATCTTCTCGTACCACCGCTCCTTGCCTGCCATCTTCTTGCGCTTGAAGGGATAAAAGCGGTTGAGCTGGATGGTTAGGTTGGGGAGAGTGACGGAGATACTGCTGTCGCGAACTTGCTGCGAAAGGTTGAATGTGGTGCCTATCGTCAGGCCTAAATCGGGGAACGACTTGCTGTAAGAGAGGCTGCTGGTTCGAGTGCTTTGGGTGTAGCTCGCCGGATTGTACATGCTGACAAGGTTGTTGCGCTCGTAGCTGCTCGTGGCGAAGTTGACGCTTGCCGAGAACGATTGTGTAGGATTGGACTTTGGGTCTTGCCTGTGTGTCCATGCAATTCTGAAGTCCTTCGAGACGGTAAAGTCCGGCATGTTCTTCTCGCCTGTCTGTGTATACTGATAGCTGATGAAGAGGTTGCCGCTGAATTTATAGCGTTTTTTGTAGGTGGATTGCGCCGAGAGCTGCCAAGAACCCTTCGTGTAGATATCGGCCAAGACCTTTGCGTCGACATAGTCGTTGAAAGCGAAGTAGTAGCCGCCCTCACGCAAATAGAAGCCTCGCGTTGTCTCGTCGCCATAGCTTGGCATGATGAAACCGCTGCTGTACTTGTCCTTGAAGGGGAAGAAACCGTACGGAATAGCCAGCGGCAACGGAACATCCTCGACAACGAGATAGGTCGGACCAAACACTACGTCCTTGCCCGGACGCATCTTGGCTCGCGTCATGTTCAAGTAGAAGTGGGGATGTTCAGCATCGCAGGTCGAGTAGAAAGCTTTCTTCACATACATCGTGCCCGTGCTGTCGCGCTTGCCGTCCATACTCTTCATATAGCCCTCGCCTTGCTGGGTATAGACGTTCGATATGAAGGCCTTACGGCTACGGAAATTATAGCTGATGCTGTCGGGTTCGTACTCGTCGGTACCTTGCTTGAAGAGAGGCTTGCCTTTGACAACGCCTGTGGAGTCCGCACGACCTGTCGCATGGACAAGGCTGCTGTCGATAGCAATGTTTATGATATCGGCTTCGAGTTCCAGATTCTGGTACTGCACCTTGCCACCTCCATACAGGTTGGCACGGGAGTTGACGTAGTCGAAGGTGATTGAGTCCTCAGCGGAATAGTTGACAGGCAGGTCGAGGGCATTCTTGCTCTTGGGCGTCGTATCGACAGGCACAGTGTCCGGCGGCACACTATCGGGCATGATGGTATATGCTTGCAAGGGCAAGGGCTGCACCCTGGCCGAGTCGGGCAAGCTGTCTGTCCGAAGCGAATCGGGCAAACTGTCTGCACGAAGCGAGTCAACATGCAACGAGTCGGCACCGACCGCCCAGAAGACCATTCTTCCTGTAGGACGCGCTGCCAAAGATGCCAGAACGTAGCATGCTGTCAGTATCAATAATAACCTTGCCTTCAACGCTATACATTAATTCCAATTTGCAAAGGTAAGATTATTTTCCGACACTTCGTGCCTTTTTCCTTCATTATTATGATTTTTTCACTCAAAGCGCGTCATCCAAGCCCTGAAGACGTCCAAACCTTCGCTTCCGAACTTCTCTAAACTGCGAAGAGCTTGCTCCGGTGTCTTTTCGACATCAAGGCGTGTCTTGGAGTAGAACTTGTCGGCATAACATACGATTTGCTCCTCAATGCTTTGCGGCGTAAAGTCCTGTTGAGGCAAGGGCAGGTTCTGATGGATTATCTCTGCGGCCGTGAGTCCTGTTCCCGTATGACGCTCTGCCACACGAGCATGCAGGGGGAGTCCTTCGGCACGGAGTATCTCTGCTCCCAAAATGCCGTGACGGATGTAAGGCTCTGTGCCGTAACAATATATGGAAGGCGCATCGACCCGAACGCAACCGATGTCGTGCAACATGGCGGCTTCCCAAAGGAAAGTCTCGTCTACCTTCAGTTCCGGATGCGCTTTTGCAATCTTCAAGGCTCGCCGCGCCACATCCGTACTATGCCGAAGCAGTATCTGCTCAAGTGGTTCGTTGCCTTCGCAATACTTGTGTATCAGTTCATTTATCATTTCCCACCGCAAAATTACACAAAAAAGTAAGAAGTAAGAAGCAAGAAGTAAGATTTTTTTCGTAACTTTGCACGCGAAAGATAAAAAGGTAATAAGATGAAGTACGGATTCGACAACGACAAATACATTTCCATTCAGTCGCAGCACATTCAGGAGCGTATTGCGCAGTTCTCAGGCAAGCTTTATCTGGAACTTGGCGGCAAGCTTTTCGACGATTATCACGCATGCCGTGTGCTTCCTGGCTTTCAGCCCGACAGCAAATTGCGCATGTTCCAACAACTCAGCTCAAGCGCCGAGATAGTTATCGTTATCAGCGCGCTCGACATCGAAAAGAACAAAGTTCGTCAGGACTTGGGCATCACCTATGATGAAGATGTGCTCCGTCTGCGCAGCGAGTTCCAGAAGCGAGGCTTCATGGTAAACGGCGTTGTCATCACGCACTACAACGGACAGAGCAGCGCTGCCATCTATCGCCATCGCTTGGAGCATCTTGGCATCCGCGCTTATTACCATTACAACATCGAGGGCTATCCCAATAACGTTCAGCTGATAAACTCCGACGAGGGCTTTGGCCGCAATGACTATGTCGAGACGACACGTCCGCTGGTCATCGTGACAGCTCCAGGTCCAGGCAGTGGCAAGATGGCTGTCTGCCTCAGTCAACTTTATGCCGAACGCAAGCGTGGTATCGAAGCCGGATATGCGAAGTTTGAAACCTTCCCCGTCTGGAACCTTCCGCTGAAGCATCCGGTGAACATCGCCTACGAAGCTGCAACGGCCGACTTGGGCGACGTGAACATGATCGACCCTTTCCACATGGATGCCTACAACGAGGTGGCCATCAACTACAACCGCGACGTAGAAATTTTCCCCGTTCTCAACACCCTTTTCGAAGGCATTTACGGCGAGTGTCCCTACAAGTCGCCGACCGATATGGGCGTGAACATGGTGGGTTTTTGCATTTGCGACGACGAGATTTGCCAACAGGCTGGAAAGGACGAAATCATTCGACGTTACTACACAGCCCTCAACCAAATGGCTGACGGGGCTTGCAACGATGCCGAGGTCAACAAGATTGACCTGCTGCTCAAGCAGGCGAAGATCAGCACCGACGACCGCCGCGTGACCGTCGAAGCACGCCGTCGTTTGGAAGAATCGGGCGTTCCGTCGTCTGCTATGGAGCTGGAGGACGGCACCATCATCACGGCAGCGTCCTCTCCTCTACTCGGCACAGCATCGTCGCTCCTGCTCAATGCCACCAAACATCTTGCTGGCATCGGCCACAGCCTCAAGCTTATCTCTCAGGACTTCATTGAGCCCATACAACGCACGAAGATTGAGTATTTGGGCGGACACAACCCACGCCTGCATACCGACGAGGTGCTCGTAGCTCTTTCCGTACTTAGCCGTCAGGACGAGAACTGCCGCCGGGCACTTGCTCAGCTGCCCAGTCTGGCAGGTCTGCAAGCGCACACAACCATTATGCTCGGTGAGGTGGATCGCAAGATATTCAAAAAGCTTGGTGTTGACCTGACTTGCGACCCCGTAAAGAAGACTTAAAAGAAAATCGCCCCGCAGGGGGGTAAAAAACGCCGCGTGCGGAGATTGCAATCCCCGCACGCGGAAATGGTCATCGCCGCACGCGGCGTTTGAAATCTCCCTACGCGACGTTTTTTAATACCTGTAGGCGACGCCCAATGTAGCGTAAATGGGATACATCTTGAAAGTGATGGCTTCGAAGTTGCGATCCCAGATGTCGGTCATACCCCAGTCGAGCAATCCGAACACGTTCAGGTGCTTCATCGCTTTCCAGTCGAAAGCAATCTCTATGCCGACTGCTACAGGCTGCATCTTCTCGGGGAAATTGTCGGGATAAGGTGTTGGATTCTCGCGCGACATGAGTATCTTAGTGCCCGTCGGCTTGTCCTCACGGAGGTAACCGATGCCTTCGCTGTTGTCATAGACCTCGCCCGAGAACGTTTGATCGAAGTAAAGACTCAAGTAAGGACCTGCGCTGACATTCCATCTTGGACTCATGCGGAAGGTGGCTAGCAAAGGAAGCGTTACGCCCCACATCTCGGTGTTGGTGACGTTGGTGCCCGTGAAATAGCCTTTTGTAATTTCGCCTTCCTGCTCGAGCCAAACGTAGTAATTCTTTACGTCAGCATCCGTATGGAAGCCTTCCCAGAAGAAGTGAGCTCCTGCGCTGATGCCCCATCGCTTCGAAAACATGCGGTAACCGTCGATGCCCAAGCTGACGCCGCCTCTCGGCCTGAAGCCATTAATCTTTCTGACCTCGGCAGGCAGTGGAAGCGGCGTTGTACCACCGATGACATAACCTGCGCGGGCAATGAATCCGCCGCTTTTCAGACCTTTTGTTGGTCCCCATTTTTCCCAAGAATCCTCCTGTGCATTTACTGATATAGCAAGGAAGAAGAGAGCTGCAATAGTATAGATAATGTGTTTCATGTGTTTGTCTTTTTTATTCGCAGAACAGTTGAACGTTGTCGATAAGAAACTTGCTGCCGATGGCTCCCTTGAAGTGAGCACCGCCCCAACTGCTGGCAAAACCGATGATAAGGCTGTAGCCCTTGTTCTGCAAGATGTTGGCATCGAGTTCAGCACGATATTCGACGGGAATTGTCACCTCTTGCCACTGATTTGTCAGGCCATGAATAGGGTTGGCGGAAAGCTGATCGGTACCATCCGCATTGTAGTTGTGCGGCAGACGACCCAAGCCAACAATATAGGGGCTCGACAGGACATCGTTGCCATCGAGCTGCACCTTGCTGCCTTCCGCATCTTCGTTACGGTAGAACACAACATAAACATCAGGCTCGTCGATAACACCTTCCACCGTATTGCCATCGCGGTCCTGGAAGACACTGCCCGGTTCGTAGCTAAGCCAAGCACGCAACATGACAGGTTTGTGAAGGTAAGGCGTACCGAATTGCGTTGCCTTAAGGGCATCCGTCAGCGCGTTGCCAACATCGAAGATGCCATTGAACAAAGAGCCCGAAGCAATACGCATATTCACCATCCTGCCGAATGGACCCGTATCACACGTCTCGAGCTTAATGCAGGCGCTTCCGTCGGGACCGCCGTTAGCCACGGGCGTCGAAGGATACTCCAAAGGTTTTGCCGACGACTTGCTAATCTTGAAACCTGGGTTGCCATTTTTCCATTGCCCGTCCGTGAAGACTTCCGGAGCATCCCACACATAGTACTTGCCCGAAGCATCGAGAGCATATGACTCGAAATCGAAGAAGAGATTGCCCTCGCTAGGTGCTTCATGCACAACCGAGATAGTATAATCGCGGCTCCACGCCTTGTCCTCAGAAACGATGTGGAAGCGTTGCACCTTCTCGTTCGAGAAGTCAACAGCCGACCCGTTAAGGAAAGGAACGTCCGTGCCATCGGCTGACTTGATGTACGCCGTTGCGCCCTCCGTGATGCGGAGCGTGGTCGGAATGCTCTGCACGTTGGCATAACTGCGAATCGTGAACTCGATGTCAGTCTCAGTCGATATGACTGTCTGCATCGTGTCGTAGTCGTGATAGAAAATGTCGGTAGGTGACTCGAGGTGAAGCGAAATAGCTTCGATGTCACACTCCGTGTTCGGATCTTCTGCTGGAATACAAGAAGCCAGAAGAATGGGAACTGCCGTAAGTGCCACGAGAGATGTTTTATTCATGCTGTTTAAAACTGCTTTTTGCTTGATTTCGGGTGCAAAGATACAACTTTTTTATCGACAATGAGGCTTGTTTATGGTATAAATGTGCTTTACTACTCTTTTTTTGTTCTATTGCTCCACTACCATACGCTTAATGAGGATATCTTCCAAAGGGCGATTGTTCTTGTCTGTTTCAACATTTTGAATGGCTTTGACCACCTCCATGCCTTCGATAACTTCGCCAAAGACGGTGTATTGTCCGTCGAGGTGAGGTGTGCCGCCACGCATATAATAGTCGTCAATCATCTGCGACGTGAGCTCAATTCCCTTCTCTTCCAGCATGGCACGCACCTTTTTCATGTCGGCTGCGGCCTGTTTCTTGCCATAAACGATGTAGAACTGAGAGCCACTGCTTTCCTGTTCAGGATTGACATCATCGGGTTCTCTTGCGGCTGCCAAAGCGCCTCGCCAATGATAGAGATACGGCAGACAAAACTCAGCAGGAATCGTGTACCCAGGTCCTCCGTCACCCAAAAGCTTGCCTGGCTCCGCGTTTCGGCTGTCTGGGTCTCCGCCTTGAATCATGAAGTTCTTGATGCAACGATGGAAGAGCGTCCCGTCGTAGTATCCTTCACGAGCAAGTTTGAGGAAGTTCTTGCTGTGCAGAGGTGTGTCTTCAGAAAGGGCGACACGAATGTTACCGACAGTCGTTTCGATGCGGACAACGTGCCGCTTCTCCTTTTTCTTTCCTTCGACAAAGAGCGTTCCAAAGCAAAGGAAAGCGACCAAGATGAATAAAAGTTTATGTTTCATAACGTTTGATGATGTTTGCTACCTCTTTTCCACACTGCTTGACATTGTAGTATCGTTCCGCCAATGCACGTCCCTTCTTGCCCATCGTCTCGGCTTCTTCGGGATTGTCGGCAATGTAGCGAAGCTTTTCGACCCAGCCTTCTACGTCTTCCACCTCAAGCCAGAAGCCACAACCTTCAGCCTCGATGTCCATCGGCATTTGTGGGTTGCGTGTACACAAAATGGGAAGGCCGAGGGCGAGAGCTTCCACAACGGTTGTCAAGCCGACTGTATAGTTGCTCTTTTGGCAGCAAATGCAGACGCAACGACTCTTTGCAACCTTCAACGCGATTTCGTGCGGAATAGGACGATTGCCGTAATGCAGTTCGATATTTGCTTTCGGAAGAAGGCTCTCGAAGTATGCCTGTCGCTTCTTTTCCGCATAAAGCGTCAAGGGCAAACCTGTCTCGTGAAAGGCTTTTACTAGTGTCTCGAAGTCACGCAGCTCTTTGCCGGTGGAGATAAACTGATTCGAATGGTTCCCGTTAGGCTTCAGGCCATCATAGTACTCAAGGTCCGCGCCCCAATGCACCATACTCATGCGGCTCTTGTCGGCTTTCTCGGAGAGAAGGCTGTCCTGTATAAGTTGCTCGGAAAAGAAGATGAGGTGGTCCATTCCACGATAGAAGAGACGCGCCAAAGCCTCTCGAATCGGGTTCTTCGCCTTGACGATTGGCTGATGATGCCAAACCACGATTGGATGTCTGTAGAGCCTCAACGCCCGAAGCAAAATGACAGGCTCGATGCCCAAACTGTGTGTGGCATAAAGGACGTCGTAATGTTCGCGACAAGTCAACACTTTCCAAGTAGCGACAAGCATGTCCTTGAGCCGCTTGTAGGTGTGTTTCTGATGGTGCCAAACCACATCGAAGCCCTCTTCTTCAAGTTGCAAAGCACCATAGAGGAAGTGCGAAGGAAAGGTTCCTTGCCGCCATTCTCGAACGATTCGTTCTGTGTCCTGAGTATGATAGAAGTATATCGTCATTTGTCTTTGCCTGTTGTCTGCCATCTTCCGCTCAGCCAAGGCACTCTTTCCACAAAGGGAACAGCGATGAAGCAAAGCGTGAAGGTGATGATGAGGATGATGATGAGGTCCGGAATACTCTTGCGAAACGGGTGTTCAAGCAATATGCTGGCGTAAGCATAGCTGAGTACAATCGGGTAATGCATCACGAAGAAGACCATACTGTGTTCGCCTATGTAGTTGACCAAAGGCAGTCGAGGCGTCGGTATCGAAAGGAAGATACCAGAGATGCCCAACAGCGAGAGAGGCATGATGAGCAGTACTTGCCAGAAAGGTCCCACCCAAAGATTGGTCTTCATCTCGTATTCGCCGTGCAAATAGATGTTTGCAAAGATAAAGCCTATAAAGAGAAGTGAACTGACGAGAAGTGCTGAACGCTTCGAGATAACGTCGAGAACCTGTCGCCACACCTTGCCGATATAGAAGAAGAAAGTACCGCAAAAGACGTTGTTCAAGAAGAACCAAAGCGGATTTCCCTGCTTGAAGAGCCAATAACCAATGGCTGGGAAGACCAACACGACCCAATGAAGATGGCGAACTCGTTCGATGAAATGCATCAGAACATAGGTCGTGAAGAAGGAAAGCAAGAACCAAAGCGGACCGTTTCCAAAGGTGAGACCGCTCTCCAGCCACGTGAACTTCTGCACTTTCCCGATTGCCTTATCAAGGTGTTCCGGGAAAAGACACAGCCAGAAAAATGCCAAGACGAAGCCGATGATGCCCCAGGAAAGGTAAGGCACAAAGAGGCGACGGATGCGGTCCTTAAGGTAAGGAAGTGTTTTGCCAGTAATGCCTTTGTTGAAATACCCGGCCTTGAAGAAGAAGAAGCTCATGAAGAAGAATGTCCAAAGCATTATCTCCTTCCACCAAGGCGTTTGCCGGAGCTGCGTTTGACAGATGGCGTGAAGCGTTACCATTCGGATAATACACAATCCACACAGCAGGTCGAAGGCATTATTGCGCGTCTTCATCTCTTCCTTTATTAAATATATAATGTATGGCCTCACGCATAATCTTCGCTCCACTCAGCCACATCGTGCCGGCATAAAGTGTTGCAGCAATAAGGACGCGACTGATAAGGAGCAGCCACAGGTTGTCGATTCCCTTTGTGAGCCACCATGTGAGGGCAAGCACGGCGAGGGTAAAGATGAGGAAGGGCACAATGTCCTTCAAGGCTTCAAAGTACGTGAGACCTGTCAAACGCCATGCAAACCATTGCCAAATCACGAGCCAAGCGATGTTGAGACAGACGAAATAGATGACCATAGGCAGAAATCCGTAAGGATAAAGCAGGATGAGACCGGCCCAGACTGCAAGGCACTGACCTATCGTGCAAGCCATATTGACGTCACTTCGCCCTTTGCTGATGGTGAGATTGCTGTACAAAGTGGTTATCGGAACGAATGCTCCATGAATGCACAACAGAGCAAGTATCAAACCGCTTTCTTTCCACTTCTCTCCTCCGGCAAGTAGAATGAACTCCTGAGCCACGAGTCCCAAGCCAAGCATGGCCGGGAAACTGACGAAGCAAACGAATCGAAGCATTTTACGGAACACTTGACGATAGCGCCCATCATCTTCTGCAACTTGTGCCAACGTGGGTTGCGCCACACTTGTCACCATGCCGTTTATCGTGCTGGAAGCCATGTCGTTCCACTTTTTGGCGTTTGAATAGACTCCGGCAGTATGGTCGCCAAAGAACTTGCCAAGCAGGACGGAGAAGGCATGAAGGTTGCAAATGTTGACGATATTCGTGAGCATCAGCTTGCTGCTAAAGCCGAACATCTGCCACGCAGGCTTTAGATTAAACAAAAGCGACGGCCTCCAAGGAGAGAAGAACCACGCCATGAGTTGCGTGATGAGCACAAAAGTGACTGCCTGCGTCACGATGGCCCAATAGGCGAAACCCTTCATGGCCATCACTACGCCGACTATACCTGAGAGAAGCATCGCGGTAAGAGAGCAAAGACTTGACTGCCTGACCATCAAATGCCCGAATAGATAAGCCCTTTGCACCGTGCCAAGACCAGAAAGGAGAAAGCCCAAGAAGAGCACTCTGGCAAGTGGAATCAGCTCGTCGTTCCCGTAGAAATCGGCGATGAGAGGCGCGAGGAACCACAAGATGATGTAGAGCGAAGCACTCACCAACAGGTTGAACCAAAAGACGGCATTGTATTCTTCGTGAGTCGGTTCCTTTCGATTGCAGAGAGCCGCCATGAAACCACTCTCCTGAAGGGCGTTTGCGAGGGCTGCAAAGATGTTCAGCATCGCAACCTTTCCGTAGTCGTTTGGGGTAAGATAACGCAGCAGAACAAGCCCAAAGACAGCAGCTATCACCTGCATCAAGCCGTTAGAAAGCCCGCCCCAAAGCATGCCGCCAGCAGTCTTTTGCTTTAATGATTTCTCTTCCATTGCGATGCAAAGGTACGAAAAAAATAATAATTCGCCGCACTTCATTAAACGAAAAAGGTCATTCGACCTTTTGAGGCGCATTCTCAAGCATGTGTCTATTTGTCATTTAATTTGCCGTTTCTCTTTCCATTTGCCATTTCAGGAATTGACACAAAGTGAAGCAAAATAGAGTTAAACAGATCGAATTGGGGGACTTAACAGGGTGTGTTTGGCAACTCGACACGTCGAGTTTGTAAAGTTAACACGTGAAGTTTGCAAACTTAACACGTGAAAATTGCGATTTTCTCAGGTGAAAAAAGTCATTTTCTGCGGTGAAATGGGGCATTTTTGCAAGGTAAAGTTGGCAATTTGGCAGGTTGTTTCGAGGGCCAGAAAGTGTAACCTGTTCTGTTTCAAGGAGAAATGATTTTGGCGAAAAACTGCGATGAATTTGGCCTCGACACGAGTTGAGCTATTTCGCGCCATTCTCGGCGATTTGACAAAACACAAAGTGTAAGCAGATTTGAAGTTTTGCATTACATTTTGTCAAACAAAGAATAGCGGATTACAAATCGCTATATTTAATATGGTCGTATTACAAATCTGCCCGAACATAACGCTATTCGTCAGCCCACGAAACTTTTTCGGACAAATTTGAATTTAATAATTTTGAATTTTGAATTAAATTTTGTACCTTTGCACCCGCAATTAAATAACTATGGCGATAAAGTTTCAATATAACAAGACCTCGTTGCAGCAGATTGAGAAGGCTTTGAAGATGCGTCAGCGCACCCTTCCAATCATCAAGAGCAAAGAGACAGCGCTGCGACTGGAGGTAAAGAAATGCAAGCAGGAAGCTGACGAACTTGAGCGGAAATTGCAGAGTCAAATCGAAGGATACGAGAAGATGTACGCGCTGTGGGGCGAATTCGACACCTCACTTGTCAGCCTGGACGACGTCGAATTAGGCGTCAAGAAGATTGCCGGCGTACGTGTCCCTATCCTCAACAACATTAGCCTGAAGGTGAAGCCCTTCGGTCTGTTCAGCGCTCCGAAGTGGTATTTCGACGGCATCAAACTGCTGCAAGGCCTCGCAAAGACTGCTGTCGAGCGCGAGTTCGTCTTTGCAAAGCTCCATCTTCTTGAGCATGCCCGTAAGAAAACGACGCAGAAAGTGAACCTCTTCGAGAAGGTGCAAATCCCCGGATTCCAGGAGGCTGTGCGCAAAATCAAGCGTTTCATGGAGGACGAAGAGAACTTGTCCAAGTCATCACAAAAGATTCTGAAGTCACTTCAGGCAAAGAGAAAGGAGGAGATCGCATGATTGAGAAAATGAAAAAGCTCACCTTCCTGGTGACTCAGAAAGAGTACGACAGCTTTATCGAAGGGCTTCGCGAGCAAGGAGTTGTGCATGTGCAGCAGCTCAAACAAGGGCAGACGAGTCCTGCTCTGCAGAAAGCGCTCGACGAAAGGCTGCGTTATCAGCATGCTCTCGACTACCTCAACATCTCGCTTAGCGCGTGGGAAAAAGAAGTAACGAACGCTGCCAATCCCCTCAAGGAATGGCGCGAAGGCCAAAAAGGCTCGCTGCTCGACTTTGTAGAAAAGCTGAAAGCTGAGGAAGTTTCTATTCGCCATGAAATAGACGAAGCAGAGAAGAATGCCCAGAAGCTTGAACCTTGGGGCAACTTCGACTGGGAAAAGGTGAAGGAACTCCAGGAGAAGACGGGTCTGCAGGTGTATTTCTATGCCTGTGCAGCCAAGTCGTTCCAACAAGAATGGGCCGAGAAGTACTTCGCCACACCCATTGACGAGTACCGCAAACGCACGTACTTCCTGGCATTCTCCGACAAGGAGCCAGACATCAAGGCTGAGCGTCTTGAACTGCCAAACGGCTCGCTCGAGGGGTATCGACAAGAGGCAGCAGATGCCAAGAAAGCCCTTCAGGAGAATCACGACCTGACTTGTCAACTTGCCCGTCAGCACAAAGAAGAGCTCGTGAAAGGCCTAAAGCAAGCTCAAGGCGAGATTCAACTGCAACAAGTTGAGCTTTCGGACGAAAGCATCGCAGAAGGTACCGTTCGACTCATGGTGGGTTGGACGCTCGAGGAAAAGGCCGAGGAGCTCACCAAATGGCTCGACGAGAAGCAAGTTTACTATGAGTTGGAGGACCCAGCATACGAGGACGATGTGCCCATAAAGATAAAGAACGACAGCTATACCAGCCTCTTCGAGCCCATTCTGCGCATGTACTCGCTCCCCAACTATCACGACATCGACCCGAGCATCTTCTTTGCGCCGTTCTTCATGCTCTTCTTCGGACTCTGTCTGGGCGATGGCGGCTACGGACTTCTCGTTTTGCTCGGCGGCATTTATCTCGCCTTGAAGGGCAGCGACGAAGTGAAGAGCTACGGACGACTCGGCATCTGGTTGGGCTTGGCAACAACCGTCTGCGGTCTGCTGACAGGTACTTTCTTCGGTATCGACCTGTCGAAACAGGACTGGGCATTCCTTGCTCCGGTCAAGCCATACTTCCTGAACGACAATGGTGTCGGGCCGCTCTTCGGCTATTCACCAATGATGGTCATCTCCGTCATTATCGGCTTCGTGCAAGTTCTCTTGGGAATGGTGCTCAAAGGCTGTAAAGCGTGGAAGAACTTCGGCTTTGGCTACGCCATCGGCACCTTTAGTTGGGTGGTGGCACTACTCGCTGCGATTGCCCTCTTCGGCTTGCCCGCTTGCGGAGTTAACCTGCCACAATGGCTCACCTATGCGCTCTACGGACTCATCGCAATAAGTGTCGTCGGTATATTCCTTTATAATAATCCCTCGGCTTATAAGAACCCGTTAACCGGTCCGCTGCTTAATATCGGCGGAGGCGTCTGGGCGACTTACGGAATGGCAACAGGCTTGCTTGGCGACTTGCTGAGTTACATCCGCCTCTTCGCCCTGGGTCTGACAGGCGGTGTACTTGGTGGCGTGTTCAACTCGTTGGCTTACGACATGACTTCAAGCCTGCCTTGGGCTATTCGTTGGCTGCCGATGGTGCTCATCCTGCTTGCAGGTCACAGCATCACCTTCGCTTTGAGCATGATAAGCGCATTCGTTCATCCGATGCGACTGACGTTTGTCGAGTTCTTCAAGAACGCGGACTTCAGCGGCGGAGGCAAGGAGTACACACCATTCAAGACAGTTGAAAATTGAAATATTAAAAGGCTGAAAAGTTAAAAGTTAAACACATAAATTATTAATTTCTCATAAGACATAGTTCTGCATCCACAGTGAAGCAAGCGAAGCAAAAACAGAAAACATACTAATAAATAAGGTTGCAAAGCCTGGCCAAGCACTGCCCAACCATGAATTATGAACGATGAATTATGAACTAAAACAAAAAACATTATGGAAATCTTATTAGCTTATCTGGGTGTTGCACTTTGCGTAGCCCTCTCTGGAATTGGTAGTGCTTATGGCGTAACCATTTGTGGTAATGCCGCAATCGGTGCTTTCAAGAAGAACCCAACAGCAAGTGGTGCTTACATGGGTCTGTCTGCTCTGCCCTCTTCACAGGGTCTGTATGGCTTCGTAGGCTTTTTCATGCTCAACAGTAAAGTGACTCCCGAAATCACAATGCCTGCAGCTTGTGCCATCTTCGGTGTAGGTCTGGCTCTTGG
>OCTX012268122.1_pt1 | contig 15268 bp, 10 predicted proteins | sample 1539691 | NCBI WGS metagenome assembly OCTX01 (sample SAMN02144231, study PRJEB22623) | gut metagenome | biome: sheep rumen | host: Ovis aries | place: New Zealand | reverse complement strand
GAGGAGCCGTATGCGTTAATAGCGCACGTACGGTTCTGTAGAGGGGCGGCGGCAGCGATGCCAGCCGTCTACTCGACCTATCTGTCTGGTCGGAGCAGTACAACTGGCAGACAATTGGGACGTTTCTATTTGTCTGGTCAGAGTAGTAATTAGACAAAGAAAGCGATTTCACAAAGAAAACAGCCATCCACGAGGGTTTCACCTAAATGGATGGCTGTTTTATAGTGGTGCGGACCTATTCTATGTAAGGCTGAAAGCAGTACAAAAACTCCAAACCAGACAGATAGAACCGTCCCAATTGTCTTTTATTTCAGCAGGGATTCCATAAAGTCGATTTCGTCCTGGTTGGCCTGGATGCTTTCGGCCCAGTCGGTGTGGCTGATGTTGAAGACGTGGCCGAGCTCGTTTTCGGTGCCTTCGTAGCTGTTCATGATGTGCTCGACATTGTTTTCAGTGAGGTATGCGTCAAATTTCACTACGCCTTCACCGGTTGTATTGTCGGTTGGTGTTGTCATCATGTAGACGCCGGTGAATACGGACGGGTCGGTGCAGGAGTACAGATCCATGTGGCTCATCAGATCGTCGTCCATCAGGATGTCGGCGCCGATGGTGTTGGCGTTGTAGGCTTCCGGACCGCTCTTGTCTTCGCCGAGGTATTCACGCTTTTTCAGCAGCTCGGTTTCCGGGCAGGTGGTGACGTATCCGCTGAAGGTGTAGCCGGGCGGTGTTACCCCAAAGTATTCCTGCAGGTTTGGATCCTGCATGATGGCCATGGAGATCAGTACGTAGTAACCGCCGGCGGAGTCGCCGCTGAGGAAGATGTTGTTTGTGTCGATGTGGTATTCTTCGGCATGCTCTTCGATCCAGGAGTAGATGGTAAAGAGTTCTTTGATGGTGTCGGGGAAGCTGCCGTCCCTCGGGATCTTGCTGTAATCTGGCGTTACCACGACGTAGCCGGCGTCGGCAAAGACGATGCTGTGGTCGGTGTTGGTTGTCTTGTTGCCGCCGATAAAGCCGCCTCCGTGGATCTCCACGACGGTTTTTGTTGCCTCGGCTTTTTCATTGGCGCCGTATACGTCAAGTGTGTGGTTGCTGTTGGTGTCGCCGTCTTCCATGTAGGCGATATCGGAGATCAGGTCGCCGTAGGCCGGCTCTGCTTCTTCCTCTGCCTCAGCCTTCGTCTCTGTCTCTTCTGCAGCGGCACTGTCAGCTGTGCTTTCTGCGGCAGTCTCGGACGCAGCAGTCTCTGCTGATGCAGCTGTGGATGCCGCCGTGCTATTTCCAGATCCGCCGCAGCCGGCCATCGCCGTGCCGGCAACGGTAAGTGCCATCATTATAGCAAGTACTCTTTTTTTCATGTTCCTTCCCTTTCTGTCAAAACCCCCGGCGCCCTCGCGCCTTCTTTTTTTGTTATACATATGGTATGATACTGGTAGATAGAAAAAGAAACAATGCCGCAGCTTTGCAGCTTTGTACTGTTTCATGCAGGCCGCGCCTGCAAGGAGGGACGTTCTTATGGCAGAGTTAGATCGCACGAAGCCATTTCCCTTATATATCGATGATTTCGTCGGCCCTGACCGGCGGTATGACGCATTTCCTTCCATAAAGTATCTGATTCCACGGACCTACCAGGCGGATACCATCGAGATTAAATTTGCCAGGGACAGTGCCGTCACATGTATGGTCGAGGATCACTACATCTATATGGAGCCCGATGACATCCTCCTGCTTGCGCCTTACGCGATCCATACCGCCCACGTCATTCACTCTGAGGGCAGGATCCTGAACGTGGTGCTGCGGCCCGGGCAGGCGGCAAAGGCGCTCCCGCGGCTTTATGAGACCGACAACCCGATCCATTATTTCTTGCAGCATTGTACGGAAAAAAACGGGCCGCTCTACCTGCACCTCCCGGCATCCCGCATCCGCTACGATACCACGCTGCTGGAAAGGATCGTGGAGTACTGCATCAAAGAAAGAAAGCCACAAAAGGAAAAACTTCTGCAGCTGGAGGCAAAGCTGGAGGCCCTTTTGCTGGATATTCTGCTTCAGCTTCCGGAAAATGACGCGATGCTGCTGATGCGCTCGGAAGCAGCGGACGAGCTGTCCATGGTCTTTGGCTACATCCAGCAGAACTTGTCCGACGCCACCCTGGCTGAGGCAGCAAAGGAGCTTGGCTGGAATGCCTCGCACCTGTCTCGGTTTGTAAAGCAGCGGACCGATCGTTCCTTCACCGACCTGATCCAGGTGCTGCGGATGGACGAAGCTGCATCCTTGCTCCTGTATACCGATCTGCCGGTCGATGAGATCATGCGGCGCGTCGGCTACACAGGGAAAACCCACTTTTATCGGCTCTTTGCCGAGCGTTTTCACACCTCACCGGCAGAATACCGGCGCAGCGCCCAGGTATCCGCACAGACGCAGACAGCCGGGTAAATCCAGACAAATGGGACGTTTCTAACTGTCTGGTCAACCTGTGAAATGGAATGTACCAGACAAATGGAACCGTCTCTTTTGTCTCGTCCACCTGTTTTGATTGACGGCGGTATCGGCCTCTACTATCATTAAATATAGCAACACAGAAGCTCCCTGTCGGAGCGGATTGTCCATGAACAGAGGATCCCCGGGTGGATCAGAAAGGATCATGTATGTACGAAGAATTGTTTACCCCTCATCAGATCGGAAAGGTGACTTCGCCCAACCGCCTTGTTTTTGAACCTATGGGAAACTATTACGCGAACCTTGATGGTTCGGTTTCTGACCGCGATATCGCCTTTTATGCGGAGCGTGCGAAGGGCGGCTGCGGCATAGTGATGACTGAGGTTGCGTCGGTCAACAGCCAGACCGGTCGCGGTAATCTCCGTAACCTCTGCACGGATAAGGATGAATTTATCCCCGGCTATAAAAAGATGGCAGATGCCGTTCATGCGTATGGCTCCCTGCTGTTTGTGGAGCTGTATCATCCGGGATGCCAGGGCATTTCCTTTATCAACGGCGGCTCCATGGCTTCCCCGAGCGGGCAGGAGAGCGGCCTGATCCATATGCCTTGCCACGAGATGACAAAGGAAGAGATCAAGGCGACCATCGAGGATTTTGTCAGCGGCACGGAACGGATGCAGAAGGCCGGTGTGGACGGTGTTGTCCTGCATGCAGCCCATGGCTACCTGCTTTGCGAGTTCATTTCCTCCTATACAAACCACCGCACCGATGAGTACGGCGGCAGCATCGAGAACCGGGTCCGCATCATCAAGGAGATCGTGGAGGGTATCAGGGAGCGCTGCGGCGATTATCCCATCATCCTGCGCTTCTCTGCAGATGAGTACATGCGGATGATCGGCATCGAGGGCGGCATGGTCCTGGAGGACGCCGTCGAGATGGCAAAGCTTTTCGAAAGCTTTGGAATCGATGCCCTGGACGTTTCTGCCGGCAATTATGAGACCATGAACTGGGCCTGGGAGCCGGCCGGCTTTGACGAGGGCTGGAAGGAAGGCAACGGCGAGGCCATTGCAAAGGCAGTCAGCATTCCCGTCATTGCCTGCTCCGTGATCCGGACACCCCAGGGCGCCTTGGATTTCCTGAAAAAAGGCGTCGCTTTTGTGGGCTCCGCCCGTCAGTTTTTCGCCGATCCCTACTGGGGCTGCAAGGCAAAAAATGGCAAAGAACACACCATCCGCAAGTGCATTTCCTGTCTGAACTGTATGGAATCCCTGATGGCGGCCGACGAAGAAAACGGCATGCGCTGCCAGTGTACGGTAAATATCGAAGGTGGTGAGGAGATCGACTGCCTTCCGATCAAAAAAGACGGCGAGGGTCGAAAGGTAGTCATCATTGGCGCAGGACCGGCAGGCCTGGAGGCGGCAAGAGTCGCTGCCGAGAGAGGCTTCCGTCCGGTCATTTTTGAAGCAGCATCGGCCATCGGCGGACAGCTGAACATTGCAAATAAGCCGCCGAAAAAAGATAAGCTGACCTGGCTGATCGATTATTACAAAGCGATGATCGATGAGCTCGGCATAGAGGTCCGCCTGAATACGCCCGCAACCGCAGAGCTGATCCAGGCAGAAGAGCCTTATAAAGTCATCAACGCCATCGGCTCCTCGCCGGTCCTTCCGCGCTCCATCGAAGGCCTGGACGGCAGCTGGATCATCACCCCGCCCGACGTCCTCTCCGGCAAGGTCTGCCTCGATGGCAAAAAAGTCTGTGTCGTCGGCTCCGGCATGACTGGTATCGAAACCGCAGAATACCTGCAGGACAAAGGCTGCATCGTCGCCCTCTACGAGATGGCAGACGAGATCGGACCCGGCCTCTTCTTCCAGAACCTGATCGACGTCATGGGACGCCTTGCCCCGGGCGGCTGCGCCTTCTATCCGAAGCACCAGCTGCTTAGCGCAGGCGAGCACGAAGCCATCTTCAAAAACACCGAAACCGGAGAGCAGGTCACGGCAGCCTACGACAACATCGTGATTTCCCTTGGAACCCGCTCCAACCCGGCCCCGGCAGACATTCAGGCCGCATATCCCGACCTGATCACCATCGGCGATGCCAAAAAAGCCGGCCGGATCCGCGGCGCCATCGAAGGCGGATACCGCGCAGCCGCCGCGCTGTAAAAAAGAACGACCAGACAAATGTCTGCCAAATCTGATCATTAAGCAAAGAAATGCCATTCGTGCAGGAGATGATCCACACGGATGGCATTTTTGTCATGATCGGCTGGGATATCTGGAGGAAGCTGCGAGATCGATTTTGCTGAAGTGGAAAAGACAATGGTATAAAAAACACCTGGCAGTCTTCAATTATTCTTTTGGGAACATAGTTTTTGCCGGTGCATAAAACGGCAGGATTGCTTATAATAAATATATTCCTGCGTGGGAGGGCGAAGAAAATGGGAAGCAATTATCCGGACGACAATGAAAAGAATAACCGGCAGCCGGTTTTTATTAAATGCCAGTACTGCGGCGCTGAGAATATGGAAGGCTCCCGGTACTGCCGTGCCTGCGCGAAGCCCTTTCGGGATGAGGATCTGATACGGGAGGAACCTGTCAAAGAGAAGCCGGAACCCGAGACACCCAAAAAAGCAGCGGACCGGAGCGAATCGGCCGATCCCTGGGGCCAAAAGAAGCAGCCGGGACACGGGGACCGCGGGAGTGCGGCTGAACAGACAAAATCTGCCACTCCTTCAGGATCTGAAGCCCGGACAACGCGGACATCAGGAACAAATAAACCAAAAAGCAATGGCCTTTGGGTCCTCCTTCTGGCATGCTCAGCAGTCGTGCTTGCCTGGTTCCTTTGGGCTGCCTTTACTGCGCCGAAGCCTTCCTTTGTGACGGACGGGACTGCGTCTTCTGCCTCAGCCACGGCGGGCAGTTCAGAAAATAGTTTAGAAGATAGTTCAGAAGATAGTTCAGAAGATAGTTCAGAAAATACATCAGAAGATTATTCAAAAAAGAGTCCTGCCGAGATCGCAAAAGAGCTTCCGGATGAGATCTTAGATGAAGAAGGAAAGCTTTATATCAAATATGTTCGGAATGCAGATGGCCTCATTACAGATGAAACGCATTACGACAAGGATGGCAACGAGACCATCAGCATCTGGTATGAGATTTCCGAAGACGGAAAACTGACAAAGGAGCATGTTTTCAACCCGGAGGGCACCGTATCATTCCGGGCAGAGTACAACGAAAATGAGAAGCTGGCTAGCTCGGTACTTTACTGGGGAGAAAACAATCGCAGGGAAAATACATATTACGAGGATGGCACATTAAAACAGTCAGTAACCTACCAGAACGGTAATAAGAGCTATGAAAGCACCTACCGTGAGGATAGCTCAATTGAAAGCAGCAGGGGATATGAGGAAAATGGAAAACTGAGTTATGAGTATAGCTATTATGATGATGACACTATGAAAAACTATAAGGGATATTATGGAGATGATGGCAGCCTGACCAATGAAACAAGTTACAATGAGAAAGGGAATCAAACAGATTCCTATTATCATAGATCCGATGGAAGTATCGAGCACACAACCTATGAAAACAAATATGACAGCGATGGCCTGCTGGAAGAACAGATCACGATAGGCGATGACGGCAAAATCGAATCCACTACGAAATATTCTTATGACAGTTCAGGAAATGTAATCGAAGAAGCCGACTACTATGAAGGAGAAAGCACACCGCACAGCACACGCACGTATTCATATAATGATGACGGCTTGAAAACAGAGGAAAAATATACTTGGACGTATTCAGATGGTACCACGTATACGTCCTATGAACGTTATGAATATGATGCAGAAGGAAGGATGCTTCGCAATGAATATGTAAGTTCTGACGGTGAAGTTTCTTCTTGGGAAACTACCTACGATGTTCGCGGATTATTTGTTCAAAGCAGAAGCCATGAATATGACGGTACAGAGACAATCTCTACCTATGATTACGACTATATGAAGCATTCGGTTTATCAAAAGGACGAGAAAAAGTGAGAATGATTTTTGCTGTCTGAAGGAACGTCTCATATCATTGGCTTCGTCCCGGCTGTTATGGGGGAAGGCATCTTTGGACTTATCAGACTTTGCCGGGAGGAGAGGTAAATGACTAAGAAAAAATGGGTGGCCCTGATCTGTATGGTGTGTGTCCTTACTTGTGCAGCCTGCGGCGCATCATCCGAGGCGGGTGCAAAAACAGAAACAGCCAGTTTGGCAGCTATGGAAGAAAAGGATCCCGGACAGACTGCAGATGCAGCAGCCAACTCTGCAGCCACAGAAGCAGAGGATCCCGGACAGTCTGCAGATGCAGCTGCTAATTCCACCGTCGCAGATGCAGCAGCCAGTTCTTCTGCCTCAGAAACGGAAGGATCCGGGACAACGGCAGAGGCAGACGCCAGTTCCAACACTGCAAAGACTGGAGAATCCTTGGCGCCGGCAGAAACAGCTGCCGCATCCAGTACCATGAACGCCGAGGCGGCATCCCAGGAGACTCCGGCGGAGGTGCAGGAGGTCGTGCTTGGTGACGAGCAGTTTGAGGAATATCTGCCCCTGCTGGAAGGAAAGCGGGTCGCCCTGTTTTCCAACCAGACCGGCATCGTGGGCAACGAGACTTCTTTGACCGGAGAAGAAGATGTGGACACGCATTTTGGCCTGGATGCAGACGGAAATGCAGTTGTATACGGAGAACACATTCTGGACGCTTTGCTTTCCAGAGGGGTAAACGTCGTCGCTATATTTAGTCCGGAGCATGGGTTCCGGGGCACGGAAGACGCTGGTGCGCAGGTCTCGGATTCCGTCGATGTAAAAACAGGCGTCCCCATCCTTTCGCTGTATAAGGACAGCACTCACGCGCCCGCAGATGAGGACATGGCAAAATTCGACACCGTAGTCGTCGATATGCAGGATGTAGGCCTTCGCTATTACACCTACTACATTTCCATGTATTATCTGATGGATGCATGCGCAAAAGCAGACAAAGAATTCATCATCCTGGACCGCCCGAACCCCAACGGGTTCTATGTGGACGGCCCGCTCATGCAGGAAGAATACAAATCCAATGTCGGACGGCTGTCGATCCCCGTTGTCTATGGCATGACATGGGGAGAACTGGCGCAGATGATCAACGGAGAAGGATGGTTGACGGCAGGAAAAAACGCTTCCAGGCTGACCGTGATCCCCTGCCGGAACTACAACCATCAGACCAAAACATCCCTGATCCGTAACCCGTCCCCCAACCTGAAGGACATGCGGGCCGTCTACCTGTACGCTTCCACCTGCTTCTTCGAAAACACTCAGGTCTCTGTCGGACGAGGAACCGAATACCCGTTTGAAGTCTACGGAAGCCCGTACCTGGAAGGCAATGCGGAATTCCCATTCACCTTCACCCCCCAAAGCATGAGCGGAGCACTGGAGCCGCCGTTCATGGACCAGATCTGCTACGGCAAAGACCTCCGGGACATCCCGATCGAAGAAATCTGGGAAGCAGGCATCAACGTAGAATACCTCGTATCCGCCTATAACGCCTACCAGGCAGCCGGCCGCACAGAAAACTTCTGGGGCAGCCAGTACAGCGACGGACACTACTGGATCGACAAACTAAGCGGTTCAGACGCCCTTCGGAAAATGATCGAAGCCGGCAGCACCCCCGAAGAAATCAAGGCCTCCTGGCAGGAAGACATACAGAAATTCAAAGAGCAGAGAAAACCATATCTGCTGTATCCGGACGAATAACCGTCCCAATTGTCTGCCCAAATGTCTGCTGGAGCACTGTGGGCAGGCTGCCCAAGGCAAGTTACGCCATTTTTTGTTTTTTACGTTTTTTCTCATACACCGACCGGTCTTGCTGCTATAGTTTTGGATATCGTTATTCCATTCAAATAAAGAAGGGAAAAATATGATGCTGCAAACATGGTCTGCAAAAGAAGAAATGTTCCGCCCGCAGTTCATTAACCTTTCTCGTGGAGGCTGCGTTATAAAAAAGAAGGAGCGCGTGTCAGATTATGCTTAAAATTGTTGGATTAAAAACAGAAAATATGGCCGGGCTGCCGGTTTCCGACGAACAGCACCCGCGCGTTTCCTTTTGTCTGGAGTCGGACAGACCAGGCACAGACCTGAAAGGTGCACTGTTTACCTGTGGAGACTGGGAGAAGCAGGTGCAGGAGCAGTCTGCGGTGTACGATGGCTCTCCACTTAGACCGAGGACCAGGTACACGGTGTCTGTCCGGGCGGAGGACAACCATGGCGAGACTGCCGAAGCATCGATGGATTTTGAGACCGGAAAGATGGCAGAGCCCTGGGACGGCGTCTGGATCACCCATCCTTCCTATCATTTTAAAGAGAAGAAGGTTTCCCCGAAGCCGATGCGTTTCCGGAAGCTTTTTTCTGCGGCAAAACCGCTGAAAAGCGCCCGGCTTTACGTGACGGCGCTGGGGCTGTATTGCTGCGAGATCAACAAAAAGCGTGTGGGGGAGGATTATTTTACCCCCGGATTTACTTCCTATCACCACCAGATGCAGTATGAAGTTTATGATGTGACAGAACTGCTTGCCGGGGATAATGAGCTTTGCGCCACCGTCGCCGGCGGATGGGCGGTGGGCAGCTATACCTATTTTCGACGCAACCGTATCTATGCAGACCGGCAGGCATTTCTGGCGGAGCTTCGCATCCTTTATGAGGACGGAACAGAGGAGGTCATCGCGACTGATCCGACCTGGGAGGTCACGATGGACGGCAGGCTGAAGGAAGCCGATCTGTACGACGGAGAGGTTTATGATGCCAGAGGCGGCGAGGAGACCTGGGTCCGGGCAGCGGAGGATAAACTGCGTTTTACGCCCACACTGATCGCGGATTATGGCGCGCCGGTCCGGGTGTATGAGCGGCGCAAACCTGTCCAGATCACAGCGGCACCCTCCGGTGAAATCATCTACGATTTCGGACAGAATTTTGCCGGGATCGTGGAATTTACCGTAAAGGCACAGAAGGGGCAGAGGATCGTTCTGCGTCACGCGGAGGTGCTGGTGGACGGAGAGCTGTTTACCGAGCCCCTCAGGACGGCAAAGCAGCGGATCGATTACACTGCCGCCGGAGGCGTGGAGACGTATTCCCCCAGATTTACCTATATGGGCTTCCGCTATGTAGGTGTTACGGGCATCCTGGCGGAAGACATCGAGCTGACAGCGCTTCTCCTGGCGTCAGATGTCAGGAAAACAGGAGAGTTTACGTGCTCCGATGAGCATCTCAACCGGATGCACAAAAATATCTATTATGGCGCACTTTCCAATTTTGTGGACATTCCCACCGACTGCCCGCAGCGGGACGAACGTCTTGGCTGGACCGGAGATATCGCTCTGTTCGCGTCTACAGCCGCCTACAATTTTGATATGTCCCGTTTTTTCCGCAAATGGCTGCGCGACGTGCGGAGCGAGCAGGGCAGGGGCGGCGGATTCCCCATGATCGTGCCGATGGTGGCGATCTACAATCAGTGGGAGATGTGTTTTCCTCATGCGGTCGATCACTGGGGCGATGTCATCCTCCTGGCGCCATGGGCGGAGTATCTCGCAAGAGGGGATAAAAACATCCTGCGGGAAAATTATGCTGCCATGAAAAAATATCTGAAAGCCTGCACATTCTGGGCAGGTCTGTTTTCCTTTGGGAAGAACAAATATGTCTGGAAGCTTCTGCACCATTACGGAGACTGGTGCGCACCGGATACGAATTTTAACGGCTGGATGAGACGCGGCAAATGGACGGCCACCTGCTGCCTGGCCAATTCGGCCCATCTTCTTTCCAGGATCGCGGGGATTCTGGGTGAGACGGAGGATGAAAAACAGTACAAGAACCTGTATAAGCAGACAGCCAGGGCATACCGGGAGACTTTCCTGGATAAGGACTATCGCCTAAAAGAGGAATTTCAGACCGCGTATGTGCTTCCGCTTTACTACCGGCTTGCAGGGAAAGAGGGACGCAAGAAGATGGCTGCGCATCTTGCCGATCTGGTCAGAAAGCAGGGGATCAGTACCGGATTTCCGGGAACCCCGTACCTGCTGTTTGCGCTGGCAGATAATGGGCAGGAAGAGGCAGCTTTTGAGACGCTCTTCCTGGATACCTGTCCGTCCTGGCTCTACGAGGTCAAGGCCGGCGGCACCACCTTCTGGGAGCGCTGGGATGCCCTGCGCGAGGACGGCACGGTCAACCAGGGCGACGGCGTCGGCATGGTGAGCTTCAACCATTATGCACCGGGAGCGGCAGGAGATTTCTTCTACCGCCGCATCGCCGGCATCGAGGCGGTCAGCGGAGGCTATAAAACCTTCCGTATAAAACCTGTGATCGGCGGCGGCCTGACCTATGCCAGGGGAGAGATCAGAAGTCCCTACGGCACGATCGCTTCTGCATGGGAGATCCAGAGGGACATGTTCTCGATATCCGTAACTGTACCCGTCAATACAACTTGTGAATTGACACTGCCGGATGGACAGGAAAAAACGCTAAAAAGCGGCAGTCATTCGTTCACCTGTCCGCTAAAAGGAGAAAACAGATGAAAAAAAACATGAGCAGCAAAGGATTTGCAGACAAACTTCCTCCCAGCATGATCAAAAAGGATCAGGTTACGATCGTTCCGGAGGCGGCTCTGGGTTATCTTCTCGGTCCGACGCTGGCGGCAACCGCAAATGCGGTCCTTGCCAACTACTTCAACGCTTACATGTCCAACGTTCTAAACATCAACCGCTGGGCAAGCTGGTTCTTCGCCTGGATCCCGGTCATCTCTGTTGTTTTTGTTGTACTGGGAAATATTCTGGTCGGACGTCTGATGGACAGCAATGTGACCCGTGCCGGAAAAGCCCGGCCGCTGATTTTGCTTTCCATCCCTCTTAGCATTCTCGGGCTGCTCGTTCTGTTTGTACTGTCTCCCTATGTCAATGAGACCATGCCGGAAAAGCAGACAGCCGCGCTCATTTTGCTGGCTATCGGTTACATCCTCTGGTTTGCCGTGGCCTATCCGATGTATTCCACGCCCCACGCGGCGCTGGTCGGCCTGTCCACCAGAAACAGCAAGGACCGCGGCCTTCTCGCCACGATCTCCAACGCCTGCGCCATGGCGGCGATGGGTATTGCCAGCATGGTGCTGCCTTTTTTCCTGCGCCTGCTGTTTGTCTATGACATGAACCCCTCAGCAGGGACGCCGGTATACAACGAAGCCGGCGCGATCGAATACTACATCGACGCGTCCGGAGCAGTAATCTATGATGGCCTTGCCTCCTATCAGCACTGGAAGATCTTCGTGATCGCACTCATGGCAACGACGATCATCGGCGCCTTCATCGAATATTTCTTCACCAGAGAACGTGTCACCGAAGAAAGCTTCAGCGCCGGAGGCGAAGAGGCAAAACCCGCCCGATCCTTCAAAGAGCAGGCAGCCGTGTGCCTGCATGACCGTTACTGGATCATCATGATGGTCTTCCTGTTCTGCTTCCAGATGGGCGGCATGATCAAAAACGTATCCCAGCTGTACTTCTGCCAGGCCATGTTTCCCGATGCCAGCGGCAACTACACCGTGGCATACGGCGGACAGCTGCAGGGTACCCTCGCCATCGTTGGCGCGATCCCGACCGCTCTCGGCATGCTCATCGCCGTACCTCTGGCCAACAAGATCGGCAAGGCAAGAGCCATCCTCGGCGGAGCGATACTGGCAGTAGCCGGCGGCGTGCTCGGCCTGCTCTTCCCAAGCAGCTACCCGATCGTCATCGTATCCTTCATCATCAAAGCCCTTGGCTCGACCCCGGCCATGTATCTGCAGCTTGCCCTTCTCGCTGACGTATACGATCACCAGGAAGCACTCAACGGCTTCCGTACCGACGGCTTTTCCATGATGATCTACGGCGCCATCATGGCCGGCATGACCGGACTGGCCACCGGCATCATGAACAGCGTGCTGTCCATCCTGCAATACTCCGCCTCCAACATCTCATCCCCGGCCATCCGCGCAGCAATGCCCTGGCTCTTCATCGGAGGCGAAACCATCTGCTACACAATTATCTTCATCATGTTTCTCATCATGAACGTAGAACGCTACTCCAAACTCGATCACGCCGCGATCCAGCTCGACCACGGCACAAAAATCGACACGGAAAACATCCAGGACGACCAGCTCCTGCAAAGCTTCAACGAGCAGCGTAAGAAAAACGGCAAAACACCCATACCAACCGGCCGCAAATAAATCGAACAGGGGCTGTCGCACTTGTTTAATGCGACAGCCCCTTGGTGTGTCCCGACCGCGATCAGAATGTCCTGGAAATACACCCCGCCTTTTGCGGGAAAACACGCTCCGCAGGAGGCACAGACTTTTTTACTGCAGCTTCTGGTTCATGAAGGCGATGATGTCGGCGTTGGCCTGCTCGCTTTCGGGGTATTCCATGTTGATGATGTTAAATACGTGCTTCATCCGGCTGCCCTGACTCTCATAGCTGTGAAGCTCATGGGCAATTCCCTTCTCTGTGAGATACTCCTCAAACTGAAGAGTCTCTGCACCGGTGGTGGTGTCATCCGGGGTGGTGACGATATAGACGTAGGGATAGGTTTCGGGATCGATGATGGAATAGAGATCCAGATGGCTCATCAGCTCATCATCGTTAAGGATCTCCTCGCCTATCGTATTTGCGATATGTCCGGAGGGACCTTCTGCGCCGAGACTGTCCCGGAGAGCGATGACGTCGGTTCCGGGGCAGGTAGCTATGATTGCCTTGAATTCGAAGGGAAGCGCCTCAACCTCAAAGTATTCCTGCAGCTCCGGAGACTGCTGGATGGCCGAACAGAGCAGGATATAGTATCCGCCGGCGCTGTCACCGCTGATGAACATTCTGTCCAGATCAAAATGATATTCCTCTGCATGGTCAGCGACAAAGTGGAAGGAGGCAAACAGCTCCTGGACCACGTCCTTAAAGGAGATGCCGTTTCCTACATGAGAATATTCCGGAGCAGCCACAACAAAGCCGTTGTCGCGATAGTAGGCGGCATGCTCTGTGTTGATCTCTTTCGAACCACCGATATAACCGCCGCCATGGACCTCGATGACGCCGGGCATGGGCTCTGTGCTTTCCTGCGTTCCGAACAGATCCAGAGTATGGGCTTCATTGCCATCCTCCAGATAGGGGATATTTGTCAGGATGTCACCGGTTACGATCTCTTCCTCTGCCTTGTCCGCTCCTATGATCTCGTTGAGCTCGGCTTCACCTGATGCAGCGGATGTTGCCTCCGGGGAGGATGCAGATGTTTCAGCCGCGGATACGGATTCTGCGGCTGCTTCTGATGCGGCCTGGCTTTGGCTGGCCGCCGTTGTGCCTGAAGAGCCGCCGCATCCGGCAAGGGCGGTAGAGATACAGAGGGTCGTCAGTGTAAGGACAGATACATATTTTGCTTTGTTCATGATTTCCTTCCTTTGTGTATGACAGGCGGGTTTATGTGTTTGTTTCCGGTTTTCAGCTTACCTGATGCGCAGACAGGGTCGCAATACCACTGTTTGACATCCAGGTACCATTTCATTCATAATAAAAAGACAAATGGGAATCAGGGCACGCAGCCGGTTTCCATCAGGGATACCAGGCTTTTTGCCGGGGAGTATAAGGGGAGGGGGAAAACAGCTCATGAACAGGGAACTGCTCGATTATCTGTACCGATATTCAATTACACCGGAAACGGTCGGAGAGCACAGGGAAGCCCTTGCACAGTTTTTTTCCAGCTCCCAGGAATGCGACCGCTTTATTCTGAACTACTTCAGCACCATCTTTCAGGCAGATTATCAGGAGTATATGAAAAATGGCCAGCTGTTCGATGTTTTTCCCATCACCCGGCAGTATGGCCAGACATACACAAACAATTATTACTGTGTGCAGTATAACCGGAAGGGCCGGTGTCCGGGCTTTCTGAATGGTCAGGCTTTCATTCTGGATGAGTCAGATGTCCTGATGCTCTCTCCCGGTATCTCCCAGCAGGCGTATCAGATGGAAACGGATGACTGCATCATCTGTGCTGTGCTGCCCCGGACCAATATCCTGCAGCTGCTGCCCAGACTGCTGCGCACTGCCAGTCCGATCTCAGAGTTTTTCTTCGCAGGGGGGGCAGACAATGCCAGAGGGCTTTCCCTGCATATCAAAACAGGGGAGGACCCGGTCCTCCGGGACATGTTCCTCAGGCTTTTCACCTATTTCCAGAAAAAAGAATCCTCCGATGAGGCTCTGGAAGGGTATTATGCCACTCTGCTGGAGGGGATCCTGCTTTATCTTGCAGCATTTCACAGAAAACACATCGAGCAGCGTATACAGCAGGAGCAGGCAGGCGACGGTATGCAGAAGATCTTTTCATATATCAGCGAAAATCTGGACACGATCAGTCTGTCCCGGGTGGCAGGTCGCTTCGGCTACAGCGAGCCCTATGTAAGCCGCCTGATTAAAAACAGGACAGGCTACAGCTTTACGGAGATCCTGCGGGCTTTCCGCCTGGAAAAAGCATCCCGGCTGCTGGTGATGACCGATGACAGTGTAGAAGATATCATGATACAGACCGGCTACTTGGGCAGGACAAACTTCTTTGCCCAGTTCCGAAAGCGGTTCGGCTGTTCTCCGCAGGATTACCGCCAGAAAAACAGGCCAGAGCAGATAGAGAGGGCGGTTTGCAGCATCCCGGGGAACTAGGCGGACAGCAGACAATAGGGACGGTTCCAATGGCGTTAAGTTAAGGATTTATACCGATAATCACGCCAAATAATTAACAAATAAGTGGATTGGCCTTCGGAAACGA
>OCTX012291712.1_pt1 | contig 15269 bp, 10 predicted proteins | sample 1539691 | NCBI WGS metagenome assembly OCTX01 (sample SAMN02144231, study PRJEB22623) | gut metagenome | biome: sheep rumen | host: Ovis aries | place: New Zealand | reverse complement strand
CTGGTTAGGAAGATACACATGTAATTCCTTGCTGTTATGCAAGGGACATAATGAAGCATGTCGCAAACCTAAAGGCTTGCATTTTTATATATCCATATCTTACCCAGCCATTTCGCTGCCTCCAATGAGGCAGCTGCATAGCTGGCTACTATCATCTGATGCCTACGGCATCTTCCATGCAAGCTTTGATTATCTAACTAAGATTTTCCCCTACGAAAAATCGACTGAGCCCATATAATCCTATGTGATTTCGTTTGAATCTTGGAAATATGGAATTAGGTAATATGCAAAAAGGTTAGAAGTTTGACCACATCAAAACTGCTAACCTTTTTGCCGTGCGAAGCACATACTTCACACTTCATCCTTCTACCTTCCTACATCAGAACATGTCTTCCACGTATTGTGAATTGTTATAGATGTTTTCTGGACATAGTTCGATATAGTCGAGGTGGAATTCCGTAGACGTGTTATCGGGTAATACGGTCTTGAATCTCAACCAATATTCGCCTTGCTCGAATTGCATCTTCGTAATGATACGGCGCAGGTCTTGTACGTCGGCTCGTGCAAGGAGTGAACCACCCTTACCGCGAGTATAATACAACGTACCGCGCATCCATCCCATATTGTGCATGTTGGCATCGCTCTCAACACCCATATCATCAGTCTTGGTGTATAAGCACCAACCCGTTCCTGAGTTTACATCGGGCGAGCCATCGGGATTGTCAACGGGAACCTTACGCATATCGAGAGGAATGTCGAGTGCTTTCATGGATGTCAAAGAAGAGTTCCTTCCTAAATAGAACTGCACCATACCGCGGTTTCCGTTTGCCGTATATCCCATTCTCAACTCGTATGTTCCATCGGGAACAGGAGGCAAGCGGAAGGCAAAGTCGTATGCACCCATACAAAGCAATTCATCACCTTGATAGTTGGGCCAGTTGCAATCCTGTCCTGGCAAGTAGTAAATCTCCGTGTTGTCGCCATTGTAAACAACCAAATGCTTGGAGTAGTTGCGTGGCAATCGCATGTTTCCGTTTCCGCCAAATGCAGTACCACTGGCTTGACCGAGTAATGCCCGCACTTCAGAAGGTTGCATCAATCGTAGCTTGTTAGACATGATTTCTGGCAACAAAGACAAATCGTCGAAACGCATTCTCTCGTTCAACACGCCACGAGGAACATAGTCTGCATAAACCAACATGTCTGAGATGGGATGAATGTATCCATTCAAAGCCTGAATGTTGTCGCGTGCAGGAGTGATACCCTCTTTCATCACCGTAGAGATAGAAGTAGAAGCCATTTCTGCCACACGGTCGGTCAATGTATTATTGGTAACCCATCGGTTGATGTATACTTTTCCGTTAGAGCGAATAATCTTAAACAATGTATATGGCAACATCGTCTCATAGTATTCGTAAAGAGGAACCCTTGATGTCTCGTTGTAACTATAAACCATCTTGGAGAAAGGTACGATGTACTTGAGAATGTGGTAACGCACAAACATGTTGAGTGCATTGTTGGACTTTAGGTAATCATTATCCGTGCTCACCTTGATGTTGTGGTTGCGGTAATAATCATACCATCCATTGCTTGGGTCAGCGCATTTCTCGTATGCATTATTGGCATAAGCAATAAGGTCGTTAATGTCGTTGATGCCATGTTCTTTCAATACCTCATCAGTCTCGGCAAAAATCGTATAACCAACGATACAATCCTCTGGTGTATATATCTTTCCAGAACCCTTACCAGTACCTACTTTCGTAGGCATCTGAATATCTGTACGGGCTTTCTCGCTCAGAGAGTCTGCCAATCCCGTCATGGTCAACGCTTGATAGAAAATGGAGAATTCCTTATGCTTTTCCATCTCACCGCTAATCAAGTTGTTGGAACGAGTAATAACATTGTCAACGACATGCAACACGCCATTCTCCAACTCATTATCCATACTGGTAATCAAGGCGCTGCTATTGAGAACAACCGCACCCGTGATGGAATCGATGGAAGAGTTGATGTCGCGCCCAAGCATGGTGTTCATCGTCATTCCATTGCCTAAATCCACTCCCAATATTTCAGAGTAGAGCAAATGGAAGAGTGCTATATCCCTACACAAAGAATCGGTAAGTCCCTCAAGACCCCTCTGCGTCATACCATTGTGAGGCAATTCAGCATTAGACATGTCTTCGTATAGGTCGTTGATGTACTTTTCCATAGCCTCATTCGTGGGAGCAAAACACGTATATGTGCCATAGGCAGACAAAATCTTGTCGTAACCCGTGCGTTGCAACACATAGTTGAAATCACTGAATTCATCGCTACGATTCAAGAGGTAGTCCTCGATAGTTTCACCCGTAAAAGTGTAAAGATTTGATTCGTCGATGTCTTCAGAACAACTGGTTATCATGGCTGAACACACAACCACCGCCAGCATCATTAGTTTGCCAAAAGATTTCATCACTCTCATATAGGTTATTATTTGTGAGTTATTATTCAATGGTTAGATAGAGTACGCGACTTGACCAGTTCACTTTCTTCGACCAATCGACATCATGCGTGTAAGGCATTTCCAATCCATGATTCATCAAGTAAGCACCACTGAAACTCTTTCCTTCAAAGCTAAGTGGGTGATTGTCGATACGGTTCAATTCGTGTACCTTATACATTTTGTTAGCATCAAGACCAGCCATTTTTACACGTGGGAGATGTTCGTTTTGGAATTGTTCCGTCTTCCACCAATAGAATACCGCCTTGTCCTTGTTGTCGTTGACGTACATCATAGAAGCCAAACCTTTCTTCTCGTAAGGAGAAATCAAACGGTAAATATCGCCAAATTGAACGACAGGACGGATTTCCTTGTATTCCTTGATAGCTTGACGACAAAGAGCCTTTTCTTCGTCGGTCATGTTCTTCGGTTGGATTTCCATACCCAGACGACCGCTCATAGCCACGTCGATACGCATCTTGAGGCTTGTTGTACGATAGACAGTGTGATTAGGTGCTGCGGAAATGTGACTTGCCATTGCAATGGCTGGGAAGAAATAACTGGTTCCCCATTGCATGTAGATACGTTGCAAAGCGTCGGTATTGTCGCTTACCCAGAATTCATCGAAATAGGGCAGTACTCCCCAATTGGCTCTACCGCCACCACTCGCACATGCCTGAATGGTAAGGTTTGGATATTTAGCGCGAACACGCTGGCAAACTTTCTCTAAACCACGGTGATATTCGATATAAAGATGGCTTTGATCTGCTGCTGGCAAGTATTGACTTCCATGATTCATCACAGCCATATTCGCATCCCACTTGATATAATCAATCTCAGGATACTTTGTCATGAGATTGTCCACAATGCCAAAACAGAAGTCTTGTACTTTTGGATTAGCCAAATCGAGAACCAATTGCGTACCTCCACGACCGAGCACTGCATCACGCTTGGGAGCCTTGATAATCCAATCAGGATGCTTCTCGTAAAGTTCACTAACAGAGTTGGTCATCTCTGGCTCAATCCAAATACCAAACTTAATGCCATGTTTCTTGGCATCGCGCAACAATCCCTCTATTCCTTCGGGCAACTTCTCTGTATCTACCACCCAATCACCAAGTGAAGAATTGTCGGTCTTTCTCTTGTATTTGTCACCAAACCAACCATCATCCATCACGAAGAGTTCACCGCCCATAGAAGCGATGTCGCCCATCATTTGATCCATTCCTTGTTGGTTGATGTCAAAGTAAACGCCTTCCCATGAGTTGAGCAAAATCTTTCGCTCGATGTTACCATGCATCAATTTGTAATTACGTCCCCAACGATGGAAGTTGCGAGAAGCTCCGCTAAGTCCTTCTTTCGAGAAAGTCAAAGCCAATGCGGGCGTAGTGAATGTTTCGCCTTTCTTAAGGTGATATTCAGAGTTGTCCTCGTTGATGCCAGCAAAGAAATAGTGATATTCCGTATCATCGGTGTCAATCTTCAAACGGAAGTTACCCGAATAGCAAAGGGCTGCGCCAATCACGTCACCACTATTCTCACGCGCCTTTCCGTCGAGTGAGAACATCACTTCCGCATGGTCGGTATGTGAATTGCGAGTTCCGTCTTTGTTCTTGATGATTTTCTGACCAGGTTCCAACAACTCTTCAGTCAGTCTTCCTTCGTTAGCCCATGAACCCCACAGATGTGAGAGCCACACTTCACCACGACGAATGGGCAAGCAAGCCGATGCGAAAGTAGTCAGCGTAACGGTTCCCTTTTCGTTATTGGTAATCTCCGTCCAAGTCTCAATCATGTCCACGTCTTTGTATGCGCGATACTTAATGTCAACATTGATGGGGTAAACAACATCCTTGGTGTGGATAGTCGTAACGGTAGCGTGAGCCTCTTCCGTGTTTTCTACCCCCGTAGCAACCAATGCCGTAGACATATTACCGTCTATGTGTCTCATGGCAAGAGCATCTTCGGCTGGCGTGTTCAATCCGTGGGCAGGATAAACTTCCATTCTTCCGTTAGTAGGATATTGTAGATGTCCCAATTCGTTGGCATTCAACTTACTTCCGAAATAAACATACGTAGGTTGTTTGCCATTGTTGACATCCAATACCAAGGTTATATTCTTGGTTTGTACCACCACTTGTTCTGCCATTGCCATTGTGGCAGATAGAAGGGAGACGATACCGATAATCAATAATTTCTTCATGGTATACTTTTGATAGAATAGTTATGTTAGTTAGATTTTTTTAGAATACGCTCACGTTAAGGAACTTACACCATTGCTTGTCAAACTCGTAGTTCTTCACCGATTGCTTCCTGACAATCAGCGTTCCTTCCAAGGTAGTAGACTTGTCAAAACTGCTACTGCTCATCTTGGCGGGTGAAGCACCATTCGATTTCACCTTCTTTAAGTTCACGCAATCAGCAAATGCATTGCCACCGATTTCCTTCAAGCCCGTTGGCAATTCTATTTCCTTCAAGTTAGAACAACCACGGAAAGCGTTGCTGCTGATTTCCTTGATAGATGCAGGAATTTCAATTGCCTCCAATGATGTGCAATTCTTGAACATTTCAGAAGGAATCTTCACCATGGCACTTGGAATGTTAGTCTTTACGAGACTTGAACAATCTTCGAAGATAGCTTCGCCAATCATTTTCAGGGAGTTTGGCAAATACACGCTATCAAGATTAGAACAGTTCTTGAAAGCATCATCTTCGATACGTTGAACGGAATTGGGAATCACAACCGTTTCCAGATTCGAGCAATTCTCGAAAGTGCTTCTCTCGATTTTGGTAAGACCTACTGGCAGACTTACGTTTTCTAATGTAACGCAACCGAGGAACAATGAATGTCCCAACTTGGATACTCCCAATGGGATCTCTATTTCCTTCAAGCTCATGCAATCCTTGAAAAGCATGTCGCCCAACTCGGTCACTCCGTCTGGAATATTTAAGCTTAACAAACTTGAACAACCTTCGAACGTGTCATCAGGAATTTTCTTTAACCTCTGTGGAAGGTCAATGTGTTCCAACGACTTGCAGTTGTGGAAAATGCCAGAACCCATGCTGCTGACGCGGTCGGGAATGGTAACGGATGTCAAACTGGTGCAACCGTCGAACAAACCAGATGGTAGTTCGGAGATTTTCTCTGGTATCGTTATTTCAGTTAAACTCGTGCAATTTTTGAAAGCATCCGAACCGATTTTACAAACGGTCTTGGCGATTTGGATGGAAGTCATTCCCGTGCTTTCAGCAAATGCTCCAGAAGCAATCTCCTCCACGTAGAAAGTGAGACTATCAACCGTGATTTTCTCAGGAATTACGATGTCTCCCACGTAGGGTTCCACGTTCTTGATAACGGTAGCGGTTTGCTTCTTGGCGTTCAATTGGTAATTGATGCCGTCAACTATGTTCTTGCTTGATTTGATACTGGCTGCCTGAACTTGTGTACTTGCCATAAGGACAAATAATAACATCAGGATTTTCGTAGTTATTTTCATGATAAATAGAATTTGATTTTTATTTTCGCAAAGATAAAGATAATTATGCAATTATCAAAACAAAATGATGAAAATTTGAAATATATGATTTAGCCTTGCTAAATATATGCTTTAGCAAGGCTAAACCTATTGTTTGTGTGTTATAAACATGCCAGTTGTACAACCTTCTCAACCGCTTCGCCGATTCTGCTGATGTCCTTGCCACCTGCTGAAGCGTAATGAGGTTGTCCGCCACCGCCACCTTGAATGAGTTTGGCAGCCTCGCGAACTATCTGACCTGCATGTAAATTGTTGTTCTTTACCATATCGTCACTCAGCATAACGCTCAATAACGGTTTGTTACCGCCCGTACTACCGATGACGCAAAGCAAGTTTTCTGGTATGGCTGCCTTTACCTTGAATACCAAATCTTTGGCACTCGCTGGTTGAATGGGAAGTGTGGCTTTCACGACGGTATAACCATTGATGTGTTCCACATGTTCCAACAGCAATTTCAAGTAGCGTTCCAATGCCTGTTGTTGGAAGTTCTCTATTTCCTTCTTCATGTTCTCGTGCTCGTCCATGTACTTTGCAATCACGCCATGTAAGTCTTTGGCATTGTTGAAGAACGACTTGATGTCGCGGAGGGTATCTTCCAATTGGTAGATTGCTTCCTCACAATTCTTTCCCGTAATGGCTTCCACACGACGAATGCCAGCTGCAACGGAACCTTCGCTGGTAATCTTGAACATACCGATGCGTCCAGTAGACTTGGCATGAATACCACCGCAGAACTCACATGAAGGACCGAAGCGAACAACACGTACTTTGTCGCCGTATTTCTCGCCGAACAAGGCAATGGCTCCCATCTTCTTGGCTTCTTCCATCGGCATTTCACGATGTTCGTCTAATGGGATGTCTTGTCGAATCATGTCGTTGACGATTCGCTCTACTTGTCGCATTTCCTCATCAGTTACCTTTTGGAAATGAGAGAAGTCGAAACGCAAGGTGTTAGGACTTACTAAAGAACCCTTTTGTTCTACATGGTCTCCCAATACTTGCTTTAACGCATAGTCGAGTAGGTGAGTAGCGGTATGATTAGCGGCACTTGCCTCGCGCTTGTCAGTATCAACGCAAGCCATGAAGTCAGCATTTGGATTCTTTGGCAATTCCTTCACGATATGAATGCTTTGGTTGTTTTCGCGCTTGGTGTCGATGATTTCCACCGTTTCGTCTTCAGATACGATTACACCTTGGTCACCCATCTGTCCACCCATCTCACCATAGAATGGAGTGTTGTCGAATACCAATTCATAGAATACATTCTTCTTTTGTGTTACCTTACGATAACGTAGGATATGGCATTCATATTCCGTATAGTCGTAACCCACGAATTTCTGTTCGCCAGCCATCAATTCTACCCAATCGGAGTTTTCCACTTGTGCGGCATTACGAGCGCGAGCTTTTTGCTTCTCCATCTCTTCGTTGAATTGCTCCACGTTTACCGTATAGCCGTTTTCGCGACAGATGAGTTCGGTTAAGTCGAGTGGGAAACCGTATGTGTCAAACAAACGGAATGCGGAAACACCATCGAGCACCGTTTCCTTCTTAGCTTTCAGTTCGTCCATCGCTCCATTTAGGAGATTGATACCACGGTCGAGTGTGCGAAGGAAAGAATCTTCCTCTTCTTTCATTACGCGACCAATCAATTCCTGTTGTGCTTTCAACTCTGGGAAAGCATCGCCCATCTCGTTGACAAGTACGGGAAGCAACTTAAACATGAATGCTTCTTTTTGGTCAAGGAAGGTGTATGCATATCTCACGGCGCGACGCAAGATACGGCGAATCACGTATCCAGCCTTGGCATTGGAAGGCAATTGACCGTCGGCAATAGAGAAAGCCACGGCGCGAAGGTGGTCTGCACATACGCGCATAGCCACGTCTATGTCTTCCTTCTCACCATATTTCAATCCCGTAATGCTCTCTTCTTGTTTGATGATGGGTTGGAAAATATCGGTGTCGTAATTGGAATGCTTGCCTTGCAAGGAACGTACGAGACGTTCAAATCCCATACCTGTATCAATCACGTTCATGGAAAGTTTTTCCAAAGAACCATCTGCCTTGCGATTGAATTGCATGAACACGAGGTTCCAAATCTCGATTACCTGTGGGTCGTCCTTGTTGACGAGTTCTCTTCCTGGTACCTTTGCCTTTTCCTCTGGTGTGCGAGAGTCGAGGTGTATCTCAGAACAAGGTCCGCAAGGTCCCGTATCTCCCATTTCCCAGAAATTGTCGTGCTTGTTTCCGTTGATGATATGGTCGGCAGGAACATGCTTAGCCCAATAGCTGGCTGCTTCATCGTCGCGTGGGATATTTTCCTCTGGTGAACCTTCGAATACCGTTACATAGAGGTCGGCGGGATTGAGGTGCAGAACATCTACCAAGTATTCCCAAGCCATATCGATGGCACCTTCCTTGAAATAGTCGCCGAAACTCCAGTTGCCCAACATCTCAAACATGGTGTGGTGATAAGTATCGTGTCCCACTTCCTCCAAGTCGTTGTGCTTACCGCTAACGCGAAGGCATTTTTGTGTATCGGCTCTTCTGCGTGGCTCTGGCTCACGAGTGCCGAGAATGATGTCTTTCCATTGGTTCATTCCTGCGTTGGTAAACATCAGCGTGGGGTCGTCTTTGATAACCATGGGGGCTGACGGTACGATAGTGTGTCCTTTCGACTCGAAGTAATTTTTGAATGAGTCGCGGATTTCTTTTGCTGTCATCATATTTATTGGTATTTAATTGTTTCTTTTTAAGTGGTTGCAAAATTACCAAAAAAATATCAAAATTCATGTTGAAGTAGCGAAAAAAACACTATATTTGCAGTTCAATTACAATTTGTACCCAAAAACAAGGATTTATGGCATTGAATACTGACAAGAATACGAAACTTTATTATTCCATCAAGGAAGTTGCGGGAATGATTGGCGTCAACGAGAGTTTGTTGCGCTATTGGGAAAAGGAGTTCCCACATTTGCGCCCAAAGACTATCAGTACCAACAATGTCAGACAATACACGGAAAAAGACATTGAACAGATTAGGTTAATTTATAATCTGGTGAAAGTGCGTGGCTTTAAGTTGGCTGCTGCCCGTAAATACTTGAACGAGAATAGGGGAGGGTTAGACAGAAGCAACGACGTATTGGAAACCTTGATGTCTGTTCGCGACCAATTGAAGTTGTTGAAGAGACAACTTGAATCGTTGACGTAAATTTTGATGTATGAAGGAGGAAATACGACGGAGAAAGTGGTCGCCAAAGGCGAGAAGGAAGTGGTGAAGGATGAAGCACTTCCTACATCAAACCTACAAGACTGTGCGCAGCGCATTACTTCCTCCTTCCGAATTCCACCATCCTCCTTCACATTCTCTGTTGAGGATGTGTCTATTTTGACACACCCTCAACAGAGGTCTTACATGAGGTGTTAGGTGAGGTCTTACATGAGGTGTTACATGAGGTCTTGAAAATGTCAAATCATTGATATATAGAGATTTATCAGAAAATACATGAGGTCTTGAGATGTTTTGAAAAATTCATAGTTGTGGCAATGTTGTGAGTCAACTTTTTCTAAGGTAAACACTGTTTGCACTATCATCGAACAATAACTTTCTTTGTTGTTCCATCGTTGTATTTGATGACTACCAATCCTTGGTAAGATGGAGTAACACGTTTTCCGTCAAGGCTGAATCGTCCCACTTCACGTACTTCATCGAATGGTAAGTTTATTACGTCCATTGCGATTTCCTCTTCCGTCAATGCCACGATGTTGCCGAATTCTCCCCAAGGAGAAGATGATTGATAGTTACCGATGGATTGTGCTGGCACATGCAATGTGGCATCTTTATTATTATAATACTCAAATGCATCAACCGAAGTATTTGGTACTACCTCTGAATAATAATATATGTCTTTCAAAGACTCGCATTTCCAAAACAATCCTTCATTGATGACAGTCACGGAACTTGGAATATAAATGGTGGTCAAATTCGTACAGTGTGCAAATGCATATCCGCCAATTTCTTTTACGGAATTTGGAATTACCAAAGATTCCAATTTGGAACAGCCAGAGTATCTATAACTAATTATTTATCAGTGCTTTTGCTTTTAAACGGTAGAAAAGTGAAACCATAGATTCTATGAGTGATAAAAAAGTCGAAGATTTAACACTTTTAACTTTACGAAACCACAAAAAATATAAAAATGTGCAGTTTTTGATCTGTTAATATCTATGAACAGTTCTGTATTGTGAGGTAAAACTGCGACAGAATGTCGCAGTTTTACCTTAGAGTTCAAAGACGATGACAATGCCTTTTAATTACGCACAGGAAATTACATCAACCATAAGAATTGTAACGTCCAACTAGCCTATCCCTTTGCTATGATACAAGAGAATAAACCATTGGATAACAACTTCAACTTGGTACAAATTTGCTACACTAGCATATTTACCAATGAGGGGTATAGATACGGCTATAAATATTACATGTTTATCCAATTTGCTTCTTCATGCATCCAACTTTCTATTACAGCAATTTTGTCCTCGTCCCCATCTTTAGCTTTGCCCAAATAACATGATAGATGTTCTTTATTTATGTAGCTTAGAAACAGCAATAAGCTCTTCGCTGTTTGTATTTTTTCTTGTTTGGTGAAATAAGGAGTAATAGTATCTAATGCATACACATTTTCCATCATATGGCTTTCCCCATTTAAGGCCAATCTGCACATGAAGTTTTCATAATATCCTCGTTTTTCTTCAGGTATGATATTTAGTACACCTTCACGACACATCATTGTTTCAAAACTTGTATTATAGCAAAAACTTGAAAAGGCTTCGACAACGCGTCTCATGATATTTCCGATACTACTATCTTCTTGATCATCTACATCATCTGTTTTTTTTGCATACTCATATACAGCCTCCAATAGTCTCTTATATTCATTGGAAATCTTGCGCTTTGTCAATTGTTTATCGACAAGTTCCAAGTATGTTTTATCATTTCCGTTGCCGCCATTTAGTTCCGAACGTACTTTTATCAAGTCAAACGCTGAACGAAGGTCATGGGTCATGACCAAAATTCGACTATTTGAGTTTCCCTTTTTTATGCTGCTAAATTGATAACGCAACAGAGAAAGTACCCCCAGTCGATTACCATCATCGAAACTGGATATTGGATCATCTATTACTATTAGTATCTCGTCTTTGTATTTATCCTCTTTTTTCTTGTTGATGAATAGTTTTGCGAAGAAGTAACACAGGCCAAGAACATTTCTCTCGCCTACGCTAATTTTCTTAGGAGGCACATCCTTTCCTCGAATTTTCAATTTGTAGCATCCATCTCCAGCAACTAGTTTCGCCTTCTTGTCGCTATAGAATACGTATTGTAATTGCTCATTGATGTAGTTCAATGCAATGTCTGTTCGCTCAATCTGCGCTTTTAAGTCTTTTATATCACTCTCTATTTTCTTCTTTTTTGCATTCAATTCCAATAGGACCTTCGTACAATCTTCATAGGCTTTGCTTGCACTATTGTACCCATTCAATAACGTATTTAGACGTTTTCTTGCAAGTAACTCATTCTCTTGCAACACTTTTTCCTTTAGTTTCTTTCGTTCATTGACTGAACGATTAAAAGTTGCAACACACATTTTAAGAGTTTCTATTGTGTCCTTATAATTTGCTACATGTGTAACATAACTATCCATCTCTTCTGCATTAAAGGGGGCCTCCATTGTTCCATAAATGTCCCTTTTCCTGACTTTGATTCTATTCTTTATTGTAGTTACGTCTTTATTCAACTGCTCGATTGCAAGTTGAACATCTTTAATTTCCTTTGAATTCAAATTATTAGGAAATGCAGGCAAAGTTGTTGCCATGTCTGGGAACAACTCTATAGCTGTATCTAACTCTTTATTATATAATTCAGACTCTTTGTTTAGTAATTGCTTCAATGTGTCACCAATGTTCACATAATCCTGTTCTCCAGCCTCCCTAAGACATAAAGGACAGAAAGGCCACTTTTCTTCTGTCAATTGCCTTGTAGCATCTATAGAATAGTGACCTGAATGTTCCTGGAGAAAAGTCAGAAGTCTTCGTTCTCGGTCACTCAATTCAGGTTTCTCGACTTTTTTCTCTAGCAGTGCATTTACAGTACTCAAATCCGCAGGCATTTCTAAAGGCGTTGATTCCCATACAATTTCTTGGGCTTCATTGGTTTGAGTATATAGGCTAAAATCATCATTAAGCCGTCGTCGCAATACATCTTCTGTTTCTATCGGTTCTTCTTTATCTGCCAAATTCTTTACAAAATCTTCCGTAACACGGCTTTTCACAGTGTTACCCTTTACATCTCTGTCAGTATCTGCCCAACCTCCATCTTTCCGCAGTTCATCTCTGATTTTGTTAAAAAAATACTGTGGAGATGAAGTATCACTTGCATTTTCGTATTTTTCTTTCAAGGCTGTTTGTTCTACAATCTTATTATCAACGACCGCCCCTTCTGCTTTTTTTGTTGTGATTTGTGTATCTAAATCCACCTGTTCACCCATCATTACAATGGTTTCCAACCCTTTGCCTTTTGTCCTTACATTCTCTTGGACAAATTCCTCGTCAAAGATAAAGACAGAAGTTTCTTTGTCTTCTGGAATAACAGCATCAGAAGTAATGGTAAATGGAAGGTTTCCGTCTTCCTCAGGTTGCTTACTATCCTTGCCTACTAATTGTCGTATGGCTTTTGCAATAGATGTTTTCCCACTGCCATTTCGTCCATATATGATGCTCAAAGTTTGGTTTGGGGTGAACAAACTAAACTCGGTAGGTTGTTCAAAGTAGCCTCCTTTTATTGTTATCTTCTTAAATTCCTCGAACATAGCAAATTAATCAATTTTTACAGTTCGTACAAATCGTCCAATTGTATTTCGGCCTGAACATCACCCCAATACTCATTACGGGTCAGTCCATCAGTGGTAACCATGATGGAGTGAATGGCTTTCTTGGTGCCTGTTACAGTCTGAAATACATTTCGTTTACGGGCAAGTTCACCTGCATAATCGGAAGTGATGGTGTATGATTCCTTCGAGTATTTCATTTCGCATACATCAATTATCCCATCACTGCGGTCTATAAGCAGGTCTATCTGAACTCCAGGCCTTCCGATACTCTCATCCGGCAAGCTACGCCATGCATATTCGTTTGTCAGTATTCCGCTGATGCCTAGTTTCTTTTTAATCTGGTCAACGTGCCATAGGCAAGTACGCTCAAATGCCAAGCCGCACCAAGTATTATACTTTGGTGTTCCCAACATGGATCTCCAATAGTTTGAGCCTTGACGTACTCCGTCTATGTATTCGTAATAGAATAATGTATAATGATCTATCAGCTGGAAGATGTCCGATTTTGTCCGATACCCCATCATGGTATAACTTCTAATGAATCCACACCACTCCAAATCTTTCAGAATGTCAGAGAATGCTCCGTTGTCTTCAAATTTTCCTGCTGCCAACAACTCTTGTCGTGTCATGCCCATCTTTTTCTTGGCCAACAACTCAATTACACGGACGTATGGCTCGGGCTTTTTGAACAAAGAAGCATATAGCATCTCAAATTCGTCATGCAGCTCTCCGTCAGGCGAAAAAATCAGTCTGTCAATCTCGGATGTAATGCTCATTCCTTTTTGCAACAAGCTCCAATAATATGGGACACCGCCAAATATCATATAGGCCTCCAGCATCTGTTTGCGGTTCAACACAAGACCTCTTGACAGAGCTAACTTCTCGCATAACCCCAGAGGGAAAGGATTAAGTGATATACGATGGTTCAATCGATTGTGCAGACCGCCCTTATTCTTGATGATTCTCTTGACCATCCACGAGGTACTGCTTCCACATACCACAAAGACAATATCTTTTCGTGCTGAAGCCCATCCATTCCAAAACGATTCCAGTTCTGAGAGAAATCCGGAGCGTGGAGCATCCATCCACGGCAATTCGTCAAGGAAAACAACTTTTTTGCCCTCAGGCAGATTCGTGATGAATCGTTTGAGTTCACTGAAAGCATCGCCCCAGTTGGTTAGTTCTGGAGTATCTTTCTGCCCTTGTTCTTTGAGGGCACGACGGAAACGTACCAACTGCTTTCTTGCAGTCAAATTTGCAGCTCCGGTAAATTGGAAGTCGAATCGGTTTTCAAAGGTTTCTCTGATTAGAAAAGTCTTGCCAACACGACGTCTTCCATACACTGCAACAAACTGAGAGTACTCTTCGTTGAGAGCATTCTGTAATACTTGTTTTTCTTTTTCTCGACCAATCAGCATGACATTCTTTAATTTTGAATTACGCCACAAAGATAATACTTTTTCGTGGGAAAACAAGCGGAAAGATAAGAAAAAACAAAGATTCCGCTGATTTATTAACGAAATCCAATATTAGCATGTGATTTTATGTTCAGTTAAATGTTATATTTTACCGAAATGTGCATAACTGGAGAAAAAGAAAGTTGGATTCGATAAAATTTGCGACTCCACAAGACCAATGGAATAATAATTGAAGTTTTATAACAGGTAAAACCATATATAATAATTCGGGCGGAAACTTGCAAAATATCGCAGTTTCCGCCCAAGATAAAATTACAGAACTGAGTTAAATTCTTATGGCTTAGTGATTATATCCCAAAGCTCATCGTAGTTCTTAACCACATCGTATGTGACATGACTATCTGAGATTGTGGCGAAGTGCCGACTTGCACATTCTATCTTCACGCTTTCGGCTCGACGGTAGTCTTTTAGACTATCCTTGTCGTAGCCTTTCGTTTCAGCCACAAAGTAGATGTGCTTGATGTCGCTGCCCTCATGGAATACCACGGCCCAGTCTGGATTATAGTGACCGACAGGCGTATTGATATAGAAGCCATTGGGAAGTTTCGTGTAGACAGCAACCTCATTACGCGATTCCAACTGATTAGCGAAGTCCATCTCAATGCCTTTTGAGTCAACTACCACAAGGTCGTAGAGAGACTTGTGCGACTTCAAGGCGTTCACACCCTAGCGACCTTTCAGAGCCGATGCTTCTGTTTAATCATGTAAATCACACAGGTTCCATATATATCTATTCGCTTTGTTCATCGGTAATTAAATGTTTTGTCTTTAACAACAACCAGCCACGGTCTTAGACCGATGTTATGATTACCACATTCAGCTTCTATACTGCCTCAAAAACTCTATCACAGCCTCATGCTGCCGCTGTTGCTGCACCATCCACTCGTTATAC
>OCTX012142096.1_pt1 | contig 15269 bp, 15 predicted proteins | sample 1539691 | NCBI WGS metagenome assembly OCTX01 (sample SAMN02144231, study PRJEB22623) | gut metagenome | biome: sheep rumen | host: Ovis aries | place: New Zealand | reverse complement strand
AGTCCTCGTAGCCCATGTCGTAGCGCACGCCGTCCGCCACGATATATCCCTTTCCGCCGATATTAAAGACGCCTGCTTCGCGGCGCTCAAGGAAATACTGCGTTCCGAAGTTGTGCCAGATGTCGATGCCCTTGTCGATCGGGACCTCTTCCTTCACAGGCATGATCCCTAAAACGACCACGCGGTCTACATGGGAATAGGTCGCCTTTACTGTGTCCGGCACATACAGATCTGTGATCAGGAATTCCTTCCTGAGTTCTTCCGTCGTATACCGCTTTACGTCATTCGGGCTTGCAGAATAGCGAATATCCATTTTTTCCTCCAAATCATTATTTGATCACGAATTCCGTCTCTCCGTCGAAGAGATAGACGTTCTCCACCGGAATGGAGAAAGTGATCGTCGAATCGATCTCCGGTGTGTCATGCGGATCGACCTTAAGGATCGCTTTGTCCTCATCTGCCGTCACGTATACATTCGTGTTGTCACCGAGCATTTCCGTCAGTTCCACGTCAGCTGTGATCTGATAGGCGCCTGCGGTCCTCCCAAGCTCAATGTGCTCGGGCCTGAAACCGAAGACGATCTCTTTGCCTTCGTACTGCGCAGCTTTCGCGCCCAGCTTCTTCTCAATGCTCAGCTCATTGGCGCCGAAGCGGATCTTTCCCTGCTGCACTGTCCCGCGGATGAAGTTCATCGGCGGCTCTCCTATGAATCCGGCGACGAAAACGTTGGCGGGATCATAATAGAGCTCGTAAGGCGTACCGATCTGCTGCACATAACCGTCCTTCATGACGACGATGCGGTCGGCCAGTGTCATGGCCTCGGTCTGGTCATGGGTGACGTAGATCGTTGTCGCGCCGGTAGATTTGTGGATCTGCGCGATCTCTGAACGCATCGTGACACGCTGCTTGGCGTCAAGGTTGGAGAGCGGCTCGTCCATCAGGAAGACGCCGACCTTGCGGATGATCGCGCGGCCGATCGCGACACGCTGTCTCTGTCCGCCGGAAAGAGCTCTGGGAAGACGGTCCAGATAGTCCGTCAGGCCGAGGATACCGGCTGTGTGTTTGACCTTCTCCTCGATGACCTCTTCGTCGACGCCCTGCAGCGTCAGACCGAAAGCGATGTTGTCGAATACGGTCATCTGCGGGTACAGCGCGTAGCTCTGGAATACCATCGCGACCTCCCTCTCGCGGGGGCCCATCTCATTGGCTCTTTTCCCGTTGATCAGGAAATCGCCGTTGGAGATGTCCTCAAGTCCGGCGATCATGCGGAGCGTCGTGGACTTTCCGCAGCCGGAAGGTCCGACAAAGACAATGAATTCTCCCTTCTCAATCTCAAGGTTGAAATTGTGGACGGCATGATATCCGTTGGGATAGATCTTATTGATGTTCTTCAGCGTTAAATATGCCATTTTACTGCCTCCTCACACATTGTTGGCTTCCGTCGCCCCTGTCTGCAGCGCCCCCGGCCGGATCTTTTTGCTGTCAGAATCCGTTGTAGGCGGTTCCAGTTTGTCAGGTGTGTAATTTTTCGGCGAGACGCCGTACTTCTTTTTGAACAGACGGGAAAAATACAGGGGCTCCTGAAACCCGCACTGTCTTGCGATCTGTGAGATACTGGACCCGCAGCCGGAAAGAGCCAGATTGTTGGCCGCGTTCTCAAGTCTCTTATCTGTCAGGAACTGCCTCGGTGTCATTCCGACCTCATTCTTGAACAGTTTTTTGAGGTATTCAAAACTGAAAGGCATGCTCTGCAGATACGCGTTCAGATCGTAGTCCGCGTCAGGATAATTGTTAAGGATGTTGTTGATGATCTGCTGGACGGTCTCGCTGTACACGATGTCGGAAGTGAGCATATGCACAGTGGACGCGATCAGCTGGCCGTAGACCGGCAGTAGTGTCGTCCTGCCCAGTCCGTTATTGGAATAGTAATAGAACGCCGCTTCGAAAGCCTGCCTCAGAAATTCGTTCGATCCGCAGCAGATTACGACAGGCTCCTTATAGTTGAGCGTCGTGTCCGTCATATTGATGTGAATATTCGTAAATCCTGTATCACTCTGATTGGAATGGGGGAGCAGCGGCGGAATGACAACGACACTGTCCTTCCCATAGCGAAGGACTCTGTCCTTAAAACGCAGCTCACCGCTTCCGCTTGTACAGTATATCAGCTCGCAGCTCTCATGCGCATGATCCGAAACCCGCAAGGTAATTGCATGTCTTCCCACGTAGATGATATCATTCATTACAAATCTTCCTTTTTCCTCTTGATCTCCGTATAAGCAAGTACAAAGGGAGCTACTCCTTTGGCGTCGTTCTCGACGACCGGCTCCGAAATGTAATACTCGTAGGAGCCATCCCTGCGCCTGTTGTTCTCAGGTCCCAGTCCCGCCACGAGGCAGATCCCTCCCAGGTTGAGCCCCGTTTCGGTAAATGTCAGATAGCGGTCCATAATACCGAGGAAAGTCTTTTCTCCCAGCTCCGAGAAGCTCTTTTCCAGAACGCCCAGCCTGGCGCCCTTGAGCATGGCATACGCCATCATGGCGCTCCCGCTGGTCTCTAAATAGTTGCCTTCTCTTCCCTGCTGATCGGGGACCTGCCAGTACATTCCGTTCACGGGATCCGCGTAGCCGCGCATGCTCTCCATCAGGTCTTTAAAGATCTCCTGAAGATCCGCCCTGTCCTTTCCTTCCGGAAGGATCTCCATGAGATCCGCCAGGGCGACGGCGAACCAGCCCAGAGAACGGAGCCAGAAGTTCCCGGAACACCCGGTCACAGGGTCCGCCCAGAAAGCCTTCCTCGAGGCGTCGTATCCGTGATAATACAGCCCCTTTTCAGGTGACCGCATCCTCTTGCTGACTGTCCTGATCTGATTCACTGTATCGGAAAAATCCCCGTCTCCGAAGTTCTTCACATACAGCGCGTAGAAAGGCTGCGCCATGTAGATGCCGTCGAGCCAGACCTGGTCGGGATAGATAGCTTTGTGCCAGAAATTTCCTTCGAAGGTGCGGGGCTGGACCTTTAACTGATCCATCAGCCGGTCCGCGGCGAGGCGGTATTTGGGGGTCCCCGTCTTCCTGTAAAGTTCAAACAGCACTCTTCCCTCGTTGATGTCGTCAAGATTGGCCTTTTCGGGCTGCAGTGTCAGAATGCTGCCGTCCTCCTGCACGAAATGATCGATGACCTTCTCCGCGAATTCGGCATATCTGCCGTCTCCCGTGATGGAAGTCATCTCCATAAGGGCTGTGAGCATACATCCGTCGATGTAGTTCCAGGTGACCTTTTTGCCTTCTCTGATCTTCTCCAGGTTCCAGGCTGTGCGCTCCGGTTCGGATTCCTCGATGAGGCGCAGCACATATGCATCGATCCTGCTAAAATCCGTCATACCTGTTCAAATCCTTCCGTAGTGATCTTTTCGTAGTGATCCGCGACCAGCATCTCCCCGTCCTGTCCGCTCATCTTAACGTTCCGCACCTCGATCTCGCGGACATTGTCCAGATAGAGGCCGAGCTTTAATCTTTCAACGGCAAAATTCTGCATTGCCGGCGTGTGGGGCCTTGCGTCCTTCGCGAACGCCACGGAGATGTTCTCCAGGATCACCTTGTCAATGGGACTCTCCGGCAGGCCGTCGATGTAACAGGCCGCCGCTTCCGCGTCCGTGCACACCATATTCCGGAAGCAGAATGTTCCCAGATGAGGCGTGCGGTCATCCACGGGCAGGTGTTCTCTCGACCACACATATTCCGTGAATCTGTCAGGATCGCAGCAGTTATACCACATGTTGATCACGATCGGGGTGAGGACCCCGTCCATGCGGATATTGTCAAACAATACATTCGTAATAATGCTGTCTTTCCCTCTGCCCCTGCGGGTCTTGATCCTGAGACCTCTGTCCGTCGCATGGAAAAGACACTGTGTAACGCTTACATTTCTGATCCCTCCGGCAAGCTCGCTTCCCAGTGTCAGCGCGCCGTGCCCGAAGTCCATCAGGCAGTTGCGGACGGTGTGATGGTCCGCGGGCATTCTGTACTTGCGGGCCATCTCTATTTTGCCCGATTTGACCGCAATACAGTCATCTCCCACGGAGAAGCGGCATCCGACGATCTCAACGCCGTCACAGCCTTCCGGATCGATCGCGTCCGTATTGGGGCTGTCCTTGGGCGCCTCTATATAGAGGTCGTACATGCCGATGTTCCGGGAATAAAGAGGGTGCATGTGCCACGAAGGGCTGTTCGCGACCGTCACGCCGTGGAACGTCACGTTCTCACAGCGGTTCAGGAATACGGCGCGCGGTCTTTTGGCCGGAAAGTCTTCGAATCCCTTCCACCAGTCCCCGTTCTGCGCGTTCCCGTCGATCCTTCCGCGGCCGACGATCCTGATATCCTTCGCGTAAGCTCCGTATATGAGCGACTGGTAGCTCGCGTCCTCGTTTCCCTCGAAGGAAGAGAGGGGCGTCTCGCCGCCGCTGAACGGGTCTTTCGCCACATCCGCGAGGATCGCGTACCGTTCCCGGTCCGTGGAACCTAGAAGGACCGCTTTCTCGCTGAGTTCCAGCGTAATATGGCTCCTGAGCGAGATCGGCAGCGTCAGCGTGGAGAACGACGCACTGTTCCCGGAGACGAAGGGGCAGGAGGTCGCACTGACGGTCTACGCGGACGATTTCTCAATGAGAAGATGCCGCCTCAGGTCCACGCAGGACACGCTCTTTCTCGGCCCGCTCCCGCATGACCTCATCGAGCGGTATGAAGGTTTTCTTCCCGATCCGCTGCGGCAGGACAGGGAATGCCGCCAGTATTTTTACGACTGCCTCATTGAAGGGACCGTGGATTTCATTTTCGGATGCGGCAGGACGCTGTTCGAGGACTGCGAACTGCGCTCCCTCAAAGACGCCCGGGACATCGGCTATGTCGCGGCTCCGGCCCACGCCCTCTCCCAGACAGAGGGATTTCTCTTCAGGAACTGCCGCTTCACGGCGGAACAGGGCGTAACTCCCGGGAGCATCTATCTCGCCAGGCCGTGGAGAGACTACGGGCTGTGCTGTTTTGACCACTGCTCATACGGAGATCACATCGATCCTTTGGGATTCGACAAGTGGAACGATACCGACAGGGACCGCACGGCGCGTTTCTACGAGATCCCGCCGGTCCCGGGCAGAGTGAAATGGGTGAAATGATCCGGCTGTCTCCCTCACAGTCGGCAGTATGAAATGCATAATGAAACGGGGCCGGCATCGCACCGGCCCCGTTTTGAACAGGCTCTGTTTATCGTATCTCTTACAGCTCGCAATTGCCCACAGTCCTGGGGAAAGGCAGCACGTCCCTGATATTGCCCATTCCGGTCAGGTACATGACGCAGCGCTCGAAGCCGAGGCCGTAGCCCGCGTGGCGCACGCTCCCGTACCTGCGCAGATCCAGATAGAACTGGTAGGTCTCTTTCTCCATTCCCAGCTCGTCCATTCTCTTCTCCAGCTTCTCAAGGTCGTCCTCGCGCTGGCTTCCGCCGATGATCTCGCCGATCCCGGGCACCAGGCAGTCCATCGCCGCGACCGTCTTGCCGTCCGGATTCTGCTTCATATAGAAGGCCTTGATCTCCTTGGGATAATCGGTCACGAAGACAGGGCGCTTGAACACTTCTTCGGTGAGATAACGCTCGTGCTCGGTCTGCAGGTCGCATCCCCAGTACACCTTGAAATCGAAGTTCTTGTTGTTCTTCTCAAGGATCTCTATAGCCTCCGTGTAGGTCACATGGCCGAAATCGGAGTTCATGACGTGGGTGAGGCGGTCGATGAGGCCCTTGTCCACGAACTGGTTGAAGAACTTCATCTCCTCGGGCGCGTTCTCGAGAACGTAGCGGATGACATACTTGAGCATGGCTTCCGCGTTCTCCATGTCGTCCTGAAGGTCCGCGAAGGCCATCTCAGGCTCGATCATCCAGAACTCCGCCGCATGGCGGGTCGTGTTGGACTTCTCGGCGCGAAATGTGGGGCCGAAGGTATATACGTCGCGGAAAGCGTAAGCGAACGTCTCGACGTCCAGCTGTCCGCTGACGGTCAGGTTGGTGGGCTTTCCGAAAAAGTCCTTGGAATAATCCACCTTTCCGTCCTCGGTGAGCGGAAGGTCGTCCAGAGGAAGTGTCGTCACCTGGAACATCTCGCCCGCGCCTTCAGCGTCGCTTCCCGTGATGATGGGGGAGTGCACATAGACGAACCCCCTCTCCATGAAGAAAGAGTGGATCGCGTAGGCGATCAGCGATCGGACGCGGTAGGTCGCCGTAAATGTATTGGTGCGGGGACGAAGGTGCGGGATCGTCCTGAGGTACTCGAAGCTGTGGCGCTTCTTCTGCAGCGGATAATCGGAACCGGAAGCGCCTTCCAGCTCGATCTTTTCGACCTGCATCTCCAGCGGCTGCTTCGCGTTCGGTGTCAGCACTATTTTGCCGGTCGCGATGACCGCCGCGCCGACGTTCATCTTCGCGACTTCGCCAAAATTCTGAAGTTCCTTACTGTATACCAGCTGAAGCGTCTGGAAGCAGGAACCGTCGGAAAGAGCGATGAAGCCCACCGCCTTGGAATCGCGGTTGTTTCGGATCCATCCGCCCACAGTGACCGTCCTGTCCGCGTAACTCTCTTTGTTGTCGAATAACTCGCGCGCTGTCACGAGTTCATAATCCTGTCTCATATTTACCTCCATGCCGGAGCATGCGGCCTTTGGTACAGCTTCCGCGTATGCGTCTGCCCGGGTCTTCCTGCTCCCTGTGTCCGTTGTTTACTGTGCCGCTTCCGTCTCTGCCGCTGCCGCGGTATCTCCTGTCGCTCCTTCATCGGATGCGGGCGCTACGACTTTCGTCTTGCTCTTAAGGAAATCCATGATCGCCTGTCTGTCGAGCACTTCCCTGTACGCTTCCACGTCTTCCCTGGGGACATCGCTCACGGATGTGTAACCGCTGGCGCTGTTCACCGCGGTCTCCAGTTCCGCCTGGAACTGGTCATCGGTCATGACCAGGCCTTCCTTGTCGCCGATCGCCTTCAGGATGATGACCCTCTTTACGCTCTCCGATGCCATCGCCCTGATATCGTCAAGATAACCTTCCTCCGTGGAGCCGTAAGCGAGCTGCATGAGGGTCTTCAGATCCAGTCCGTACTGCATCGCGTATGTCGTCAGCTCCTGCACCATCGATTCGGTGACGCGCTCCACCATCGCGGACGGAACTTCCTGCTTGAAAGTGCTCTTTTCCGCGAGCGCGTTCTTGATGGCCTCTTCCAGTTTCTGGGTGTACTGGCTCTCGTTGCTCTCGATCAGGTAGTTCCTCACATAGGTGCGGAACTCGTCCACAGAAGCGATCGCGTTCCCGAACTCATCCATGATGCCAAGATCCGCCACAAATTCGTGAGTAAGCTCCGGAATGTTGTATTCCTGGATGGAGTTGATCGTTACGTCAAATTCCGCGGCGACGCCTGCCTTGGTCGTATCGCTGTAGTTCTCGGGGAATGTGAGCTCCAGCGTGACCGTCTCGCCGACTTCGTGGCCGATCAGCCCGCTCTCGAATCCGTCGATAAAGCTGCCGGAACCGATCGTCAGGTCATAGCCCTGATCGCTGCCGCCCGCGAATTCTTCTCCGTCGATCCTGCCGACGTAATCGATATTGACGATATCGCCATCCTCAACGGTGGTCCTTCCGTCTACTTCCTGAAGCTCCCTCTTGGATTCCCGCACTTCGTAGATCTTATTCTCGACCTCTTCATCCGAGACTTCCGCAGCAGGCTCCACTTCGACCGTGAGCGAAGCGTAGTCGGCCGGAAGTTCCACGTAATCCGCCGCGGTGATCCCGGAGAGATAAGCAGTCGGATCGTTCTGCCATTCCAGTTCGGCAGCGACCTCCGGGGAGGCCTCCTGTGTTGTCGCAGCCGCCGCTGACTCGGTGACCGGTTCTGTCTGGCTGTTTCCGCAACCCGCAGCCGCAAAGACCACGGCCGCTGTCAGCATTGCCGCAAAGATTCTCTTTTTCATAAAATATTCTGCCTTTCTATTTAATAATTTCTTTCAATATTCTTTGAAAATAATGAGAACAACTAGTACAGTGTAGCACAAACAGCCGCTTCTTAAAAGCCATTTGACACACAGATTTCTTAACTTATCGTTAAATTCTGTGTAAAAACTGTGATTTTTCGTGCGCTTATATCCCATTCGCGTGTTGCCATGCCCCCCATTCAATGTTAAAATGCTTAGTAACGTATTTGAGGAGGGTTCAGATATTGAAAACAGGAACTATTATTTTACTGGTCATTCTCGCGGTCCTGGTCGGAATACTGGTCGCGCTGTATTTTTTCGGACGCCGCATGCAGGAGAAACAGGAACAGCAGAATGCGCAGCTGCAGGCCAGCAAACAGCCTTTCGTGATCATGGCTGTCGACAAGAAGCGCCTTAAACTCAAGGAGTCCGGGCTTCCCGACGAGGTGATCAATAATACCCCGTGGTACGCGAAGCGCGCCAAGGTGCCGGTCGTCAAGGCCAAGATCGGGAACAGGTTCATGAACCTGATCGCGGACGAGAACGTATTTGACTATATTCCGATCAACAAGCAGGTCAAGGCCATGATCAGCGGCATTTACATCGTCGAGGTCAAGGGAATGCGCGGTCAGAAGCTCGTATCCGACAATCCGGTGAAGAAGAGCTGGTGGCGCAGGCAGATGGATAAGCTCAGGGAGAAAGCAGGAGCGAAACCCGTCAAATAAAAACGAATAGGGCATAGTTAAGGGGTGCCGCACTAAGAAACAGATCTTAGTGCGGCACCCCTTTCCATAATCAGCCGCTGACGGGCTCCGCCCTGACCGTCACCGCGTATTCCGCCGGTCCCGACCCTTCAGGAGTCAGCGTATAGCGGATCCGGGCGTGAAAATTGTCCCCGATCTCGCGCACCGCGACGAGCCGCGTTCGGATCGTCATGGGAATATCCCCGTACGGTGTACCGTACATGCAGCGATGCTCCTTTTCGGGTTCGAACCGCATTTTCACGCGGATCTCCCCGCTCCTTACGATCTCACACCCGATCTCTGAGAACTTCATCACCGACTCCGTGGCCGCGCCGCTCCCGGGATCTTCCTCCCTGTAACGAAATGTATAGACGGCGCTGTCCGGTCCGCCGCTGCCGTTAATAGTCTCCCCCAGGGTCTTCTCGAAGACGGCCCGGCAGCAAGTCCTCGTGCTGTCCCTGCGTCCGTCCCCATAGATCTCCTCTCCGGTCACGGTGAGCAGCACTTCTTTTCCGGATCCGGTCCCGGAAGGCGTCATTGCTCCTTCTCCTCAAGGATCTTGCCTCTCATGAATTCCCACTGAAGGGCGATATGGTTCCTTGCCGCTTTCTCCGCGCATTCCCTGTCACCGGCAAGGATCGCTTTATAGATCTCCTTGTGCTCTGTGATCAGGTGCTCGTAGCGCTCGTCGTCCCGCAGACATTCATAGCGGTATCGGTAGATGTTGTCCGCAAGCCCGTTCAGGATCGTGCGAAGCTTCTCGTTCTTAGCCGCCTTCACGATCGCGTCGTGGAACTTCCCGTCCACCTCAGCGATCTCCATGCTGTCCCCGATCCGCGTGCTCTTGATGAACGCGTTCAGGGCGTCACGCAGGCCGGTCTTCTCCTCCTGTGTGATCCGCTCGCTCGCGAGGCCTGCGCTGAGCTGCTCCAGCGCGCTCCTGACCTCCATGACCTCCTGCAGGTCCTCGAGTGTCATACCGGAAACTTTCGCGCCGCTTCCGGGGACAATGGCCACAAGGCCCTCGAGTTCCAGCATACGGATCGCTTCCCTGATCGGAGTCCTGCTGGTCCCCAGCATCTTGCCGAGCTTCACTTCCGTAAGCCTTTCTCCGGGTTTGAGCTTTCCTGTAAGGATCGCTTTGCGAAGCGACACGAACACCGCGTCCCGCAGCGGCATCGACTGCTGGTCGCCCGTCATGGACATCTCTACCGTCAAATTGTTGTCCTGTCCCATATCAGCCCCCTTATATCCGGTAAATAAATCTGGTGGAGAACACCTGACACCTCTGCCCTCTGTCTGTTGCCATATAGGATTCGGCTGCTTTATCTGCCTGTTCACTATCTGTAAAAACAGAGAATACCGTAGGTCCGCTTCCGGACATCCTTGAGACGACCGCCCCTCTACTCTCAAAGAACCTCTCTATCTCGCCGATCTCGGGATACATCGCGCCTGTCACTTCCTCGAGAACATTGACGCACTGCTCCGCCATGCCCCAAAGGTCTCCGCGCTCTATCGCGCCGATCTGAGCGTCGATATCCGGATGCCTTACGGGTCCGAGCCCGTCATATTTCCTGTACACCTCCGCAGTGGAGACTCCGAAGGAGGGCTTACAGATCACAAGCCCGCACTGAGGCGCGTCCGGAAGGACCGTCAGGATCTCGCCGATCCCCTCCGAGAGCTGTGTCCCGCCCGTTACGCAGTAGGGTATGTCCGCGCCTAGCGACGCGCCGATCCTCTGCAGTTCAGCGTCAGCGGCATCCGGCACAAAGAGGTCTCTCACCGCGCGCAGCGCGGCCGCGGCATCGGTGCTGCCTCCCGCCATACCGGCGGCGACCGGGATCCTCTTCTTCAGAGTGATCTTAAGGTCCTTCCGGATCCCGAATTCCTTCTCCATGCGGCGGACCGCCCGGATGATCAGGTTGTCTTCCCCGCAGGAGATCTCCCCGCTGTCCGCCTCAAGACTGACCTCCATGGAAGGGCAGTCCCTGTCCCCGGTCTCAAAAGTAAGGTCATCGCTGAGGCCGATCGTCTGCATGACCATCCTGACCAGATGATATCCGTCCTCTCTCTTCCCGAGAATGTCCAGGCTCAGGTTGATCTTGGCATATGCTTTCTGCTGTACTTTTCTCATCATTACCCCGTTTTCCGCTGCTGCCGCGAGTCCCATTCCCGGTATCACGGCAGTTCTTCACCTTACAGCCCCTGTAAGTTCCCTCGCCGCTCCGATCGAATGCCTGACCAGATACTTTTCCATTCCGTCGATCACTTTCTCCGTCAGGTACGGGTCGTGGAAGTTCATCGCTCCGACCGCAACGGCCGAAGCGCCTGCCAGCATGAATTCCACCGCGTCCTCGGCGGAAGCGATGCCTCCCATGCCGATGATCGGTATTTTTACCGCCTGCGCTGCCTGCCAGACCATCCTGACCGCGACCGGCCTGATCGCGGGGCCCGATAACCCGCCGGTCTTATTGGCGAGCACGAACTGTCTCTTCTCTATGTCGATCTTCATCCCGGTGATCGTGTTGATCAAAGAGACCGCGTCCGCTCCGCCCGCTTCCGCGGCGCGCGCCATCTCGGCGATGTCCGTCACGTTGGGCGTCAGTTTCATGATCACCGGCTGCTTCGCGATCCTCCTGATCTTCGCCGTGATGTCCTCGAGGCATTTCGGGTCCTGTCCGAACTGGATCGCGCCCTGTTTGACATTGGGACAGGACACGTTGATCTCCAGCATATCGGCAGGCTGATCCCAAAGGCGCTCCACGACCTCCAGATACTCCTCCTCCGTGTGTCCGCAGACATTGACGATGACCTTCGTGTCGAACTGAGAGAGAAAAGCGAGGTCCCTCTCGATGAAAACATCGATCCCGGGGTTCTGCAGGCCGATCGCGTTGAGCATTCCGCCGTACACTTCCGCGACGCGGGGCGTCGGATTTCCCTCCCACGGGACATTCGCTACGCCTTTCGTCACCACTGCGCCGAGCCGGTTCAGGTCGACGAACTCCGAATACTCCATTCCGGACCCGAAGGTCCCGGAAGCCGTCATCACGGGATTCTTCAATGTGACGCCCGCGATCGTAACGGACATGTCGGGTCTTCCTGACTCAGACTTCCCGGACTGCCCGGTCCCGGCGGCTGCTCTTGCAGCCTGTTCCTTTTCGCTCATCCGATCTCCACCTCCTCTGCTCCGAACACCGGTCCCTCGGTGCAGATCCTCGCGTTCCGCACATGGGAGTGGCCGTCGACCTTCGCGGTCTTCGTCACGCATCCCAGGCAGGCGCCGACGCCGCAGGCCATCCTCTCCTCAAGGGAGAGATAGGCGGGGATCTCCTCTTCCATCGCGTATCTCTTCACCGCGCGCAGCATAGGCATCGGTCCGCAGGCGCACACAGCCTGCGCCTTCACGCCGTGCTCCCGCACTGCGTCCAGAACATTTCCTTTTGTTCCGGCACTGCCGTCCTCTGTAGCGACCAGAAGGCGCGCGTATTTCCCCAGCTCCTCGGTCAGGAACATGTCACTGTCCCTGTAGCCCATCACCGCGGTGACTTCCGTCCCGGGCTCCTTCGACAGCGCCGCCGCCAGTTCCAGCATGGGGGGCACGCCGATCCCGCCGCCCAGGAGCAGCACTTTCTTCCCGGCAAGCCTGCCCGTATTATAGCCGTTCCCGAGCACGCCGAGCATATCTACCGTGTCACCCGCCTTCTGCGCGGCCAGTGACGCCGTCCCGGCGCCGGCGACCCGAAACACAAAGCGCAGTTCCTTCTTCTCCGGGTCCCACCTGCAGATGCTGATCGGCCTCGGCAGGAGCTTATCGGCGTCATTGGGATACAGGCCCGCGAACTGTCCGGGCTTAACTTCCTCCGGCGCTTCCCCTTCCGGGTACCGCAGCGTCATACTGCAGATCCCCTCCGCGAGGTACCGGATATCCGTCACTGTCATCGTTGTCTTTTTCTTCATGGCAATTACTCTTTGCTGATCCCTATCAGCTTAGCGTTCTTTTTATAGGTCTCCTCCATGATGGCCTTCACCCTGTCGGGCAGTTCCTTCTGCGCGTTCCTGTCCATATCCGCGGTCTCGATCGGATCGCCGAATTCGATCACTACGGGGACCTTCTTCAGCCTCGGATAGTGGTCCTCAAACAGATCGCCGGTGTTCACGATCGTCACGGGGACGACCGGCACCTTAGCCTTGGTCGCTATTTTGAAACTGCCTGCGTGGAAAGGAAGGAAAGTTCCCTCCACCTTGCACCTTGTCCCCTCGGGGAAGATGAACATGGAGACGCCCTGCTTCACATATTCGATCGCGGTGAGGATGGTCTTGAGGCCCTGCCTGGGATCCTCGCGGTCCAGGAACAGGCAGTGGATCTCCTCCATGATGATCCTGATGGGCGTGTCCCTCAGCTCTTTTTTGGCGACAAAGCCCACGGGATAGTCGATCAGGGAACCGGCCAGGAGGATATCGAAGATGCTCCGGTGGTTGCCCACGAACAGGACCGGGCGGTCCGTCGGCACTTTCTCAAGGCCGATCACGGTCTCATCGCCGCCGGCCAGGAACCAGATCCCCTTCATCCCGAACCTCGCGTAATCGTGGCGGAACCTGGTACAGGAGCCGGGCTGATTCTTTTCGATCAGCCATGTGATCAGATGCAGCGGCAGATCGATCAGAATGACCAGCGCGCCAAATAAAAGCGCGAGCGCAAAACGTATGACCCACATAATTCTGTTTCCTTTCTTTCCCGTAGTGCCGGATTAATATACACAGTATAACAGAAAATCCGCTTTATGACATTGTACGGGATTCTCCGTATTTATGCTATACTCTCATTAACGTTCAACAGATAAAAATGGAGGATTTCGCATGCTATTGATCCAGAACTGCTATCTCATCGACCCCGCCTCCGGCACGGAAGGCCGGCGCGACATCCTGATCGACAACGGCCGCTTTGTCAAAATAGAGAAGCACCTTCTGCCTCCCGCAGGCGCATCCGTTCTTGACGCCGCCGGCATGATCGCGTGCCCCGGCCTCATCGATACCCACTCCCATTTCAGGGATCCCGGCTTCACTTACAAAGAAGATCTTGTGACCGGTGCCGATGCCGCTGTCAGAGGAGGGTATACGTCCGTCATCCTGATGGCCAACACAAAGCCCCCTGTCGACTCCGTCGACACGCTTACAGACATACTTGCACGCGGACAGGATCTGCCTGTACATCTGTACAGCTGCGCGAATGTGACGAAAGAAATGAAGGGTAAGGAGCTGTGCGATCTTGAGGCGCTCGCCGCCTGCGGCGCAGCGGGTTTTACGGACGACGGGGTTCCCGTCATGGACAGCGCCCTTCTGACCGAGGCGCTGAAGACCGCCAAAAGGATGGACCTCCCGGTCAGCCTGCACGAGGAAGACAAGAGTTATATCACGGAGAACGGGATCAACGGCGGCGGAAGAGCCGCGGAAGCGCTGGGACTGACAGGATCCCCCCGGGAAGCGGAATACACGCTGATCGCGCGCGACGTTGAGATCGCGGCAGCGCTGGACGCGCCTCTGTGCATCCAGCACATCAGCACGGAGGAAGGCGTCGAATATGTGCGCCGCGTCCGCGGGGAGCACCCTTCCATCCATGCGGAGGCCACCCCCCATCACTTCTCCCTGACGGAAGACGCGATCCTCACGAAGGGCACACTTGCGAAAGTCAATCCGCCTCTGCGCACCGAGCGCGACCGGATAGCGGTCATCCGCGGCCTCATGGACGGCACCATCGACCTGATCGCGACGGACCACGCCCCGCACGCGCCGTATGAGAAAGAAAAACCTTTTGTCGAGGCTCCCAGCGGCATGATCGGCCTCGAGACGGCTCTCTCCCTCGCGATCTTAAATCTCGTGCAGCCCGGCTATCTCACCATGCAGAAGATGCTGGCCTGCCTGACCTGCAACCCCGCGGATTTTTACCACCTTCCCGCAGGCCGGATCGAAGTCGGCGCGCCCGCCGATCTCACGGTCTTCGACCCGGACGAGGAGTGGATCGTCCCCTCCGAATTTGCCTCCAGGTCCTGCAACTCGCCCTTCATCGGAGAGAAACTGCCCGGCGTCGTGCATTTCACCATCAAGGATGGGGAGATCGTCTACAGGAGGTAGACCGCGTTCCGGTTTTGAGAAAGAACTGTTCTTAAATTTTCGGAGTATTTGGCTTTTCTTATGGCTTTTTGATGAAGCATCCAAAAAGGACGGTCAGGTGGCGATCGACACAGTCGGTTCGCCCCATGACCGTCCTTTCTAATACAGGATCATCTCCATATCTGCTGTTCTGCCAGCTCCCTGCAGAAACTGCACAGCTCTTCGAGCGCCATGCCCCGGGAAGCCTTGAACAACAGTGCCGTATCCGGCTTCACAAGTTCCGCCAGCACTTTTTTGGCTTCTTCCTTGTCAGTGCAAGGGCGTACGTCCTCCATGCCGCTTTCCAGCGCCGCTTCCGCCAGCCATCCTGCTCGCGTGCCGACAGTGACAAGCGTGTCGATCGGCAGCTCCGCCGCGA